>Ga0182738_1008075_pt1 | contig 10515 bp, 9 predicted proteins | sample eDN5th30CBELigMG_FD_128876 | JGI IMG/M metagenome (GOLD analysis project Ga0182738, IMG submission 128876) | Enriched Miracle-Growth compost microbial communities from Emeryville, California, USA - eDNA 5th pass 30_C BE-Lig MG (version 2)... ... | reverse complement strand
CCGGAGTCGAACCCGAGGCGGCGCGCAAGGCGACCGGCCGGGCGCTCGCCTCGGCCGGTGGGGTGATCAGCGCGTCATGCCCCGTGCCGGCCGCGCGAGGCGGCAAGGCTGCGACCGATGGAAATGAGGGCGGCGCGGATCATGGCCGCAGCCATAGCACGGCTTCCGGTGTTCCGTCAGCGCAGGTTGCCGCACCTCGCATCTGCTCCCCGCGCATGGCGGGCGTCACGCCCGGGGATGGGCCTTGGCGTAGGCGCTCATCAGGCGCTCGACATCCACCCCGGCATACACCTGCGTGGTCGAAAGGCTGGCGTGCCCGAGCAGCTCCTGGATGGTTCTGAGGTCGCCGCCTCCGGCGAGGAGATGGGTGGCGAAGGAATGGCGCAGCGCGTGCGGCGTCGCGCTGTCGGGCAGGCCGAGCGCGCCGCGCAGCCGCTCCATCGCGAGTTGCACGATGCGGGGCGACAGGGGGCCGCCGCGCACGCCCACGAAGAGCGGCCCATCCGCGGGCAGCCCATGGGGCACGAGGCGGAGATAGGCGGCGACCGCCTCGGCCACCGCCGGCAGGATCGGCACCAGCCGCGTCTTGCCGCCCTTGCCGGTGACGCGGATGGTCTCGACGCCCGGAATCGGCGCCTCCTCGCGACGCAGGCCGAGCGCCTCGGAAATGCGCAGCCCGCAGCCATAGAGCAGGGTCAGCACCGCGGCGTCGCGCGCCGCGACCCACGGCTCTTCGGCGAGCTGGCCTTGGGCGCTCGCCACCTCCAGCGCATCCGCGGGCGCGAGTGGGCGCGGCAGCCGCGCCGCGCGCCTCGGCGCCCGCACCGCGTCTGCCGCCGCGGAGCCGGCGTGGCCCAGGCGCTGCAGCTCGCGCATGAAGGAGCGCACGCCCGCAAGGCCCCTTGCCACGGTGGCTCCGCCCACACCGTCCTGCCGGCGGCGCGCCATGAAGGCGCGAAAATCCGCCGGCCGCAGCGCCGTGAGTTCGGCGAGATCGGGCGGACCGCCGAAGTGGAGGGTGAGGAAAGCGAGGAACTGCGTCGCGTCGCGCCGATAAGCCTCGATGGTCTTCGGCGACAGCCGGCGCTCGCCGGCGAGGCGCGACAGCCACGCGTTCAGGGCGGTCATCGTCTCTGGGGCGGCGATCACGAGCGGGGATCGGGTCATGGCGGGAGCATCGCGCGGCCGGGTTAACCGGGTCTCGCCTCGGGGCGGAGCCGCGTCAGCCCGAGCCGCTCGCGCATCAGCCAGCGCGCCAGCATCAGCACGGCGACGGTGACGAGCGCCGCGGCGAGGCCGATCCAGATGCCCCGTCCCCCCAGATCGAGGCCGAAGCCGAGCAGGAGGGCGAGGCCGAAGCCGGCGCCCCAGTAGCCGAAGGCCGCGATCAGCATGGGAATGCGGGTGTCCTGCAGGCCCCGCAGCATCCCCGCCGCGACCGCCTGCGCGCCGTCGGCGACCTGGAACAGGGCGGCGATGCCGAGGAAGGACACCGCGAGCGCCACGACCTCGACATTATCAGGTGCGCCGAGATCGAGGAACAGGCCGATCAGGAAGCGCGGCACCGATATCATGAACAGCGCCATGATGCCCATGAAGCCGACGCCGAGCACGAAGGCCGACCAGCCCGCGCGCGCAATGGCCTCCCGGTCGCCCCGGCCATAGGCGACGCCGACGCGGATCGTCGCGGCCTGGCCGATGCCGAGCGGCACCATGAAGCTGACCGAGGCGATCTGGATCGCGATCGAGTGCGCGGCCACCGTGGCGGCGCCGATCAGGCCCATCAGGAACACCGCGGCGTTGAACACCGCGACCTCAAGAGTCATGGTCACCGCGATCGGCAGGCCGACGGCCCAGAGCCGGGCGAGGCGCGGCCAGTCGGCCCGCCAGAAGCGGCCGAACAGGCGATAGCGCCGAAAGCGGCGGTCGAGGCGCACGACGAGCGCCAGGCCGGCGAACATCACCACACAGGACAGCGTGCTCGCGAGCCCCGCCCCGACGAGTTCGAGCCGGGGCAGGCCGAAATGGCCGAACATCAGCGTCCAGTTCGCGGCCGCGTTCACCGCGACCGCGACGAGGCCGGCGAGCAGGCCCCAGATCGGCCGCCCCAGCACCGCGACGAAGGTTCTGAGGATGGTGAAGCCGAGCAGCGGCAGCAGCGACCATTGCAGCGCCCTGACATAGCGGCCCGCGTCTTCCGCGAGAGCGGGGTCCTGGCCCAGCAGCCGCAGGATGGCCTCGGCGTGCCAGAGCGCGATCCAGGCCAGGATCGCGATCCCGACCGCCGACCACATCGCCTGCCGCACGGTGCGGCGCACCTCGCGCACGGCGTGGCGGCGTCGGCCGATCTCGGCTGCCATCAGGGGCGCGGCGGCGGCGACGAGGCCGGTCGCGAAGATCTGCACCGCGGTGTAGAGATTGGCGCCCAGCGCCCCGGCCGCGAGCGCCTCCGAGCCGAGCCGTCCCATCATGACGACGTCGGTCGTGGTGATGGCGATCTGCGCGAGATTCCCGAGCACCAGCGGCCAGGCGAGCGCCAGGGTCGCGCCGAACTCGAAGCGGAAGGCGGGGAGTGTGGCCGGCGCGGGCCGGCGCGCCGCGTCCATGATCGTCCTCGGCGGGGCTGCGGCCGGAACGGCCGGAGCCCGCGTGTTTAGGGCGGATCAGGCCGCGAGGGAACGGGAGCCCGGGAATTTTCGTGAGACGCGGTAGGCGGGACGCGCGCCTATGGTCCGGCCGCGGCGCTTATTCCGCAGAGCGGGGGGGCAGGGGGTCAGAACTCGCCGCCGGTGTCGAAATCGCCGCCGAAGTCCCCGCCGCCGAAATCGCCTCCGGCATCCCCGCCGAGATCGCCGCCGGCATCCATGTCGCCGCCGGCGTAGTCGGCGCCGTAGTCGCCGGCCTCCGCGGCATAGGCCTCGCCGCCGAACACGTCGCCGATCATGTCGGCGAGGAGCACGCCGCCGGCGACGCCGAGCGCGGTCTGCGCCGCCCCGGCGAGGAACCCGCCGCCGCCCGCGCGCGCGCCCCAGGGACCGCCGCCCGACCAGGGACCGGCGGGCGCGTCATGGCCGTAACCGCCGACGCGGCGCGCCGGGCTCGGCACCCGGCGCGGACGCCGGGGCGCAGAATGACCGAACAACCCGCCGAGCAGGCCGCCCTGGCGCTGCGACACTTGGCGCTCCAGCTCCGCGATGCGGGCCTGCGCCGCCTCAAGGGCCTGACGCTGCACCACGAGGGTCTGCGCCATGTAGTAGGGCGCGCCGGGCTGCTCGGCGATGCGCTGGCGGATATGCGCCTCGGCGTCGCGGTCGCGCGGCGGGGAGCGCCGCTCCGCCTCGGCGAGCCGGGCGAACAGGTCGTCGATCACTGTGCGGTCGTCCCGGGTCATCATCGCGCGAAGCTCCCTCGCGGGCCGTCCCTTTCGCCCGCCCTCCTCATGTGGGGCGACGGGCGCGTCGGGGAAAGGGCGGGGAAGGGCCGGAGGCCCGGCCCTCTACACGTCGAGATTGGCGACCGACAGCGCGTTCGACTGGATGAACTCGCGCCGCGGCTCGACGTCGTCGCCCATCAGCTCGGAGAACACGAGGTCGGCGTCGTCCGCCTCCTGCGACTTCACCACGAGCAGCGAGCGCACCGAGGGGTCGAGCGTCGTCTCCCAGAGCTGCTCGGGGTTCATCTCGCCGAGGCCCTTGTAGCGCTGCAGCGAGATGCCCTTGCGGCCGAGAGCGAACACTGCGTCGAGCAGCGCGCCCGGCCCGCGCACCGGGGTCGTCGAGCCGTCCTTGCGCCGCAACGCCGCGGCTTGGCCGTAGACCTCCTGGAGCTGGCCGGTGCGGGCGTCGAGCTTGCGCGCGTCCGCCGAACCGATCAGCGCCGCGTCGATCACCGCCGCCTCGCGCACGCCGCGCACGGTGCGCTCGAACAGCAGCGAGCCGTCCTCCCGCGCGCGGCCCGTCCAGCCCTTCTCGAAGTCCTCGGCGAGGATGTCGAGCCGGCGGGCGATATAATCGGCCGCGCCTTGCGCCTTCTCCGGGTCGGTGAGCACGTCGGGCGCGAGCGCGCCGGCGATCGCGGCCTGCTCGACCACCTCGCGGTCGTAGCGCGTGTGCAGCCCGGTGAGCACGGCGCGGACGAGGCGCGCCTCCTCGACCACGGCGCGGAGATCGGCCCCGGTGCGGGTCTCGCCGTTGGCGAGCACCAGCGCCGCTTCGTCGATGCCCTGCTCGATCAGGTAGTCCTCGAGCGCCCGCTCGTTCTTGAGGTACTGCTCGGAGGAGCCCCGCTTCACCTTGTAGAGGGGAGGCTGGGCGATGAAGACGTGGCCGCGCTCGATGAGCTCGGGCATCTGCCGGTAGAAGAAGGTCAACAGCAGCGTGCGGATATGGGCGCCGTCGACGTCGGCGTCCGTCATGATGATGATCTTGTGATAGCGCAGCTTGTCGGGGTTGAACTCCTCCTTGCCGATGCCGGTGCCGAGCGCGGTGATCAACGTGCCGATCTCGTTCGACGACAGCATCTTGTCGAAGCGCGCGCGCTCGACGTTGAGGATCTTGCCTCTCAGCGGCAGCACGGCCTGGTTCTCGCGGTGGCGGCCCTGCTTGGCCGAGCCGCCGGCCGAGTCGCCCTCGACCAGGAACAGCTCGGACTTGGCGGGATCGCGCTCCTGACAATCGGCGAGCTTGCCGGGCAGCGAGGCGACGTCGAGCGCGCCCTTGCGCCGCGTCAGCTCGCGCGCCTTGCGCGCCGCCTCGCGCGCCGCCGCCGCCTCGACGATCTTGCCCACGATGGTCTTCGCCTCGGCCGGATGCTCCTCGAGCCAGATGCCGAGCGCGTCGCCGACGACGCTCTCGACCACCGGGCGCACCTCGGAAGAGACCAGCTTGTCCTTGGTCTGCGAGGAGAATTTCGGGTCCGGCACCTTCACCGACAGCACGCAGGTGAGGCCCTCGCGGCAGTCGTCGCCGGTGATGTCGACCTTCTCCTTCTTCGCCCCGGAGGCGGCATAGCCGGTGAGCTGCCGCGTCAGCGCGGCGCGGAAGCCGGCGAGATGGGTGCCGCCGTCGCGCTGGGAGATGTTGTTGGTGAAGCAGAGCATGTGCTCGTGGTAGGTGTCGTTCCACCACAGCGCGGCTTCGACGGTGATGCCGTCGCGCTCGCCCTTGATCGCGATCGGAGCGGGGACGAGGGGCTTCTTGGCGCGGTCGAGCCAGCGCACGAAGGCCTCGATCCCGCCTTCGTAATGCAGCTCCTCGGTCTTCGGCTCGACCCCGCGCAGGTCGGAGAGCACGATGCGGACGCCGGAGTTGAGGAAGGCGAGCTCGCGCAGGCGGCGCTCCAGCGTCGCATAGTCGAACTCGGTGACGTTCTTGAACGTCTCGGGCGAGGGCAGGAAGGTGACCTCGGTGCCGCGCCGGCCGTCCGACGGCCCGACGACGCGGAGCGGGGCGATTGTGTGGCCGTCGCGGAACTCGATGACGTGCTCGCGCCCGTCCTGCCAGATGCGCGAGCGTAGCCAGGTCGACAGCGCGTTCACGGCGGACACGCCGACCCCGTGCAGGCCGCCCGACACCTTGTAGGCGTTCTGGTCGAACTTGCCGCCGGCATGGAGCTCGGTGAACACGATCTCCGCCGCCGAGCGCTTGGGCTCGTGGTCGTCGTCGTGCTTGATCGCGGTCGGAATCCCGCGGCCGTTGTCCGTCACCGAGCAGGAGCCGTCCGGGTTCAGCGTGACAGTGACCTCGGTCGCATGACCCGCGAGCGCCTCGTCGATGGCGTTGTCGACCACCTCATACACCATGTGGTGCAGGCCCGACCCGTCGTCGGTGTCGCCGATATACATGCCAGGACGTTTGCGCACGGCATCCAGACCCTTGAGGATCCTGATGGAATCGGCGCCGTAGGCGGCGGGATCGAGATTGCGCGCGGGTTCTGACATCGGTGTCCTTGGGAATCAGGCCGCAAGCAGGCGGCGGGCCCGAGTCCGCGCGAAAAATGCGCGGATCGGCATGCCTAATGTAGTGATTCCGCCACCCGATTGCCACGCGCACGCGCGCGTTCTTTAGATTCCGGGCCCGTCCTTCAGCACGGGATCGCGAGCACGTGCCCCTGCTCGGCATAGCCGAGGATCAGCCGGTCGCGGGTGACGACGGCGAGGCCGAGGGCCCGCGCTGTCGCGATGACGATTCGGTCCGCCGGATCACGCGGCGGCCGGCCGGGCAGGAAGGACGAGGCGATGAGGATGGCGGGAGAGAGCTCCGCCACCTCTATGCCGTTCGAGCGTGATACCGAATCGAACCAGACCTGCGGATCGCGCACCAACGCCAGGCGCCCGCGCGAGCCCAGCGAGCCGACTTCCCATGCCGAGATCGGCGAAACATAGGACGGCTTGCCGGCCTCAGCCGCCGCCTGCATCGCCGCGGCGGCCGCCGACCGCACCTTCTGCCCTGCCGAAATCCAAATTGCCGCACAGGTGTCCAGGAGGAGCAGGGGGCCGTTCACGCCGGCTTTTCCTCGTCATCGTAGAGGTCCGCCCATTCGGGATCGGCGGGCTCAGTCAGGTCGGTTCCGGGCGTGACCGTTATCCACCCGCGCAGGGCTCCGAAGAGCGGGTGCTTCACTTCCCGAAGGTCGTCCGGTTCAGGTGAAGCGCCGGAGGGCCGCGCCGGCGGCGAGCCTCCGGCACGGCCCTTGAGCACCCGGCGGAACACCAGGCGCTCGCCCGGCACGTCCACCTGCTCGGTCTCGAAGCCCGCCGCCAGCCACGCCTTCGTCATCACGTTGTTGGACGGGTTGTTGCTCCACCACGCGCGATGCGTGCGGGAGGAAGGTGGGAGAGAGAAGTCGAGAATTCCCTCAATTTCCGCAAACGTCATCGGCACACGGTTGCCCGGCTGCCCCTCAAGATGGGCTTGAAGCGGGTCGTACTTGCTCATGAGACCCTCCTGCGTGAAGGAGGGTTTTATACATGCTCAGTGTGTAGCAGTGCAAGTCCGTTGTGCAAATTTACCCCGGCAGCACGATCACCACATACTGCGGCACGCCCTTCTCGCCCCAGATCTGCACCACGACATTGGGGTCGCCGTTGATGATCGCGTTGGCCACGTTGGGCGGGATATTGCTCGCAGCCACCAGCGCCTCGAGCCCGGCGCGGATTTCGGGGGTCGTGAACACCGGATCGTCCTGGTCGCCGTAGTCGCGCAGGCCGAACTGGTGGTAGTTGGCGCGGTCCTGGCGGATGATCTGCGCCACGGTGGTGAGGGGCTGACCCTTCGAGTTGTAGTGGTCCTGGCCGCTGAGGCGAGCGGAGTATTCCCCGATCAGCTCGGCCGCGTTCGCGCTGAGCGGCGTGACCGCGGCGGCGAGGGCGGCGAGCCCGGCGATGACGAGTTTCGGCTTCATGGAACGTCTCCTCCGTGTCGCGTCGCTTACGGGACGGGCCACGGCGGCAGACATAGCACAGGCCATGCCCGAACCCCGTTCAGCCTTCCCTCACCCGGCCGCCCGTGACGGTGAAGACGCGCGCGTCGGCCCCGAGCCCCTCGAACAGCGCGTGGTCGGTGCCGGTGAGGAAGGCCTGGCCGCCGAGCCGGGCGAGGGCGGCGAACAGGCCGGCCCGGCGCGCGGGGTCGAGATGCGCCGCCACCTCGTCGAGCAGCAGCACGGGCACGATGCCCGCGACCTCGCCGACGAGCCGGGCATGGGCGAGCACGAGCCCGATCAGCAGCGCCTTCTGCTCGCCCGTCGAGGCCATCGCCGCCGGTACCGATTTCGGCCCGTGGACCACGACGAAATCGGAACGATGGGGCCCGGCAAGCGCGCGGCCGGCGGCGCGGTCGCGGACCCGGCTGCCGGCGAGCGCGCGGCGCAGCCTGTCCTCGGCGTCGAGCGCGCTCATCGCGGCAAGGTCGGCGTCGACCTCGCCCTCGAGGCCGACAACGGCGTCCGGGAACGGCGAGGCGGGGTCATGCCCGGCAGTGATGGCTGCCGCGAGCGCGCCGACGAGATCGCGCCGGGCCGCGGCGACCGCGACGCCGAGCTCCGCCATCTGCGCCTCGATCGCGGCGAGCCAGCCGGCATCGGCCGGGCCGTCGCCGAGCAGCCGGTTGCGGCCGCGCATCGCGCGCTCATAAGCCGCGACGCGGGCGCCGTGGGCGGGGTCGAGCGCCAGCACCAACCGGTCGAGGAAGCGCCGACGTTCGGCCGGCGGGCCGGTGAACAGGCCATCCATGGCCGGGGTCAGCCAGCCGATTCGCAGATGATCGAGCAGCGCCTCGGCGCCCTTCGCCGGGGCGCCGTCGATGCGGATGCGGCGCTGTCCGTCGCCCGTCGCTGGCTCGAAGCCGGTGCCGATCCGAGCCGGCCCGAGCGCCCCTAGAAGGTCGATCGAGACGGCCCAGCTCCCCGGTCCGCCGACGCGGGCCACCGCCTCGTACTCGGCACGGCGCAGGCCACGGCCGGGCGAGAGGAAGGACAGCGCCTCGAGGAAATTGGTCTTGCCGGCGCCGTTGTCGCCGGCGAGCGCCACGAGCCCGGCGTCGCAGCGCAGGGCAAGGCCGGCATAGTTGCGGAAATCGGTGAGCCGGACCGCGGTGACGCGCGGGGCGAGGCGGGGGGATGCCGCGCTCACACCCGCATCGGCATCAGCACATAGAGGGTGCGGCCTTCCCCCGCGTCCTGCACCAGCGTCGGCGAGCCGGGATCGGCGAGGCGGAACACGGCGGTGTCGGTCTCGAGCTGGCCGGCGATGTCGAGCAGATAGCGCGCGTTGAAGCCGATATCGAGCGGGTCGGAATCGTACTCGACGCCGAGCTCCTCGGTCGCGGTGCCCGAATCGGGGTTGATCACGGTGAGCGTCAGCCGGCCCTCGCCGAGCGCCATCTTCACCGCGCGGCCGCGCTCGGAGGAGATGGTGGAGACGCGGTCCACCGCGGCGGCGAACTCGGCCTTGTCGACGCGCATCGCCTTGTCGTTGTGCTGCGGGATGACGCGGCCGTAATCAGGGAAGGTGCCGTCGATGAGCTTGGATGTCAGCACCACGGCGCCGAGTTCGATCCGGATCTTGGCCTCGGAGAGGTCGACGCGAACCGTCGCGTCCGGCTCCTCCAGAAGGCGCTGGATCTCCCCCACCGTCTTGCGCGGCACGATGATGCCCGGCATCCCCGCCGCGCCCGCCGGCGCGGGTATCTCGGCCCGGGCGAGCCTGTGGCCGTCGGTGGCGACCGCCCGCAGCACGGTGCCGTCCGACCCCTCCACGGTGTGGAGATAGATGCCGTTGAGATAGTAGCGCGTCTCCTCGGTCGAGATCGCGAACTGCGTGCGCTCGATGAGGTAGCGCAAATCCTTGGCGGGCAGGGTGAAGCCGTGGCTCATCGTGCCCACGGTGATGTCGGGGAAATCGGCCTCGGGCAGGATCTGCAGCGAGAAACGCGAGCGGCCCGAGGCGAGCGCCATCGTGGCGTCGTTCTGGGTATCGAGGCCGACATCCGCGCCTTCCGGGAGCTTGCGGACGATGTCGTGCAGCATGTGCGCCGACACGGTCGTGGCCCCCGGCCGCTCGACGCGCGCCGGCACAGTCTCGACGATCTCGAGGTCGAGGTCGGTCGCCTTCAGCGTCAGCGTCTCGCCCTCGGCGCGGAGCAGCACGTTGGAGAGGATCGGGACGGTGTTGCGCCGCTCGACCACGCGGTGAACGTGGGTGAGGGACCGGTAAAGAAGTGTCCGCTCGATGGTCGCGCGCATGGGCCTTGGCTTCCGGTGGGGACGGGCGGGGGACGCCCGGCGGGAGCCCTTGACCGGCCCCCGCGCGGCCTGCGCACCTTTGCAAGGGACGGCGGGCAAACGCAAGACCGCCGCTTCGCGAAGGGCGGCGCGAGTCAGGCCTCCAGCATGCGCTTCAGCACGGCGATCTCCTGGGCGAGGGCGCCGTCGGTGGTGAGCAGGTCCTCCACCTTGCGCACGGCGTGAAGCACGGTCGTGTGGTCGCGGCCGCCGAAATGCCGGCCGATCTCGGGCAGCGAGCGCGGCGTCATGGCCTTGGCCAGATACATCGCGATCTGCCGCGGCCAGACGATGGAGCGGTTGCGCCGGCTCGACAGCATGTCCTGCCGGGAGATGTTGAAGTGCTTGGCCGCGACGCGCTGGATGTCCTCGATCTTGACGCGGCGACCCTCGACGGCGCGGACGAGGTCCTTCAGCGTCGCCTCGGCCATGGCGAGCGAGACCGGCGCGCCCGTGAACTGCGCCGAGCCGACGAGCCGATTGACGGCGGCGTCGAGGTCGCGCCCGCTCGAGGTGACATTGTCGACGATGTAGTCGACCACCTCGGCCGGCACGGTGAATCCGGCCTGCACGCGCACCGCGGCGGCGATCCGGCTCGTGACGATGGCGCGGCGCATCTCCGCGTCCGGCGCGGCGATCTCGACGAGGAGGCCGCCGGCGAGGCGCGAGCGCACCCGTTCGTCGAGCGTGTCGATCTCGGCCGGCGAGCGGTCGGCGGCGACGATCACCTGCTTG
>Ga0182738_1008074_pt1 | contig 10516 bp, 6 predicted proteins | sample eDN5th30CBELigMG_FD_128876 | JGI IMG/M metagenome (GOLD analysis project Ga0182738, IMG submission 128876) | Enriched Miracle-Growth compost microbial communities from Emeryville, California, USA - eDNA 5th pass 30_C BE-Lig MG (version 2)... ... | reverse complement strand
GGGCGGCCGACCGGGATTTCCACGACGCCATGTTGCGTGCGACGCAGAACACGGTGCTGATGACGCTCAGCGCCAGCATCGGCGCGGCGGTCAACTGGACGACCGTGTTCAAGCAGCGTGCCAAGTCGCTTCCGCGCGATGCGATCCCCGATCACGCCGCTGTGTGCGATGCCATTGCCGCCGGCGATGGGGAGGCTGCCAGCGCCGCCATGCGTACGCTGATCGATCTCGCGCACGAAGAGACCAGGCAGGTCATCACGGGCTCTCCGGCCAAGCCGGAGTGATCAGCGCGTAAGTGCTGCCTCTCCCCACGTGACAGGGTCCGGGAAGCGCATGGGCTCGGCGGTGCGGGCTACCAGTTCGACCAGTTTCACGCCTGAAACGTCCGCCTCGATCGGGGAGGGCGCTTCGCCGAACCGCTTGGGTCCGGACTCCGCCAGCAGCCGCCCGTCGCCGTATACGAAGAACGTAACGGGCTGGCTGCGGTCCCGCGCGGTGTCGTCCACGCCGACCGTCGCTGAAAAGCGCTTGAACCCGTTGTTACGAACTTCGAGCCGCGAGTTTGCGAGCACGCCAATTCCGCTGAAGAAGCGGTGACCGGCCACCGCTAGCTGGTCGCCGTAGGGTGTCATGTCAGCCTGCGCCCCGCCCCACCCGCCGTAGCGGGGATGTTCGCCATTCCCTCGGGTGCCCTGCCACGGGAGGATGCCGCGATAGGTGAGCGGTTCGGCTTCCGGCACGGTGATGCCGTCCACCGCGGGGTTCACGCTGCCCGGCATTTCCGAGATGTAATATCCTGCGGCAAGGGTACGTGTTCCGCGCGCCTTGAAAACGAGGGTTTCGCGGGGCGCGAGGGCGAACTCGTGCTCCTTGCGGAAGGTGATCGTGTCGCCGGTCCAGAGGTTCTCCAGTGTAACGTCGCCGTCGTCGAGATACTTGAGCTGGTCGGCGGTGAGCGTGACCTGCAGCGGGGCGGACGTGCGGTTGAGCAGGGCTACGGCTTTCGTGCCGTCCGACAGCGTTTTCACATAGAACTGCGTATCATCCGTATCGTACGCCAGCACCGCCTGGTTCCCGGCCGGGTCCTGGTTGAGCGCGATGACCTTCGTGTTGCCGAGGATTTCCAGCAGCTTGGGCGTCGCCCTCCGCAGATCGTAGCCGATGATCAGCGGAGCATTCAGCATCGCCCACATGGAAAAGTGGGTGCGGGCCTCCGTCAGGTGATCGGCGTCGAAATCGCCGGTACCGATGTAGAGCATGTCCGGGTCGTTCCACGACCCCGGATGGGCGTAGAGCGCCCGGCGCGATGCGCTGTCTAAGTTGAACAGCATGCGGCCCCAGATCGGGAAGATATCCTCGCTGGTGCGTGACATGTTGCCCACGTTCTTCGCCCATGAGCGGACGTCGGCGGCACCCCAGATGCAGATCGAGAAAATGAAGTCGTCGTCCGAATTATGCCGCTCAAGCGCTTGTGAAACGTCGGTAAATAGTGCTCGCACTGCCGGGATGTTCGTTCGGCCGAGAGAGTCTGAATCGATCAGTGGCGGAAACTCCCGGAACTCGCCGGAGATCACGCGGGGATTGCTCGCCGGCAGGCCGCGTATCCCGCAGCCGTCCACCTTGATGTAGTCGAACCCCCATTCCTCGAAATAGAGCCGGATGTCCTGGTCGACATGATCGTGAAGGCCGACCTCCCGTTCGGCCACGGTGCCGGTCGGCAGGCTGGACTTGTCCTCGCTGTAGAGCTGTCCGCAGCTGTTCCGTCCGATCTCGGAATAGATCCCCGCCTTGAGGCCCATGGCGTGCAGCCGGTCAGTCAGCGGGCGAAAGCTGGTCGATCCGTTGCGCTGGCGGGCGGACGGGAAGCGGTCGGTACGGATCACCATGCGACCGGTGGTTGAGTTGCGCCGTGCCCACCAGCCCTCGTCGAGGTTGATGTAGCGGTATCCCTTCGCGGCAAGGCCGGACGAGACGATGATATTGGCCGAGCCGAGGACCTTCTCTTCGTCGATCGCCACGCCGAAGGCATTCCAGCTGTTCCAGCCCATAGGTGGCAGGTCGGCGGCGCCTCTTTCGTAGGCGGTCCACTTGCCGGCCGGGTCGAGTTCGTCAGCGTAGGCAGCAGGGGCAATCAGCGCGACCGCGCAGGCCGCACCGAACAGGAGGGATGGTCGAAGAGCCATTCGCGGCCTCCCTTAGCGGTCGCTCGCGCGCAGGTGCTTGCTGAAGAACGGCAGGACGTGGCTCTGGAAGCGGTTCGCGATCTCGCTGGTGTGCGTTCCGGGATAGATCTCAAAGCTGTTTGCGATGCCGTAGTCGTTCAGAACCTTGTGCAGCTTCTCGGCGTCGACTTTCAGGCCGTCCTGGTCGCCGACATCCGTTGCGATGGCAGCGTATCGGCGCAGGTTGCCGATGTACTGGTCAACGAAGTTGAGCACTGAGTTGGCCTGCCACTTCGCCATGATATCCGGCCTGACCTTTCCGTCCTTCACGGGCAGGTCGAGATAAAGGGGCGGGTTCTTCGGGTTCGGGGACCACGCCGATGACGTCGCCAGCATCGCCCGGATACCGAAAGGCAGGGACGCAGAATCGGCGGGCGTCTTGATCGTCGCAACGGCGGATTCGATATCCGGCGGATAATTCGCGAGGTCACGCGTGTAGCAACACGGACTCATCAGGTAGAGCGCGCCGAAGATATCGGCGTGCTTCAGCCCGATGCGGGTCGCCCCGTACCCGCCCATGGAATGGCCGACGAGCCCTCGCGCCTCGCGATCAGCGATCGTGCGATAGTGGCTGTCGATGTAGGCGACGAGTTCGCGAGAGACGAAGGTCTCGAAATCGCCGGTAGTGGGCGAACTCGAGTACATTGAGCCGGCGTGTACCGTCTTGCTGTCCGGCAGAACCACGATCATCTCGTTTGCGCCCAGCGCGAAGGCGCCTTCGATGGTCTGCGGCACGCGGATTTCAGAGGTCCATTGCTCGGCGCCGATCGAGTATCCGTGAAGCGCATAGACCACTGGGTACCGCCGCGCAGGGCCCTTGCCGTAGCTGGGCGGCAGGAAGACGATCACATCCCGGTCGGCAGAGTTGCCTTCGAGATCGCCCGCGATCGCTTCGGAGTGAACCTTGGTGCGCTCGACCGTTACGGGCTGGGCGCCCGGCACCGGGGTCGGGACGTTGGTCTCGACTTGTGCAAGGGCGGGGGTGGCGGCCACTGAGAATGCCAGCGCCGTTGACAGCGCGGCCAAGTGAAAAAAGCCGGCGACGGAACGCACGGCGTACCCATGACGAAAGATCCCCATTCTCACCCTCTCGACCGTTGAATGTTTTGTGCGTGGGGCGTTTGCCCGCGCTTGAAACAATTTGTCGGTGTAAATGGCTGGCGTGTCAACGCCGCGCCGTTGGGCGGCAACATGAGGAGAGAAGGGGACCTCGGCCCCTTTATTCCCGGAATATCCGCATCAGCATCGCCCGGATGCGCCCGTAGTTTCCTTCGCTCAGTGGACCGAGGAGACCGTGCTCATTCTCCGGCAAATGCGCCAGCGGATGCCCATTGGGACGAAAAACGTAGTGATCGAAGAACGCGCGCCATGCCGCTCGCTCCGGCTCAGGACGTTCCGCAATGGCGATGAGCGCCAACATCATGGTGTTGAGGGGGGCATCAGGGCCAGCGGCGAAGGCGTCCCACCAGTAGTTCACCAGCAGGTTGAAATCGCCCTTCGCTTCAACCTGGTGCCACCACAGCTTGGGCAGGTAGAGCGCGTCACCCGGTTCGAGCGCGGCGATCATGGCAGTTTCGCGAACTGCCGCGAAGCGCGGGAAGCGCGGGTCGTCAGGCTCCGCGATTGCGGCGAGGCTGATCGGCTGCCCCGCCATGGTGCGGTCTATCGGCCCGACATAGAGGTCGCTCACGGCCTCGGGCGGATAGAGCGTGAAGACCCGCGTTCCGGCCACTACGCAGGCAATGTTTTCGAACGTGTCGTAATGACAGGGGATCAGGGATGCATTGCCGACCCACACCCTCGGCTGCACCTTGGTCGGGATGAAGGGGAGCGTGTTGGCCGTGGCGAAAGCGGGCAAGAAGTCCTGAACGGGCAGGGAGCCCATGTAGACCGTGCCAAGGGCAGGATTCTCTGCGCAGGCGGCAATTCGCTCGAGCGCCTGCGAGAGCGTCAGACTTTCGCGGTCGAAATTGAAGTCCCGGGTGTCCGCATCGTGATAGTGATAGTGTCCGGCGACCGCCGCGGATCCGATGAAGGCTTGCGCCGGGCGTCCGTTGTCGAATGCCGCGAGATAGGAGCGCAACTTGGCGTTCGACCGTAAGGCCGCGGCCCGCACCGGCCAATCGGCGCAGGCCTGGCGAATTATCGCCGGCTGGCACTTCTCTATGACCTCGGTGCGGAAGACCTCCTCGCTGGCCAGTGCGGAAGACGGCACTTCACGGACGGTCGTGGCCATGGGCTCAGACCTGGGCGAGCCGGCGATTGCGTCGATGGGCGAGGGTGCTCACTTGCTTCAACGAGCCCACCATCGTGTAGATCAATTGCAAGTAGCCTTTGCGGAACAGCTCCAGCACCTCCGCATCGTCGAGGGCCTGCAGAGCATCGAGACTCACGGTGTAGAGCCCCTGGAGTGCCAGGCGCTCACCGTCATCGAACTTCAGCGTGACATCGACCGATTCAACCAGCTTCAGCCGGAGGAGGGTAGCAATGAACGCCTCGGTCTCAGGCTTTCCGTTCACCAGCCCCGCCAGCACTCGCTGCATACGGCGCAGGATTTCCGCCGGCTGGCCGTCCATGTCGAACAACGGTTCTCCGTCGTTCTCACTGAATCGGGGATTCGCAACATCGATCGCGATATCGCTATCCGCCACGTAAAAGCCCTCCCGCAACTGATCCAAAGGCCGGAACGGCGGGCTGTCGTTTTCGTCGGAGAGCAGGTTCTCACCCGGCTTGAAGCCGAACATCGCGCCCGCATAGAAGGCGCCCGTTTCGGCGTTCTTTACAAGGAAGATCGGGCAGCTGGCGGCGGCCGCGGCAAACTCACTCGCCATGATCTCCACGAAATGGCGGTTTTCTGTCGGAAGGGAGCGCAACCGCAGCGCGCGATGTTCTTCCGAGTTTAAGGCTACCAATTGGACTGACACTTTTCTGTTCCCCTCACCCGCGAAACCTCTTCAGGCTCGCCCCGTCTTCCGCCGATTTTTGCGGAAATTACCTCATGTTGGCGTGATCGCCAAGCTTCCCACAGCAATCAAATTACACCTACAAAAAGAGTATTGATAGCGTTACCTTTTGGTGATACCCAGGGTGTTGCGAGAGGGAGTCGGGGAGAGCGCAACGTGGTGTTGCCTGTTAAGGTGAGAACACCCCGACCCTTGTTTCAGTAGGCCGCGCAGACGGCCGTCAATCGAGCCAAATTTTGGCCGATTAACCAGGGGGTTGAGGGTGTATGATGAAAGCCAGCAATAGCCGTCGAGTTCCGGTTCGCCACTTCGCGCGCGGTTTGCTCGCAGCGAGTGCTTCCAGTGTTCTCGCTATGACGCTCGTTACTCCGGCCTGGGCCCAGAGCGAGGACGAGGGAACCAACATCATTGTTACCGGTATCCGCGGCTCCTTGCAGCGTAACCTGGATGCCAAGCGCGACGCTCCCGGCGTCGTGGACATGATTTCCTCGGAAGACATCGGCAAGTTCCCGGATTCCAACGTCGCTGCCTCACTGCAGCGCCTGCCTGGCGTCTCGATCCAGCGCGATGGTGCCCGCGGTGAAGCCAATGGCGTCACCATTCGCGGCTTCGGTGGTGACTTCAACGAAACGCGCGTCGATGGGCGGCGTCTCTCCACCGCGACTGGCGGCCGTTCGATCGACTTCAGTACCGTGGGTTCCGACTTCGTTGGCTCGTTGTCCGTCTACAAGACGCCTGACGTGTCCCTGGCGTCGAATTCAATCGGCGCCACGATCAATATTGCCTATCCCAAGCCGCTCGACCGGCCAGGGTTCCACATCGCGGCATCCGCTGCCGCGTCGATGCAGAACTATTCGGACAAGATTGTCCCCACTGGTGGCCTGCTGATCAGCCACACGTTCGCGGATGACACTTTCGGCATTCTCGCGGACGTGATCTACACTCGCCGCGATACGCAGACGAACAACGTCTTCGTGCACGGCTTCCCGGGCGGTTATTATGCTCCCTGTCAGTTGAAGGGCAGCACCGCAGTATCCTGCGCTCCGACCAATGATGCCGCTGCTCCGGCCGACCAGCGCAAGACGATCATTGGCTTCTTCGAGCAGCAGTACGGCGCGCAGCAGACCTACACCAAGGATGAGCGCGTCGACGGGCGCATCGCGCTGCAATGGCAGCCCACCGACAGCCTGCTGTTCACTCTGGACGACAACTATTCCGAGCAGACGATCAACCAGGAAACCTTCGGTTTCGGCATCTGGTTCAACCAGGACGGCCTGCGCAACGTCGTGCTGGATGAGAACGGTGTGCCGCTGGACTTCACGCAGGCAGGTTCGCAGACGGACTTTACTGCGGCAGTCGACAGCAACCTGCGCCGCACCAACCAGACCGGTCTCAACATCAAGTGGGACGCGACCGACAACTTCCAGATCGAGGCCGACGGCAGCTACTCCAAGAGCTGGCTGAACCCCGACGGCCGTGTGAACTCGCGGGGCGCCGACATCGGTTACGGCTTCGGCATTGGGCCGACGCTCGGCATTGCCATCGACGGACCGAGCAGCAAGTCGTTTCCGACGCTGCATAACTACGGCGTCCTGGGGAATGCCAGCCGGTGGGCCGATACTTCGGTCATCGGTTCGCACGTGACGGTGAACATCGCCGACAAGCGCACAGACGAAATCTGGCAGGCGCGCCTCGCCGGCAAGTGGACGCAGGACGATCTCGAGCTATCCTTCGGCGGATCCTATCTCGACGACTCGTTCCAGTTCCGCAACGCCAACACTTTCGCCAACAACTTCTGGCAGGCGTATTCGGGCTATGGCCCCGCTTCCGGCACTCCCGGCGGTGTGGCCATTCCGACGAGCCTCTATAACGGGATGGTCGATACGACGAATTTCATCCCGGGCTTCGATGGTGCGCTGCCTCCGGTACTGATCGACTTCAACGCGATCGACTACCAGAACTACCTCACCAGCTTGGGTAACCCGCAGACCAAGAACATTCCGGGGTTCAATTACTCCTGCTGTGGCTTCACCGGGACGTTCGACGTCGCGAACGATGCCGGCGCGTTCCGGAACATCAACGAAAAGACGTGGGCGCTCTTCCTGAAGGCCAAGTTCCAGAGCGAAATCGCGGGCATGCCGCTCACGTTTACGGCTGGTCTCCGCCAGGAGGGTACCAGGTTGCGGTCGACCGGCATCGGTCGCCTGCCAACGTCGATCACACCTAGCGACACCGACCCGACGCTGTTGACGGTCGACTTCGGTCCGTCACAGGAAGTGACGACCAAGAGCAAATACAGCTACCTCCTGCCGGCGGTAGACGTGAAGCTCGAAGTCGTGCCCGACCTCATCGTGCGCTTCGATGCGTCGCGTACGCTTACCCGGCCGCAGCTGGGTCTGCTGACCCCCGTGTTGAACGTGGGTAGCGGGCAGCGCGTGGGTGCGTTGACCGCCAACGGTGGCAACCCGAACCTGAAGCCTTACCTGGCCGATAACTACGACCTTGCGGCCGAATGGTATTATCAGACCAACTCGTACCTGGCGGTGAACTTCTTCCTGAAGAACGTGTCGAACTTCATTGTTGGCGGCACGCAGCGCCAGACGATCAATGACGTGATCGACCCGTCGACCGGCCAGCCGGCGCAGTTCAGCGTGACGCAGCAGGTCAATGGGCCGAAGGCCACGGTGCGCGGTGTCGAACTTGCGCTGCAGCACACCTTCGGGGAAAGCGGCTTCGGCTTTGTCGCCAACGCCACCTTCGTCGACACGAACAAGCCGTACGATCCGGAGAACATTCTCCAGAGCGGCTTCGCCGTGACGGGTCTCGCCAACTCGGCAAACTTCGTGGCCTTCTATGACAAGAATGGCTTCGCAATCCGCGCCGCGCTTAACTGGCGTGATGAATACCTGGCCGGGTTCGGTCAGGTGCAAAATACCGGTGCTTTCGGCTCAGAACCGACCTTCGTGAATGCCAGCACGCAGATCGATCTCAGCGGCAGCTACCAGATTACCCCGAACATCAGTGTCTTCGGCGAAGCGTTGAATATCACCAACGAGACGCAGAGCACTCACGGGCGTTTCAAGAACCAGTTGCTTGATGTGTTCGCATACGGCCGCCGCTTCACCGCGGGTGTCCGTTATACCTTCTGATCCTTCACGCCGGGGGAGTCGTTATTGACTCCCCCGGCAAACTGGTTTTGCCTCCGACTATGCGCCCTGTAAAAAAGATCGTGGTTGTCGGCGGAGGTACGGCCGGGTGGCTTACCGCTGCTACTATCGCAGCCAAGCACAAGAGCCGGATACCTGCCGGCTTCCAGGTCACCTTGGTGGAATCACCCAATACGCCGATTATCGGCGTGGGCGAGGGAACCTGGCCCACCTTGCGGACGACGCTGGCGAGGATTGGCGTGTCCGAAACGGAATTCTTTCGCGAATGTGACGCGGCCTTCAAGCAAGGCGCCAAGTTCGCACGCTGGACCACCGGGGCGCCGGATGATGCCTATTATCATCCGCTGATGCTGCCGCAGGCATTCTCCCGCATGAACCTGGTGCCGCACTGGTTGGCCAAGGTTAACGGCGCCTCATTCTGCGATGCCGTGTGTCCGCAAGGGCGCATTTGCGACGACGGTCTTGCGCCCAAGACCATCGCCACGCCCGAATACGATGCGATGGCCAATTACGCCTATCACCTCGATGCCGGTAAATTCGCGCCTTTCCTGCAGCGTCACTGCACGGAAAAACTGGGCGTCCGCCACGTGCTCGCCGATGTGCAAAGCGTGGAGATGACCGAGGATGGCGACATCCGCAGCATCGTCACCGAGCAGGCGGGTGAGATCGAGGGGGACCTGTTCGTCGACTGCACCGGCTTCCGGGCGCTGCTGATCGGTCAGGCGCTTGGGGTGCCGTTCATCGACTGCTCGGATGTGCTGTTCTGCGACACGGCCATGGCCGTGCAGGTGCCGTACGAGTCCGAGACGAGCCCTATCGCGTGCCACACCATCTCCACGGCGCAATCGGCGGGCTGGATCTGGGATGTCGGGCTGCCCACGCGCCGCGGCGTCGGGCACGTCTATTCAAGTAACCATGTCTCGGACGAGGAAGCGGAGCGCGAACTGCGCGCCTATCTCGGGCCGATCAGCGATGGTCTCACGGTACGGAAGATTCCCATCCGCGCCGGGCATCGCGAAACCTGCTGGAAGCGCAATTGCGTCGCCGTGGGCCTTGCGGGCGGGTTCCTCGAGCCGCTGGAATCCTCGGCGATCGTGCTGATCGAGCTTTCCGCGAAGATGATCGCCGAGCAGCTGCCGGCGTGCCGCGAGGTGATGGACGTCGTTGCCAAGCGCTTCAACGCCACGACCGAATATCGTTGGGGCCGGATCGTCGACTTCCTCAAGCTGCACTACGTCCTCACCAAGCGGACCGACAGCGACTTCTGGCGCGATAACCTGCGGCCGGAGAGCATCCCGGAACGGCTGCAGGAGCTCCTGCTGCTGTGGGAGTACCAGGCGCCGTGGTTCCACGACGAGTTCGACCGTGTGGAGGAGGTCTTCCCCCCAGCCAGCTACCAATACGTGCTGTACGGCATGGGCTTTCGCACGAAGGTCGAGCCCGAGACTCTCAGCGAAGAAGCGCAAACCGCGGAGCGCGCCATGCGCGAGAACGCGGTGCAGACAGAGCGTCTGCGAGCGAACCTTCCGCGTCACCGCGACCTGATCCGCAAGATCGTGGACCATGGGTTGCAGCCGGTCTGAGGCTACCGAATTCCGCGAGCCGCCGACCCGGCGTTCGCACCAACAGAGGGACCTGACGGTCGGTCGACATGATGTTCAGCCCCTGACGGGCTGAGCAAGCGCACGCTCGCGGTCTGCTCGCAGAACAAGCAATCCAGAGGGAAGGGGACCTGACATGTCGAAAGCCGGATCCAGCCGCCACAGGGTGATGTCGCTCCTGATGGCAGGAGCTGCCTTGGCCGTCTCGGCAAGCGTGCCGGCGCCCGTGCAGGCTCAGGAAGCCGCGCCGGTTTCCGCGGTGCGTGAGAAGGCGGACAAGCTCGCAACCGAGATCGTCGGCAAGCTGACGCTGGAGGAGAAGCTGCCACAGTTGCTCAACACAGCACCCGCGATCCCGCGTCTGGATATCCCTGCATACAACTGGTGGACGGAGTCCCTCCACGGGGCGATGGGTTCGCTCCCTACCACCAATTTCCCCGAGCCGATCGGCCTCGCCGCCACGTTCAACACCGATCTTGTTGAAGACGTGGCGAATGTCATCGGCGTCGAAGTGAGTGGCCTCCACGCACTGGCCCGGCAGACGGGGCGCATGGGGCGCATCG
>Ga0182738_1008073_pt1 | contig 10519 bp, 9 predicted proteins | sample eDN5th30CBELigMG_FD_128876 | JGI IMG/M metagenome (GOLD analysis project Ga0182738, IMG submission 128876) | Enriched Miracle-Growth compost microbial communities from Emeryville, California, USA - eDNA 5th pass 30_C BE-Lig MG (version 2)... ... | reverse complement strand
CGAAGCAGCCGCGCGGCGGGACCGGCGCTCTTTCAAACGGAGTTGATGACCGGCCCCTCGGCGCAAGTTCTTAAGTCATCGTCTTATCCGCTGATTTCACTCGACGCGGCCGGCGAGGAGATCGGCGAGCGGTCCTTCCCGGAAACCTTCGGCCTGGTGGTCGGCCTGGAGGGGCCCGGCCTGCCCGATCATCTTCGCCGAGGCGAGCTGAGGCGGATCGGCATGGCGCCGGGCGTCGAGTCCCTCAACGCGGCCACCGCCGCCGCCGTGGCGATGTATGTCTGGTCGCGGGGGGGGCGGCCCCCGGGAACGCCGATCTCCTGAGCGGCTCTTCGCTCCCAGGCCGGTCGCCGGAGGGCGGCCACAGGGGGCCGCCCCTACATCGGACCAAACGAGGAGGCCGCGGGGTGAGACCGCCGCTCACCCCTTCCTCGCCTCGCGAATCAAATGGGGAAGCTCCGGGATGATGATTTTGGTCATGGCCAGTTCGACGGCCGCGCGCGAGCCGGGCATGACCAAGACCGCCGAGCGGCCGACCAAGCCGCCGACGGCCCGGCTTAGGATGCAGGCGGGGCCGATCTGGTCGTAGCTGAGCATTCGGAAAAGCTCGCCGTAGCCGGGCAGAGGCTTGGTCAAGAGGGCCGAGATGGTCTCAAAAGTCTGGTCGCGGGGGCTGACGCCGGTTCCGCCGGTGATCAAAACGGCGTCGACGTTTCGCTCGCCGGTGACCGACCAGATAAACTCCGTCATGGGCTCGGGATCGTCGGGAAGGATCTCCCGGGCGACGACGCGATGCCCGGCGGCCTCGGCCAGATCGACAATCAAAGCGCCCGACTTGTCGGTCTCGATCGTCCGGGTGTCGGAAACGGTCAGCACGGCGAGGCTCAGCGACGAGGGCGCCTCGGCTCGGTGTTCGGCAACGCTGCTGCTCATGAGGGATTGTCTCGGGTTTGGCGTTTGGGCGGAGGGGCTTCATCCTCCACCATCTTGAATCGGGGCGCGAGCCGTTGCGATACTGTGGCCCAATGGTCCAATTCTAAACAACCGAAGATCGAGCCCGGGGGTTTTCCGCCGTGCCCACGCCTGACGCCTCTTCGTCCGTCTCCGGAAAGTCTCCCCGCCCGCCGGTCGTCTCGGCGGGGATGGTCTTGGTTGACCATCTCACGCCGCCGATGGACCGCTTGCCGAGGTCGGGCGAGTTGATCGCCGTCGACGGGCTGTTTCTGAACATCGGCGGAGGAGCGGCCAACACGTCGGCGGCGCTCGCGCGGTTGGGCGTGCCCGTCACCGTCCGCGCCCGAGTCGGCGACGACGCCTTCGGCCGGTTCATCGCCGAGTCGCTCGAAGCCGCGGGGGTCGACGCCGGGGGACTCATCATCGACCCCGACCGCGAGACCAGCCAGACCCTCATCCTCAACGTCCGGGGCGAGGATCGACGGTTCATCCATACCCTCGGCGCCAACCGGGGCTTCGTTCCCGCCGACATGGACGAGGCGATCGACCCGCCCCCCCGCGTCCTCCACATCGGCTATTTCCTCATCCTCCCCGACCTTGACGCCCCCGGCCTGGCCAGGCGATTCGCCCGAGTCCGCGAAGCCGGCGGCCACACGATCCTCGATGTCGTCACGCCCGGCCCCGGCAATTACGTCGAGCCGCTTCGCGAGGTCCTGCCCCACACCGACGTCTTCGTCCCCAACACCGACGAGGCGGCCCTGATCCTCGGCGAAACCGACCCGATCCGCCAGGCCCGAGCCTTTCATGAGATGGGTGCCGCGAGGGTCGTCATCACCCGGGGCGACCGGGGTTTGGTCTCCATCTCCAACGAAAACCAGGTCACGATGGGCGCCTACCCGGTCCAGTTCATGGACGGCACCGGAGGAGGCGACGCCTTCAACGCCGGCTACATCGTTGGCTTGCTGGAGGGGCGCTCCGAAATCGATTGCCTGAAGCTCGCCAGCGCCGTCGGGGCCAGTTGCGTCCGGGCCGTCGGCACCACCGCCGGGGTCTTCCAGCGCGCCGAGGCCGACGAATTCCTCCGCCGCCACCCGATCGCCATTGAGCCGCTGGAGGCTTAAATATCGACGATCACCTCGGCGGCCCAGCCGTCCGCCTCCTTCTTCACGAACAGGCCGTGATAAGTGGCGGCCTTCACCTCGTTGTTGAAGACGTGGCGGTCGGGATCGATGGGTTCGCCGGCGATCGTCGCCGAGAGGCTTCGGCCGTCGTCGGCGACCTTCACGTCGAACCGGCCGTAGAACCGATGCCGAACCTCAACGCGGAAGATCAACTCGTTGAGCCAGTCGACCAAAAGCGTTTCGGGCGAGTCGGCCCGTAGGTCGACCGCCTCGGACTCGCGGGGCTCGATGGTGGAACGGTCGGCCGTGATGACGTTGAAGAGCGCCTCGGCGGCCGTCCGAAAGAGGTCGTCGAGACTCTCCGCCGCGATCCGAAGGCCGAGATCGGCCGTGTGCTCGAAGACTTCCACCGATCCCACGACGCGCCTCCCTCTTGGATCAATCTCACGCAACCCGAACTAGGAGCCCCATCCCAATGCCGGAACCCGGAACCCCCGCCCCCGACTTCACGCTTCTTGACCAAAACGGCGAGGAGACGACCCTCTCAAAGCTCAAAGGTTCGCCGGTCATCCTTTATTTTTACCCCAAGGACGACACCTCCGGCTGCACCAAGCAAGCGTGCGACTTCCGCGACGATTACGCCGAGTTCCAGAAGGCCGGAGCGCGGATTCTAGGCGTTAGCCCCGACCCGGTGGCCTCGCACGCCAAGTTCGCCGGCAAGCACGAGCTTCCCTTCACCCTCCTGGCCGACCCCGAGAAAACGGCTTGCCAGGCTTACGGCGTCTGGAAGGAAAAGTCCATGTACGGACGCAAGTACATGGGGGTCGAGCGAACGACCTTCCTCATCGACGCCCAGGGGATCGTTCGGCAAATCTTCCCCAAGGTCAAGGTGACGGGGCACGTCGAGGCCGTGTTGAAGGCGATCGAAGCGATGGCGTGATGGGGCGGCAGCCGGCCCGTTGTAGCCGGGGTCTGTGACCCCGGGACGCTGGCCGTCGCGATCCGACGCCGGTCCCGGCCTCACGGAGGCCGGCTACAAAAGAGGCCCATCCTTTTCTCAGGCCGTCGCGCGGCGGGAGGGGACTTCGGGGCTGGCGGGGGCGTAGCCTTCGAGCTCGTCGCGGTGGCCGCGGAGATGCTGCTCCAGCTTGCGGAGGGCCTTGTACTTCTCGTCGCTAACTCGGTTGACGGGGATTTCCAGGTCGGCGCTGATCTCGGGGACCGACCAGCCGCGCATCCAAAGCTCGATGATCCGATCTTGGCGGGGCGAAAGGACCGCGCGACGGGCGGCTTCAAGGATCTCGCCGAGTTCGAGCCGGTCGCGATGTCGTTGGTCGGAGTCGGGCGCGGGCAGGGCGAGCGAGTCGATCGGCTGATGTCGCTTGGCGCGTTGAACGCGCTTGCGGACCATGTCGATGGCTCGGACCAGCTCTCGGCGCTCGGGGGTGTCGTCGGCCAGAACTTGGCCGAGGTCAAGCTGTCCGTCGCGCGCCTTGGTCAGCAGGCGGCAGCAGACCTCCTGGGTGCAGTCGTCCCAAAGCCGAGGGTCGAGCCGGGCGTTCCGCCAGCAAACGGTGCAATAGCGCTGGATGTCCCGAACCAGGTCGGACTCCGACGCTTGCGCCGTCAGCGCGGCCAAGCCGATGACCAGGGCCATGGCGGCCGGCCCGGCCTTGTAGGTTCGCGCGAGCTTGCCCGACGCCCCCTCGGAAGCCGGCTGGGCTTTGGGCGTCGCGTCAACCGTCGTGTGTTCCTTCATGATGGCCCTGGTGTTGTGCCTCTCGCCAAGGGTCCGATGCTTCCGTCGCAAATCAACCGGACAATTCTCCGGTTGTTCCTCGCGGAAAATCAAGTCGATCCGTCCGAGAATCTTCCTGGATATGTACCCAAACCCCGACGAAATCGCAAGTTGAAATCCATCGGGGGCGGAGCGCGTCGCGAAGTTTGTCCCGCGGAAGGGCCTTCTTGGGCGCGGCGCGGTTCCGTGTTACATTCGGCGGGACGAGCGAGCAACGACGCTTGGTCGTGACCGTGAATGCACCCGGGAGTTCTTCTGAATCATGCGAAATTCTCTGTTGAGCGTCCTTATCGCGGGCGCGGCGGTCGGCGTTTGCGCCTTCGCCCAAACCGAGGAATTGGCCCCCGCCCCCCAAAACGCATCGGGCGTGGTGTTTCACGACGCCAACGGCAACGGGGTTCGCGACGAGGGTGAGGAGGGCCTCGCCGGCGTCCGCGTCTCCAACGGCCGCGAGGTCATCCTCACCAATCAAGAGGGTCGATACGAGCTTCCCGTCGACGACGACACGATTCTCTTCGTCGTCAAACCCCGCAACTGGATGACGCCGGTCGACGGGGACAACCTGCCCCGCTTCTATTACATCCACAAGCCCGCCGGCTCGCCCAAGACCCATTTTCCGGGCGTCGAGCCGACCGGTCCCCTGCCCGCCTCGGTCGATTTCCCCCTCGTCCCACGCGCGGAGCCCGACTCGTTCAAGCTCCTCCTCTTCGGCGACACGCAGCCGCGCGACGTGAAGGAGGTCGAATACATCGCCCACGACGTCATCGAAGAAGTGGTCGCCGCCGGAGCCCACGGCGCGGCGCTCGGCGTGACCCTCGGCGACATCGTCTTCAACGATCTTTCGGTCATCGAACCGCTTAAAAAGGTCGTCGGGCTGGTCGGCATCCCCTGGTACAACGTCCTGGGGAACCATGACATGAACTTCGACGCCGACGACGACAAATACTCCGACGAGACCTTCGAGCGCCACTACGGCCCCTCCTACTACTCGTTCGACCACGGCCCGGTCCATTTCGTCGTTCTCGACGACGTGATCTGGCTCCCCGACGGCGCCGAGCCGGCCAAGAACGCCGCGAAGGCGAAAGCGAAGCCGAAACAAAAGCAGAAGCAGAAAGGGAGGTACGTCGGCGGCCTGGGCGAGAAGCAGCTTGAGTTCCTTCGCAACGACCTGTCGGCCACGCCGAAGGACCAGCTCGTCGTCCTGATGATGCACATCCCGCTCAACACCATTCAGCCTCAGGATCGCGAGGCGGTCTATCGCCTGCTGGAGGAGCGCCCGCGGTCGCTCTCGCTGGCGGCCCACACCCACACGCAGACCCACCGGTTTCTTGGCGAGGCCGACGGCTTCCGAGGCGCCGAGCCCCACCACCTGTTGGTTCACGCCACCGTCTGCGGAAGCTGGTGGAGCGGGGCTCCCGACGAAACCGGCATCCCCCACGCCACCATGGCCGACGGCGCGCCCAACGGCTACTCGGTCATCACCTTCGACCCCGGCCGCTACGACATCCAGTTTCACGCCGCCCGCCGGGGCCCCGATTACCAGATGAACATCCACGCGCCCGAAGAGACGACCGCCGACCTCGCGCCCGCGGTCGACGTCGTCGTCAACGTCTTCGCCGGCTCAGAGCGCTCGACCGTCGAGATGAGGCTCGGCGACTCCGGCCCCTGGCGTCCCATGACCCGGACCCACGCCGAAGACCCCTACTTCCTCGACATGAAGACGCTGGAGGACGGCCCCACGCCCCCGCCCGGCCGCAAGCTTCCCGTCCCCAAAAAATCGCCGCACGTCTGGAAGGCCAAACTCGCCGCCGAGCCCCCCTCGCCGGGGACTTATTTCATCCATGTCCGAACCACCGACATGTTCGGCAAGACCCACGCCGACCAGCGCGCCATCCGAATCACCGAAACGGCCCAGCCGTAGGGCCGCGGCTCGAAAACCGTTTCCCAATCGAAACTCGATGGCAACCCCGGGGCCGGCGGGCGGGCGAACCTGGTTAACCCGGGCTCGTCCAGCCGGCCACGGCAAACTCTCGTTGATGGGTTCGTTCGGCGAGACCGCCAACAGGGCGTTTCCGGATGTAAACCCTTATAACGCGAACCTTTGCGACTCCCCTACACCGAGTGGCAATTGGGTTCGTTCGGCCAAAATTCACTGGATTCTTCTCGGTCGAACCGCCTAACTCCCCGGGCGCGCGGGCTTCGACTTCTTTACCCGGGTTCGGAGCGAACTTCGGGCGCCCAGCTCGGAAATTGGCTTCGTTCGGCCAAAATCGCGCGATTCGTCGATCGACCTCCGAGGCGGAAATTGGCTTCGTTCGGCCAAAATCGCGCGATTCGTCGATCGACCTCGGGCGCGCGATTGGCTTCGTTCGGCCAAAATCGCGCGATTCGTCGATCGACCTCGGGCGCGCGATTGGCTTCGTTCGGCCAAAATCGCGCGATTTTTCGCTCGGTAGGTGGCGCGGAAATTGGGTTCGTTTGGCCAATATCGCGCGGTTGGCGGCGTCCTCTGACTATTCGAATTATGAAAGATCGAGGGAAAGCGAGACCTTCCCGCCTCAGTATGATCAGCGGCGGAGGGCTCCGGATTTCATGATTCCAAAAATTATCGCGCGGAATTTTTCGAGCCCCCCCGGAGCGGCGAACGATTACGTGGCGCGCGAGTTTCCCGGGAGGGCGAGGCTCCCGCCGAGCCCCACGCCCAGCGCCGGCTCGGCGGGAGCCTCGCCCTCCCGAATCCGATCCTCCGCGACGGACGCCTCGCGATCGTTCGCCACTCCGGGGGCGCCGAAACGCCAATGCCGCTGGAGGCCGTGGAATGTCCATGACCGGCGAGGACCCCGGTTTGATTCCGGGTGTCTCGACGGGCGGCGGGACGCTAGAATCCCGGCATGGGACACAAACCTTACAGGGAGGTCGTTGACTGATGACTTCGGATATCACCATCGTCTCGGGGCTTCCGCGCTCCGGGACGTCGCTGATGATGCAGATGATTGACAAGGGGGGGATCGAGGCCGTCACGGACAACATCCGAACCCCCGACCGCGACAACCCGCGCGGGTATTACGAGTTCGAGATCGTCAAGAAGATCAAGGAAGACGCCTCGTGGCTGCCCGAGACCCGGGGCAAGGTCTTCAAGATGGTCTCGCAGCTCCTCTACGACCTTCCGCCGACCGAGTCGTACCGGATCGTCTTCATGAGGCGCGACTTCGACGAGATGCTGCTCTCGCAAGAGAAGATGCTCGCGCGCCTGGGGCGTCCCGCGGCCCCTCGCGACGAGATCAAGGGGGCCTTCTCGCGGCACTTGGACCAACTGTTCGCCTGGCTGGAGAAGCAGCCGAACATGAAGGTGCTGTACGTCCACTATCAGGACGTGGTCGCCGACCCCCTGGAGCAGGCCCGGAAGGTCGCCGCGTTCCTCGACGGCCGAGTCGACGCCGACAAGATGGCCGCCGCCGTCGATCCCTCGCTCTACCGCAACCGCAAGGCCGACGAAACGACGGCGCCGTGAAGCGAAGCCGGCCCCCTCGTGGCGCGGCCGGCCCGGCCGCGGGCCAACCCGCTTCGCCCGCGGTTCCGGCGCGCTTCCGACGCCGATCCGCGGGCGGGCCGCCCACGCCTCGAGATCCCAGCCCAAGAGTCGAGCAATACGCTCCCCGGAAAATCGCTCCAAGCCCGTCCTTCGAAAGAGCGAAACGGGAAGAGACCAGTGGCCGCGGCCAAAAGTCCCTCCCCGTTTCTCTTTGTCGAAGCGGGCCGCCCCGACCCTAAACAAAGGCCAAGGCGGCGGTTCGATCATCTGTCGGGTCAGCCCTGGGCCGAGGCCTGAGGCGTGGCTTGCGGCGAAGCCTGGGGCGACGGGGCGACGTACTGAACCGGAGCGGCGTAGACGACCGGCGCGGGGCAAGCGACCGGAACCTTCCGGACGACCTTCTTGTAGCAGGTCACCGGAACCACCTCGCAGACCCGACGGGGAACCTGCTTGGTGACGACCTCGGGAACGCAGGTCCAGGTCGTGACCGGAACGCGGTCGACGACGACTTCCTGAACCATCCGGGTCTGGGTCACCTTGCGGACCTCGTTGACCACCTCCTGGACCATCCGGGTGCGGACCACCGGCACGGTCTGGGTGTGGACCTCGGGGACCATCCGGGTGACGGTCACGTTCTGCACGACCGGAACCTTGGTGTAGCAGGTCTTCTCGATCACCTTGCACGGAGCGCAGTCCGACTTGTGATGCAGGAAGCAGCGGCGGGCCGGAACCGTCACCAACTGGGTCGTCGGCTGGAGGCAGTACGAGGTGACGGCCTGAACCTCCTGAACCGGCTTGCAGACCGTAACGTTCTGAGTGACGTACTCGGTCTCCTGGATCGGCTTGCAAACGACCCGCTGAACCGGAACGTCGATCGTCTCGCAAACCGGCTTGCAGACGACCCGCTGACGCTCAACGTAGTTGGTCACCGGCACCCGCTTCATCACCGTCTTGGAGACGGTCTCGTACTCGGTGCGCCACTGCTTCTTGTAAACCGTGTACGGCACCATCTCCGTGACGCACTCGTACGCCGGCTTCGCAACCACGCACGGGTTGCGGTGGCAGCGGTTACAAGCCGACGCCGTCTCCGCCGCCATCAACAGGCCGGCGGCCATCATCAAAACGACGCGAATCCGCATCTCTGTCACCCTCCGATGTCAATCCAGTAAAACCGTCCCTTGCCCAGGTGTCCAATTCATTGCCGCGCCCGGAGCAACTCCCGCGTGAAGTCTACAACATGGGCAAGAGGAGCGAAATAGAAAACGTGTGTCGGTTAGCGGCGTTAGGCAAACAACTATACCCCATCAAGCCGGCGAGTTCGAGGAGAGGCCGAAAATTTTCCCCAATGGGCCAAAGCCGGGAACCTGGGAGGGTTTGCGCGACGAAGGCGTGAAATCCACGGCTTCGCCACGGCGGGCATAGCCCACCCTACGAGTGGACCAAACCAAAACGTGTTGGATCGGCGGGCGTAGCCCACCCTACGGAAACCCTTTGCTCGCAAGGCCGTAGTAGGGCGGGCTACGCCCGCCGGGAATAGACGCCGGATTAGGATTGGGGCGGCCCTGCGATCTTGCCTACCCCGTACCAATCGCGACCGTCGTTAGATCTTCAAGAAAATCTTGCGCCGGTACATCCAAAGTAGGATGAGCCAATAGACCGTCAAGATCGCGACACCCCGCGCAACCGGCTGAAACGAGGGACCAAAGAGGTCGAAGAGATCGGGGCCGAAGTGGGTTTGGAGGCTGGAGACGATGAAGTCGTCGAAGAGGTGGGCCATGCAGTAGGCGGCGATCGAGTTCATGCCGATGACGCGGAGTGGGAAGGCCCACGCCTTCCAACCGGCCACGTCCATCACGGCGTAAAAGGCGGCGAGGAACAGGAAGCTGATGCCGCCGGAGTACAGCACCCAGCTTGGCGTCCAGATCCGCTTGACCACCGGGCAGATTCCCAGGGCCCCAAGCGCCCAGCCGGCGGCCGTCGCGACGACGCCGGCGACCAGCAGCCATCGCGTCTTGCCCCACCGCGAGCGGTCGCTTCGGAGCGTCTCGCCGGCGAGCAGGCCGAGGATCATGGTCGCCAGCGTCGGAATGAAACTCAGCGTCGAGTAGCCCCCGCCGTTGTACTTGAACGGCTCCTCGCGCGGGAAGAGGTTCAAGAACCAAACATCGAACGCCCAGGCCGGATTGGCGTTCTTGTTCCAATGCCCCGCGAAACCATTCATCCAATGAGGCCAATCAACCGGAACGCCATGCGAGGCGAAGTCGAACGACGCCCCCGGCGCTGGGTGGGCCGCGAAGAGGGCCCAGTAGCCGACCAGAATCGCCGCGAGCGCCATCCATCGAACGCGGGTCGAATACCATCCCAGCACAAAGAGGAAGGGATACCCGAGGCCGATCTGCGAAAGCGTGTCCTCGAACGTCCAGCGCGTCATGGGCCTTCCCATCGACCGCAGAAAGACGCCCAGAAGAACCAAAATCAACGACCGCCAAAGCGCGTGGGCGATCATCCTCCCCCGCGACTGCCCCTTGGCCGCCCGGCTCGCCAGCGAGAACGGCAACGCGACGCCGACGAGGAACGAGAACCCCGGCTGAATCATGTCGTGCAGCGAACCGCCCACCCAGGGGACGTGAGTTTGATGGGTCGCCAGAAACTCCCAAAACGCGCTTCCGGGATGAAGCTCGGCCATCCGGCTAAGCCGGAGAACCTCGGCCATCATCAAGAACATCACGAGCCCACGGTAGGCGTCGACCGAATCCAGGCGGGCCGTCGGCTTGATCGTTGGGTCCGGGGCTTTGGCAAGATCGACTGGCGGGGCGTCGAAGGTCGCGCTGGCGCTCATGGCGATGGGTCTCGGATGAGTGGAGCGAGTTCCGTCAATCGCGCCAGCCTACCGCGCCGGATCAGCCGGTGCGAGCGGGTGGAGGCGGGGGTAGGGGTAGGGTGTGTCAAGCGTAGCGCCGACGCACCATTGGGGACCCAAAACATCCGGTGCGTCGGCGCTACGCTTGACGCACCCTACTACCCCTTCCAGTCTAATGTGGTGGGTAGAGATGCCTGAGCTTGACGCGCGCTTTTTCGGTCGTGAACTGCCAGCGGACGCCGCATTGGGCCGTG
>Ga0182738_1008072_pt1 | contig 10521 bp, 7 predicted proteins | sample eDN5th30CBELigMG_FD_128876 | JGI IMG/M metagenome (GOLD analysis project Ga0182738, IMG submission 128876) | Enriched Miracle-Growth compost microbial communities from Emeryville, California, USA - eDNA 5th pass 30_C BE-Lig MG (version 2)... ... | reverse complement strand
GATGGGCTTCGCCCGCAAGGTCGCCAACCGCGTCATCTTCATGGATGCCGGCCAGATCGTCGAGCAGAACACGCCGGCCGAGTTCTTCGATCATCCGCGCCATGAGCGCACGAAGCTGTTCCTCAGCCAGATCCTGCACTGAGCTGACGGCCGCCTGCGGCGGCGTTCAGCAATGCCCATGCGAAAAGGCTCGGTAGCGTCCGGGCCTTTTTTTGATCTTCGATCCTCATCAGCTGCGTCTCAGGCAGGCAACTTCCAGCCATAGAGCCAGTCGAGATCGGCCGCCAGGCTATCGCCCGAGCGCAGCCTGAGCAGAAGGTTGCGTCCGAGCGCCAAGGGGCCTCCGGCATTCCAGGCGAGCTTGTTCAGAGCGCCGCGTTGCGCAACTTTCGCCACACGAACCTTGCGCTCGTGCTCCCATGCCGCCAACGCGCCGGCAAAATCATTGGGCTTCACGGCGACGGACTGCGCCAGCGTTGCGGCATCCTCGATGGCCATGGCTGCGCCTTGTGCTGCGAACGGCGTCATGGCGTGCGCGGCATCGCCGATCAGCGCGATGCCGTCGGCGCGGGTCCACGGCCCGTTCGGATCGACCACGTTGAGCGGCCATGTCTTCCATGCGCCTGCCTGCTTCACGACATCGGCAAGTACCGGCGGTGCGCGGTGCATCGCGTGGGTCAGTACGGCTACGTCGGCGGCGCTCGACCGGCCGTCCGCCGCGGCCGGGCCTCTGGTGAAGGCCACGAGATTGAATGTCGTACCGCCGCGGACCGGATAGGCGACGAGATGGAATTTTGGATCGAGGAACGCGGTTACGCAATCCGGCGAGGTGACGGCGCAGAACGCCTGTCCGGCCGGGCTGTCCGCCGCCACCGTCGCTCGCCAAGCCAGCGAGCCGGAAAAGCGGCGCCGCCTATCCGGGAAAAGCGTCGTGCGCAGGTCGGACCAGACGCCGTCGGCGCCGACCAGTAGCCGCGCATCCTCTGCCTCATCGCGGCCGTCGCGCGCGAAGGTGGCAGCCAGAAGGCCGTCATGGCTGGTAATTTCGCCGGTCGCCCGCGCTCCGGTGACAATCCCGATCGTCGGGTTTTGTGCCGCCTTTTCCGCCAACGCCGCGTGCAGGTCGCCGCGATGGACGGCGAGGTAGGGAGCCTTCCAGCGCCGTTCGGCCATCTCGCCCAGCGGAATGCGGGCAAGGACCTTCAGCGTCGCGGCATCCCTGAGCAACACGGCGTCCGGTTGCACCGCCTTCGGTCGCAGCAGTGCAAGCACGCCCAGCCGGTCCAGGATATGCGTGGCATTCGGCGACAGCTGCAGGCCGGCGCCGAAGGGCTCGAAATGCCGCGCCTGCTCGAAGACGCGCACCGGGAATCCCTGCCGTGCAAAAGCGAGGGCCGCCGTCAGTCCCGCGATGCCGCCCCCGGCGATCACGACGGGGCGGGATCGCGCATCCGAGGTCATGATCGGCCGGGAAAAGGAATCAGGCCGCGCGGTCGATGTAGAGACAACCGGCCGGCACGGTCTCGTCCGCTTTCAGCTTGGGCGAATAACGGTAGAGCGTCGAACAGTACGGGCAGACCTTCTCGCTGTCCGCTCCGAGGTCGAGGAAAACGTGCGGATGATCGAAGGGCGGGTTGGCGCCGACGCACATGAATTCCTTCACGCCGATCTCGATCGCCGGGTGCCCGGCATCGTTCTGGAAGTGCGGAATGGAACCGCCGGCCATCATCGTCTCCCGTCTCGTTTCGGTCGATAGCATGCGTTTGAAGCATATCGGACCTGTTTGCAAGTTCGATGAAATGAAACTGTCGCAAAAGCCTGTCAGTGGATAAATTGAGCCGGATAACCGGCAAGCCGCCGGAGGAAGCCGTGACATGAACGAATTGAAGCCTGTCCAGACCGAGTTCACCGTCGGCGATGCCGCGAATGCCGAAGGCGGCAATCCGGACCGCTTCGTCAACCGCGAGTTTTCCTGGCTCCAGTTCAATCGCCGGGTGCTGGAGGAAGCGCAGAACGAGCGCCACCCGCTTCTGGAGCGGGTGCGCTTCCTGTCGATCTCGGCCGCCAACCTGGACGAGTTCTTCATGGTGCGCGTCGCCGGCCTTGCCGGCCAGATCCGCGAGCGCATCGTGCTCAGGAGCCCGGACGGCCGCACGCCTGAGCAGCAGCTGGAGCAGCTTCTGCGCGAGGTGGAGCGTCTGCAGGAGGACCAGCAGAAAAGCCTTTCGACGCTGATGGCGCTGCTCCAGAAGGAAGGCATCGAGAGCATCGCCGGCGATGCGCTGACCAAGGACGAGAAGGTCTGGCTGGAGGAACATTTCCAGGAGCAGATATTCCCGGTGCTAACCCCGCTGTCGATCGATCCGGCGCATCCGTTCCCGTTCATTCCCAATCTCGGCTTTTCCATCGCCCTGCAGCTTCAACACCGCAAGAACGGCGAGCAGATGAGCGCGTTGCTGCGCCTGCCGCCGGCGCTGAAGCGGTTCATCCGCCTGCCGGACCGCAAGGGCCATGTCCGCTTCATTCCGCTGGAGGAGGTGGTCGGCCTTTACATCGGCAAGCTTTTCCCGGGATACGAAGTCAGGGGCTCGGGCACATTCCAGATTATCCGTGACAGCGATATCGAGGTCGAGGAAGAGTCCGAAGACCTTGTGCGGCTGTTCGAGACCGCTCTGAAGCGCCGGCGCCGCGGTTCCGTGATCCGTATCGAGTTCGACCATCGCATGCCGGAGGAACTGCGGGAGTTTGTGGCCGGGGAACTGGGCGTATCCGGCAACCGCGTCAGCGTGCTCAACGGGCCGCTGGCGCTCAGCCAGATTTCCGAGATCGTCGCCGTGCCGCGCGACGATCTCAAGTTTGTGCCCTACAATCCGCGTTTTCCCGAGCGCATCCGCGAGCATGGCGGCGATTGCTTCGCCGCCATCCGCGAGAAGGACATCGTGGTCCACCATCCGTACGAATCTTTCGACGTCGTGGTGCAGTTCCTGCGTCAGGCGGCGGCAGATCCTGAAGTTGTGGCGATCAAGCAGACGCTTTACCGCACCTCCAACGATAGCCCGATCGTGCGCGCGTTGATCGACGCAGCGGAGGCCGGAAAATCGGTCACGGCGCTGGTCGAACTGAAGGCGCGTTTCGACGAGGAGGCCAACATCCGCTGGGCGCGCGACCTTGAACGGGCCGGCGTGCAGGTCGTCTTCGGTTTCCTCGAATTGAAGACGCACGCCAAGATGTCGCTTGTGGTCCGCCGCGAGGACGGCCGCTTGCGCAACTACGTGCATCTCGGCACCGGCAACTATCATCCGATCACCGCGCGCATCTATACGGACCTGTCCTTCTTCACCACCGATCCCCGTATCGCGCGCGACGTGGCGCAGATCTTCAATTTCATCACCGGCTATGCCGAACCGACCGGGGAAATGTGCATCGCGCTGTCGCCTTATACGCTGCGCAACCGCATCCTCGGTCACATCGCCGACGAGATCGGCCATGCGAAGGAGGGGCGTCCGGCGCGCATCTGGATGAAGATGAACGCGCTGGTCGATCCCATCGTCATCGACGCGCTCTACGACGCGAGCCGTGAGGGCGTCGAAATCGATCTGGTGGTGCGCGGCATCTGCTGCCTGAGGCCGCAGGTGCCGGGCCTTTCGGAAAACATCCGCGTCAAGTCCATCGTCGGGCGCTTCCTCGAACACAGCCGCATCTACTGCTTCGGTAACGGCCATGGCCTGCCGTCGGACGAGGCCATCGTCTACATCAGCTCCGCCGACATGATGCCGCGTAACCTCGATCGCCGCGTCGAGACCATGGTGCCGATCACCAATCCGACTGTGCATGAACAGGTGCTCGGCCAGATCATGCTGGGCAACATCGTGGACAACCAGCAGAGTTTCGAGGTACTGGCTGACGGCACTTCGCGCCGGATCGTGCCGGACGAAGGCGAGGAGCCGTTCAACGCGCAGGAATATTTCATGACCAATCCGAGCCTTTCGGGACGCGGCGACGCGCTGAAATCCCATGCGCCGAAGCGGATCGCCCAGTTCCGGCGCCGCAAAAAGACGGCCGCGGCGGACTAGGGGGCCGATGCTGGCGAATTCCCAGGGTCGGCTTCAGGACCGGCGGCCGCTGTCGATCATCGACATCGGCTCCAACTCGATCCGCGTTGTCGTCTATGAAGGGTTGGCGCGCTCGCCGACCGTGCTGTTCAACGAAAAGATGCTGGCGGGCCTCGGCCGCGGCATCGTCTCGACCGGCAAACTGGACCCCGAGGCGGTGACGCGCTCGATGGAGGAGTTCCGCCGATTCCGCAGCCTCTCCGCCCAGGCGGGCGCCGAGAAGATGTACGTGCTTGCCACGGCGGCCGCACGAGAAGCGGTCAACGGCCCGGATTTCATCCACCGGGCGGAGGATGTGCTGGGCACGGAAATCCGTGTGCTGTCGGGCCGGCAGGAGGCCTATTTCTCCGCGCTCGGCATCATCTGCGGCTTCCATCCTGCCCACGGCATCGCCGGTGACCTCGGCGGCGGCAGCCTGGAGCTGGTCGATGTCGCGGGTGAAGCGGTCGGCGACGGCATCACTCTTCCTCTCGGCGGCCTGCGCTTGCAAGACATGGCGAAGAACTCGCTTCCGCAGGCCCAGAAGATTGCGCGGGCCGAACTGACCAGGGCAAAGCTGCTCAAGACCGGCAAGGGCGAAACCTTCTATGCCGTCGGCGGTACGTGGCGAAACCTGGCGCGCCTGCACATGCAGATGACGGGCTATCCGCTCGACGTGATGCACCACTACCAGCTCGACGTCGAGGCGGTGGCGCCGTTCCTGCGGCAGGTCGCCAGGGGCGAGGTCGAGAAGGTCAAGGGCATCGAGGGCGTGTCGAAGAACCGCCGCTCGCTGCTGCCCTACGGCGCGGTGGTGATGCAGGAAATCATCGCCGCCATGCAGCCATCGCGCATCGTCGTTTCGGCGCTCGGTGTGCGCGAAGGCTTCCTCTATTCGCTGCTCGACGAGGAGGCGCGCAAGGCCGATCCGCTGATCTCGGCGGCCGAGGAACTGGCGCGGCTGCGCTCCCGCTCGCTCACCCACGCCCATGAGCTTGTCGACTGGTCCGGCAAGGCCTTCCGCACCTTCGGCATCGACGAGACCGAGGACGAGGCGCGCTACCGGCAGGCGGCCTGCCTGTTGGCGGACATCGGCTGGCGAGCGCATCCCGAATACCGCGGCAAGCAGTCGCTCAACATCATCGCGCATGCGGCTTTCATCGGCGTCGATCATCCGGGCAGGGCGTTCCTGGCGTTAGCCACCGCCTATCGCTACGACGGCATCTTCAACGACGGCGTGTCGTCGGAAATCAAGGCTCTTGCGACGCCGCGCTATCTCGAACGGGCGCGCGTGCTGGCAGGGCTGATGCGCGTCGTCTACCTGCTGACGGCGGCGATGCCGGGCGTGATGCCGCGCCTGAAATGGGAGCACAGAGGCGAGGGCACGCTGGCGCTGGTGATTCCGGCGGACCTTGCCGGCCTTTACGGCGAGCGCCCGGCCGGGCGTCTGGCGCAACTCGCCAGGATAATCAATCGCAGGCTCGTGCTGGCGGTGGAAGGCGGACCGAGCGTCACCGTCAAATGATCGCAGTCTGCCACGTCGCGGAAGGGCGGGGATGAGCCCGCAATGAAAAGGGCGCGGAAACGATCCGCGCCCTTGTCTTGTCAGGCGATTCTTTGGCCGAAAGATCAGCCGCGCTTGGCGTCGATCGAGTAGGCGCCGGCGCCGAGAGCGGCGAGCAGCAGGAAGCCGCCGGTCAGGCCGAGGTTCTTCTGCAGCATCAGGGCATTGCCGGCCTGCGAGAAGTCGAGGTGGGCGACGGCCGTGGCGCCGAGGGTGAACAGGGCGAGCACGATGGCCGCGATGCGGGTCTGGAAGCCGATCAGCACGGCGAGGCCGCCGAGCAGTTCGACCAGGCCGACGACGACGGTGGTTACGGTCGGCATCGGCAGGCCGATGGAACCGAACCAGCCGGCGGTCGCCGAGATCGCCGTCAGCTTGCTGTAGCCAGCGAGGATGAACAGGATCGACAGCAGGACGCGGCCGACGAGAATGGCGAGCGAGGAATTCGAGGCGGTGCCGGAAGCGGCGGCGGTGTTGGACATGGTCGGGACTCCGGATTTGCGATGACGACCAGATAGCCTATTCCGGTCGTTCACCAAAGATGCCAATCCGTCGACACATCGTTCACCGAAGCCGGACTATCCAGCGATACGACAATCGGCCGGGCTGAATCAGCCCGGATGCGTCATGTCCTCCGGCCGCACCAGACGGTCGAAATCGGCGTCGCTGACATAGCCGCCGCCGACGGCCTCCTCGCGCAGCGTCGTCCCGTTCTTGTGCGCGGTCTTGGCGATCTTGGCGGCATTGTCATAGCCGATTGTCGGTGCCAGCGCCGTCACCAGCATCAGCGAGCGTTCGAGCGCTGCCTTGATGTTGTCTTCGCGAGCCTCGATGCCGACCACGCAGTTGTCGGTGAAGGAAACGGAGGCGTCGGCCAGAAGCTGCACCGACTGCAGGAAATTATAGGCCATCAGCGGGTTGTAGACGTTCAGCTCGAAGTGGCCCTGGCTGCCGGCAAAGGTCAGCGCGGCGTTGTTGCCGAACACCTGAACGCAAACCTGCGTCATCGCCTCGCACTGGGTCGGGTTGACCTTGCCCGGCATGATCGACGAGCCTGGCTCGTTTTCCGGCAGCGCGAGTTCCCCCAGCCCCGAGCGCGGGCCGGAGCCGAGGAAGCGGATGTCATTGGCGATCTTGAACAGGGCGGCTGCCGTGGCGTTGATGGCGCCGTGCGAGAAGACCATGGAATCGTGGGCGGCCAGTGCCTCGAACTTGTTCGGCGCCGAGGTGAAGGCGATGCCGGTGATGGCGGCGATGCGGTCGGCCACCTTCTCGGCGAAGCCGACAGGTGCGTTGAGGCCGGTGCCGACGGCGGTGCCGCCCTGCGCCAGTTCCTGAAGGCCGGGCAGGGTCAGCTCGATGCGCCTGATCGAGGAGGCGACCTGCGCGGCATAGCCCGAAAATTCCTGGCCCAGCGTCAGCGGCGTGGCGTCCTGCGTATGCGTGCGGCCGATCTTGACGATTGACGCGAATTCCCTGGCCTTGGCGTCCAACGCCTTGTGCAGGTGCTTCAGCGCCGGCAGGAGATCGTGGACGATGCGCTCGGCGCAGGCGATGTGCATGGCCGTCGGATAGGTATCGTTCGACGACTGGCTCATGTTGACGTGGTCGTTGGGGTGCACCGGCTTCTTCGAACCCATGGTGCCGCCGAGCAGTTCGATGGCGCGGTTCGAGATCACCTCGTTGGCGTTCATGTTCGACTGCGTGCCCGAACCGGTCTGCCAGACCACCAGCGGGAAATGGTCGTTCAGCTTGCCGTCGATGACTTCCTGCGCGGCCTGCACGATGGTCTTGCCGAGCGCCGGGTCGAGCTTGCCGAGTTCCATGTTGGTTTCGGCGGCCGCGCGCTTGACTATGCCGAGCGCACGCACGATCGCCGCCGGCTGCTTTTCCCAGCCGATCTTGAAGTTGCCGAGCGAACGCTCGGCCTGCGCGCCCCAGTAGCGGTCGGCCGCCACCTCGATCGGGCCGAATGTATCCGTCTCGGTTCTGGTCTTTTGCGCGCTCACGATCTTTCTCCGATGGCTGGGCGGGCAGGGCGGTGCGGCCCCGCGCGGACGGCATCGGCGTATCGCGTTGCACAATGGCCTTCAAGAGGAGAATGCGGCGGAGCGGAATGCAAATCGTTTAAGGCTCTGCCCGGCAAGCATTTTCATCGCCACGCTGCCTTTCGACCCTGGCCATTGAACAGTCGGGGAAGTGAGCGCGAGGCCGTGCCTGCTTAAGTTAAAGTATGGCGCGGCTTCCCGCGCCCGCCGGCGATTTCTGTTCCCGTCCGTTTCGCTTCACCGCAGCTCACGGTGCCGGCATTTGCGCCGACACCGGCCGATGGCTTGCAGCGCTCGTCCAGCGCACACGGGCCGTAATACCCGTAGGGGGTGAAGAACGGTCCGCGCAGCGGACGAAAAGCCAATTGCCTGGCTTTTCGAGCTATGAACGCCCGGCAGGGCCCTTGGACGGCCCTCCGCTACGGCTCAGGGCGTTCGGCCCCTCCCGCGCAGGAAGCTGGCGGTGAGTATGGAGCGAGTGCGGAGGGGCGTGGATAAGTTTTGGGGAAAAATCTTTCTCAGGCCGCGCTCCGTCCAGCACTCCTCATCCACCCTCGCTGTCGCTCGGCGCCGAGAAGGATGAGGAGTGCTGGACGGCGTGCGACTGGTTCTGGGCGGCATGGCGTCCAGCTCTCGTCTTGGGAGCCGGAGCGCGGAAGACGGCCTACAGCGAATCCTTGATCTTTTCCTTCACGTCGCCATAGGTCTTCTGCACCTTGCCGGCGATCTTGTCGGCCGTGCCTTTCGCTTGCGTTTTCTTGTCGCCTGTCGCCTTGCCCGCGGCTTCCTTGATCGAGCCTTTGACCTGCTTGGCGACACCAGTGACCTGATCCTTGTTCACCATTTTGCGCATCTCCTGGGACGGTTTCGATTGGCGATGGAAAACGGCCCTACCGACATTCGGTTCCACGATCAGGAAACGGAATCAGCGATTTGCGGTGAGGAGCGGAAGTAAGGATTAAAAGAAAACGCCTCTCGCTTCTTTCGATACGAGAGGCGTCTTTCGTAGCCAGCGCATCTCCGGATTGCTCCTTCGAATTGCTTTCTACATCCCGATAATGCGCCACCGAAAAGATGGTTCCGCCATCGGTGGAATTTTTTGCAATGACCTTGTCCCCGCCGCAAATGCAGAAAGGGCGGCATCGCTGCCGCCCTTTCGTAAGCTTCGAGGCGTGTGGACTTCTTAGAAGTCCATGCCGCCCATACCGCCCATGCCGCCGCCGGGCATAGCCGGCATCGGGGCGTCCTTCTTCGGCGCCTCGGCGATCATGGCCTCGGTGGTGACCAGCAGGCCGGCGACCGAAGCCGCGTCCTGCAGGGCAGCGCGCACGACCTTGACCGGGTCGACGATGCCGAGCTGGATCAGGTCGCCATACTCGCCCGTCTGGGCGTTGTAGCCGTAGTTGGCCCCCTTGTTCTCAAGGATCTTGCCAGCGACGATCGAGGCTTCCGCACCGGCGTTCGAGGCGATCTGGCGGACCGGAGCCTGCAGGGCGCGACGAACGATGTTGATGCCGGCGGCCTGGTCGGCGTTCGCGCCGGTGGTCTTGATCGCGGAGGAAGCGCGCAGCAGGGCGACGCCGCCGCCGGGGACGATGCCTTCCTCAACCGCGGCGCGGGTGGCGTTCAGCGCGTCGTCAACGCGGTCCTTCTTTTCCTTGACCTCGATCTCGGTCGCACCGCCGACGCGGATGACGGCGACGCCGCCAGCCAGCTTCGCCAGACGCTCCTGCAGCTTCTCGCGATCGTAGTCGGAGGTGGTCTCCTCGATCTGCTGCTTGATCTGGGCAACGCGGCCCTGGATCTCGGCCTTCTTGCCGGCGCCGTCGACGATGGTGGTGTTTTCCTTCTCGATGCGCACGCGCTTGGCCTTGCCCAGCATGTTCAGGCCGACGTTCTCAAGCTTGATGCCGAGGTCTTCCGAGATCACCTGGCCACCGGTGAGGATCGCGATGTCCTCCAGCATGGCCTTGCGGCGGTCGCCGAAGCCCGGAGCCTTGACGGCGGCGATCTTCAGGCCGCCACGCAGCTTGTTGACGACCAGCGTGGCCAGGGCCTCGCCCTCGACGTCCTCGGAGATGATGAGGAGCGGCTTGGAGGTCTGCACGACGGCCTCGAGGACCGGCAGCATGGCCTGCAGGTTGGACAGCTTCTTCTCGTGCAGGAGGATGTAGGCGTCCTCGAGCTCGGCAACCATCTTGTCGGGGTTGGTGATGAAGTAGGGCGACAGGTAGCCGCGGTCGAACTGCATGCCTTCGACGACTTCCAACTCGGTCTCGGCGGTCTTGGCTTCCTCGACGGTGATGACACCCTCGTTGCCGACCTTCTGCATCGCCTCGGCGATCATCTTGCCGACCGACTCGTCGCCGTTGGCCGAAATGGTGCCGACCTGAGCGACTTCCTCGGAGGTCTTGATCTTCTTGGCGGACTTGCCGAGGGCGGTGACGACTTCGGCCACGGCCACGTCGATGCCGCGCTTCAGGTCCATCGGATTCATGCCGGCGGCAACCGCCTTGGCGCCTTCCTGGACGATCGCCTGGGCGAGAACGGTCGCGGTGGTGGTGCCGTCGCCGGCGATGTCGTTGGTCTTGGAAGCGACCTCACGAACCATCTGCGCGCCCATGTTCTCGAACTTGTCTTCCAGCTCGATCTCCTTGGCGACGGTGACGCCGTCCTTGGTGATGCGCGGGGCGCCGAACGACTTGTCGATGACGACGTTGCGGCCCTTGGGGCCGAGCGTGACCTTCACCGCGTCGGCGAGGATGTTGACGCCGCGCAGCATGCGCTCGCGGGCATCACGGGAGAATTTTACTTCTTT
>Ga0182738_1008071_pt1 | contig 10521 bp, 17 predicted proteins | sample eDN5th30CBELigMG_FD_128876 | JGI IMG/M metagenome (GOLD analysis project Ga0182738, IMG submission 128876) | Enriched Miracle-Growth compost microbial communities from Emeryville, California, USA - eDNA 5th pass 30_C BE-Lig MG (version 2)... ... | reverse complement strand
TCCTTGCAAAAAAAACAATTTGAAAAGATTTTTACATCATTTCCTTCTCAAAATAAATGGATGATTTTCTTCTGGCCGGTGAGAACTCAGAAAAAACGGTCATCTTTCAAAGAAATTTGTTAAATTCAGCCATGACTGGTTTTTCGAAGGGGCTCAAATTCTCTGATTTTAAGAGTATCAATCTCAACCTAGAATTCAAATAGAAACTCTCCATATTCCAAAAAACTAATAAACAAGTAAAATGATTCCCAGATCAGGATCGGCAGCGAAACTTTTCGTTTTGACATAGATTTTCAACAAAATTCTTCTTATAAAATATGACCAGATACAACTCAAGAAATCAACCTTTCGCAAAAGACTTGTTTCCAAAGAAAAAAAACTCAATGCTTGGCTGGTGGCATTGCCACGATAAAAATTCTTCTCTTCATTCTTCAATTTTTCTTGATCGCTAGCTCCCAAAATCCTTGCTGCAAATTTCGAGATTTTTAAATCTGGATGCTCCTGTAGTGCTTCAAGCAGTGGCAACATCTTATTCTCTTCCAACCAAGACAAACTAGAGGCCTTTGAGAACCCTTCAGGAACTCGCTCTGCTTCCACCTGCAAAGTCTTGTAAAGCCCTCAGTTGCTCATGATTTGCATTCTTCAGTGCATTATTTAACGCAATAGCTACTTGTTCTCTTACCTTTCTAAAAATACTCAGTCACCTTCTCTGAACAAAATTACTTCTCTGGTATCGTTTATTCCCGCATAAAAAAGTCGGTCGAAATACTCAGGATTCCCACAATATGTTCTATATGATCAGAAGTGCCTGCTGTGACGTTTGAAACCGCCCAAATGACCTCTCTTCTCACAGCTTTGTTTGGACTCTTCAATGCACTAAACAACTTCTCTCTAACCCCAGAAATCTCAAGCAGCATCTATTGGTTGCGTTAAAACTTTTTCTCGCTAAAGAAATTACATCAACTTGCTCATCACTCCCCAAGCAAATATTCCCAATGGTCCTTAGACATCCAACCAATACAGACAAATCACTCTTGCTAAGATTTCTTTGTTCACAAAAAAGATCTAACAAAATTTCTTATTACTCCATATGCTTGACAATAGAAGGGACAACTCCAGCATCAATAATTTGTTGAATTCTCTCGAGTTTCTCACCATCAAAAAAGTACGACATGTACCAAATAGCATCCTTCAAGATCTCTGGATCCTCCTGGCTCATGATTACCTTTGCAAATACTGGAAGGGTCTCTTTGATATCCTCAGAAGGAGGGAAAGGTCTTACTTTGCATATATTCGCCAGAGCCCAGTTTCCATCTCTGATTGTATACTCATCATCTTCAGAAAGAGCCTTGTCCAATATTTCTACAAGAGGACTGATCGCTCCTCCTTGTAATATCTCATCCCTGAAATTTACGCTAGCTCCTGCTAGATTTCCTAAAGGCCAAGCCGCTTTGAATTTCACATCAAGGTGAGGAGATGCGAGAAGCTTTATTAATGCTGGAATTGCTCCATTTGCAACGACTTGTTGGGTCTGCTTCGTCGTTCCTGAAGATAGATTCTCCAATATCCAGGCCGCTTCGGCCTAAAAATATCATATTTAAAAAAGCAAACGTAAAGAGAATCAACCTGAAGCTGCTGCTCATCTTCTCTGTCCAAAATCTCGATCAGTCTTGGGATGACTCCAGCATCAATGAAAGGTTGAATTGGAGGAGATTCTATGTAAAAATTCTCAGGGAAGGAAGCCAGAATAAATCCTACCAGTAGCGAAGAGCTTCCGGATGCCAATAACTCCAAAATATTGCTTGTAAAGATTTGGCGAATATACAAAAGCGACAAGTTCATTCACTTGTTCCAATATATAGGTTCGTTCTTGACATTCAGCAATAAATTCTTGTAGGGAAAGGCCTTGTCCAAGCGTGTCTTCTTGGAAATGAGCATTGTCATGTTGGCTAGCAAGGGAGTTTACAACGACGAGTCTTTTGTTTTTGAGGTGTATTTTTCTGAGAGAAAAGTACTCGGGAAAGGAAGAAATGAAAATTTACCTTTTTTTGTGAATGGATCTCTTTGATGTACTCATCCTTTTTCTTATCAAGCGGTTTGGAGATTCGGAGCTTTCTGAGGGATTCAGAGAATGCAGAGGTATTTTGGAGCTGTTCTGTATTGTTTAATAAATTCTGATTCATTATTATAGTTTTATTATTATTTTGTATGTGCTCTTTTGAGTCTTATCATGATCCTGGACTCTCAAGATTCTTATTACAAAATGAGATTCTCTATTTGAAGTTGAAATTTCTGATGAAAATCGTGTTATAAAAATCCAAAATTTTTCTCAATTTTTTTGAGGTTTCAAATTCGTCAGCTCTTTAAGAAAAAAAAATCATTTTCTCATATCCATTTCCTTTCAAAAAAACTCTTTTTCTCAGATTTCAGAAAATCAGTACACAATTTAGAACAACAAAATACAATTTTTTATCAACAAAACCCAATGACAGAAAAAAATTCTCTTTCAACAAGACAAAGAAATCATACATTCTTCACCAAAAACAATTTAATAATTCCTTCACTTTTCATCATCAACGTCTTCATCTTCCCCACTCTCAACATATTCTAAAATCCTCTCCGCCAATTCATAAATTCGTCTGCTGGGATGGCTCAGTAATTTTTCAATTACTGATACTATCTGATTTCTTTCTGGTAAAGACCAGCAGTCATCTCCGAAAGACTCTTCAGGAGCTCTCAAATTTCTCCACTTCAAAATCTTCAATATTCCTTCCAATCCAACCTCCTGTGCCTTAGCATCCCTATGTTCTTCAATCATCTTTCCAAAAAATCTCATAATCTTCTTCCCCAAAAGAACCCTCAACTGCTCTTGATTTGCGTTGTTTAATGCATTTGAGAATATCCACGCTATCTCTTTTCTCACCTAAATCCCATATTTAACCTCTTTATTTCAACTTAATTACCTCGATAACGTCATTCAGCCCGATAGAAATTAGCTGATCTAGATACTCAGGATTCCCTACAATAAATCCAAGATGTTCAGAACTGCCTGCAGCAAGATTTGATAGCGCCCATGTGGCTTCTCTCCGAACATTTTTCAATGGGCTTCTCAAAGCTCCAAACAACTTCTCCACAACCCCAGGAACTGCCAATAAATTCTATTGATTATGTTCAAACTCCCCACCAAAAAATCTTACATTGACTTGTTCATTGGTGCCGGTCAAGAGATTCCCAAGAATTCTAACACATGGAAACAATAGACCAGCAGGATTATTTCTAGGCGATGCTTAAGGAAACTTTCCTTAACAAAAAGGCTCTTACTCCATATGTTTTACAATGGACGGGACAACTCCAGTATCTAAAACCTGTTGAGTTCTCTCCTCACCTCCATCAGAAAGATATGCCAGAGCCCAGAGAGCATCCAGCAAGATCTCTGGATCCTCTTGACCCATCGTAACCCTCGCAAGTATTGGAAGGGCCTCCTTTGTACCTTTCCAAGCAGGCAAAGGTTTTCCTCGACATAAATTGGATAAAGCCCAGTTTCCATTCTTGATCATCGGTTTATCTTCTTCAGCAAGAGCTACTTCCATGATTTTTATCAAAGAACCCATCATCCCTCCTTGGAGAGATATATCCCTGAAATCAGCATTATCGCCTGCAATATTTCTCAGAGTCCAAACTGCTTGGTCTTTCACATCTTTGCGGGGAGATCCCAGGAGCTTTATCAATGCTGGGATTGCCCCATTTTCAACGACTTGCCGAGTCTGTTCTGTCGTTCCTGATGATAAATTCGACAATGCCCAAGCAGCTTCCGCCTTATCAAAGGATTTATTTAGGAGAGCTCAAGAGGTAAAGAGAACCTGAAGCTGGTGCTCATCTTCTCTGCCTAGAAACTCGACCAGTCTTGGGACGACTCCAGCACCAATTAAAGGTTGAATTGGAGGGGGCACTATGCAATGATTCTCAGGGAAAGGAAGTCAGGATAAATCTCACCAGTAGCGAGGAGTTTGCGGATGCCAATGACTCCAAAATATTGCCTGTAAAGGCTGGGAGAATAGATAGAAGCGACAAGTTCAGTCAGTTGTTCTCCTGTTAATGTGTATGTTCGTTCCTGACATTCAACAATAAATTCTTGTATGGAAAGGCCTTGTCCAAGTGTGTCTTCATAAATATGCATGTTTTCTAGCTGGCTGGAAAGGGAAATTGTAGCAGCGAGTCTTTTGTTTTGAAGATGGCCTTTTCTGGGAAAAGTGTTTCATAAGAGGAGAGATTAGGTTACCTTTTTTGAGAACGGATGTTCTTGAGGTACTCGTCTTTTTTCTTATCGAGAGGCTTGGAGATTTCGAGCTTTTGGAAGGCGTTATTGAGCTGCTCGGAAGGAAAAGACAAGTTGGATAAATTCTGATTTGACATAAAAATCTTTTTAATTTATTATCCTTTCTGATATTATTTCCTGCAATCTCAGTAATTGATCCCAAATTTTTTCCTTTTTTTATGTTTTCGAGTTTAGTGAAATTCTTGCTATAAAAATTCAAAAATTTTTATTGATTTTTTTAAGAAGAGATTTTTCAACCCTCTGTCGGCTTTCAAAATATTCTCTCAATTTTAAAGAGTTTACAACAGTAAAATCCGTCAATCTTCAATCCAATTTTCTCTTCAAAAATAATTTCAAAAATCTATTTTTATTCGAAAACCAAAAAGAAATATGACTTTAGAAATATCATAATCATATCTCATAAAACAATCACCTTTCAACAAAAGAAAGTACAAATTTCACAAAAAAAAACATTGCTAAGATTTTCCCTTTCCCATCGACTGCCTCTACCCTTTATCCACCAGTCCCAGCTTCCAAAATCTTCGCTGCCAATTCACAGACCCGCGAGTTTGGACTCTCCTGTAATTCTTCAATTACTGGTAATATCTTATTCAGCCTCAACAAAGCCCAACAAGAAGCTTTTGTGAACCCTTCAGGAGCTTGAGCTGCTTCCAAATTCAGCATCTTCCATATTGCCTCCAGCCCAATCTCCTGGAGACTCACCTCTTCAATAAGTTTTCCAAAAAACTCAAGCATCCTCTCCTCAAAAAGAATCTTCAGTTGCTCCTTATTCGCATTCTCCAATGCATTCTTAAACACCCAAGCGACCTCTTTCCTTTCCTAAAGAGCAATATTTAGCCTCATAATATGAGTAAAATTACATCTTGAACATTATTGAATCCTATAAAAAGAAGTTGTTGTAGAAACTCTTCCTTCCCCAGAATGTATTCAATATGATCAGGAGTGCCTGCTGCGATGTTTGATAGAACCCAGATTGCCTCTTTTCTAATATTTTTCCTTTTGCAAAACAAAGCGCCTAATAACTTCTTCATAATTTCAGGAGTCTTCAACAACACCTATTCACACCATGAAAACTCTTTCTCACTAAAAAATTTACATCAACTTGCTCATTGCTCCCTGTACAAATATTCCCAATGATTTTAATACATGGACTCAGCATAGAAAGGTTCGTATTCCTATTGTGGATATATCATAGAAACCCCAAAAAAAACTTCTTACGTCATATGCTGAACAACATAAGGAACAACTCCAGTGTCGATAACCCCTTGAATTCCCTCTTGCTTTCCACTATCGGAGAGATACGACAGGCACCATAAAGCATCGACCAAGACCTCCAGATCCTCCTGGCCCATAATAACCTTCGCGAGTATTGGAAGTGCATCTTTTATGCCTTCATAAGGAGGTGAAGGCTTTCCTCTACAGAAATTAGATAAAGCCCAAGTTCCATATTTTAGAGTGTTTTCAGCTCTTTCAGAAACCGCCTCTTCCAGAATTTTGATAAGAGGAGCTACTGCTCCTCCTTGTAAGACTAAATTTCTGAACACAGCACCATCTCCTGATATATTTCCCAAGGTCCAAATTGCTTGAGTTCTCACCTCTTTAGAAGAAGAAGAGCTCAGAAGCTTAATAAGCTCTGGAATGACTCCGTGATCGACAACTTGTTGAGTCTGTTCGGTTGTTCCCGAAGCCAAATTTGATAATGCCCAGGCTGCTTCATACTAATAGAGAAGATTTAGATCAGCTAATAAAGATTCCCAGAGAACCTGAAGATGGTGGTCACCCCCTCGGGCTAAAAGCTCAACAAGTGGAGGAATAGCTCCAGCATCAATAAATTGTCGAATTGGAGGACCAATTTCTAGACAATAAGGAGAGAGATGTCCCCAAAGATACCAATAGTGAGGAGTTTGCGAGTGCCGATAACTCCGAAATGTTGTCTGTAAAGGCTTGGTGAAGAGAGGGAATGCACAAGTTCATTTATTTGTTCCAAAGTGTATGTTCGTTCCTGACACTCAGCAATAAATTCTTGTATTAAAAAGCCTTGGCCAAGTGTGTCTTCTTGGAGATGTGTGTTTTCTAGTTGATTAGCAAGAGAGTTTACAGCAGCGAGTCTTTTGCTTTGAAGATGCTTTTTTCTAGGAAGGAGGTGATGAGATATCATCAAAATAGACATTGGTTTGTTTACCTTTTTTGAGAACGAATGTTTTTGAGGTATTCGTCTTTCTTTTGATCGAGAGGTTTGGAGATTTCGAGCTTTTGGAAGGCTTTACTGAGTTGGTCGGAATAGGAATTTTGGTTTGACATGAACCCTTTTTAATTTCCTTTTCTCTTCTTTCCGAATCTGATTGATACAATTTGATTCTTTTTAAAATTATTAGAAAAATTCTTTTGATATATCTCTTGTGAAGTGAAATTCTTGCTTATAAAATCCAAAAAAACTCTTTAAACTTTGACAAATTCTGTGAAGGATTTTTGCAAGAATCGTAAAAAAACTAAATGGATTCATTTCTGAATGACATTTATTTTGTAAAAATTCAAAGAAATTTCTTCAAAAGGCAACTTTCATATCAAAATCCATGTCATTCCCAGCACAAAATCTTCTCTCTTCAGAATTTTTTCAGAGATTTTTCCCAAAAGAAAACTCAATAATCCTCTACAAACCCAACATAGAAATCACACATTGTTTCCCAAACAATACAAAACTAACCAGCAACAAATCAATCCCCGTTTCTCTCTTCTGATAAAGACCCTCTAAAGCCTAAAATTTCAGAAGTCAATTTAGAAACTCGTATAGCATGATTCTGTTGCCTCTCAATCACTTCTAATATCTTGTTCTTCTCCAATACAGACCAATAAAAAGCTCTTCCACAAGGTTGATCTCCTTCTAGCCCCAAAATATTTCGAATTCCTGTCAATCCAATTTCTTGTAGAACATCATCTTTATCTTGAATTAATTTCTCAAAATAGTCAAAAACCCTCTTCACAAGTAAAAATTGAAAGATTTTCAATTGTTTTGGAGCTGGGTCAGTTATTGCATTATTGAAGATCCTTGCAACCTCCCTTCTTACCTTGATCCCTTGTTAATCCCAAAAATACCCTGAACAAAATTACCTCCAAAGGATCGTTGATCCCAATCGAAAAGAGTTGGTTCAGGTAGTCAGGATTTCCCACAACTAGTTCTTTATGTTCCGAGGTTCCTGTAGTTATCCCGAAAAGAATTCCAGCTGCATCGATTTGAAGGGTTTTCTTTGGGCTTTTTAAAGCAGAAAACAACTTGTCTAAAATTCCAGGAATCGATAATAAACTCTATTCATTCAATTAGAACCCTTCATATCTTTCCCCTTACATCAACTTGCTCTGTAGAGCCTAGAAAAAGATTCCCAATGGCTTTGATGCACGGAATGCTGACTGCAACCCAAGGGTGCCTTTATTTGTCAGAAAACTTCTTTATTAAGAAAATTCTTACTCCAAAAACTTTACGAGGGAAGGCACGACTCCTGTATCAAGAACTGGCTGAATTCTCTCCTCATCTCCATGAGAAAGGCACTGAAGCGACCAGAGAGCATCTTTCAAGATCATGTCATCTGTTTGACTCAAAATCACCTTGGCAAATATCGAAAGAGCATCTTTGACCTCCTCATAAGGAGGTTCAGGTTTCCTTTGACATAGAGTTGCCAACAGCCAATTTCCTTCTTTTATCAACTTCAAGTTCTCTTCAGATAAAGCTTCTTCCATTATTTTTACCAAAGGACCAATCGCTCCTCCTTGTAAAATAGTATCCCTGAAGTTTACATTATCAGCTGATATATTTGCTAAGGCCCACATTGCTTGTGATCGAACTTCTTTGCTCTGAGATCTCAGGAGCTTTATTAGCCCGGGGGTTGCTCCATTATCAACCATTTCTTGAATTTGCTTTGTGGTTCCTACAGCCACATTTGATAAAGCCCAAGCTGCCTCTAGCTAATCAGGTTATTTTTCAAAGGAAAAGATAGTTGTTAGGAGAACCTGGAGCTGTTGTTCACCTTCTTTGCCCAAGAATTCAACAAGTTTAGGAACAACTCCAGCACCAATTATTTGCTGAATTGGAGGATTGGCTTCATAAGCATTAAACAAAAAAAAACTCAATGGGACTTTTCAATACCTACAGAGAGGAGCTGGCGGATTCCAATCACTCCAAAATGTTGCCTGTAACGATTCGAGGAGTTCAGAGAAGTGGCAAGTTCATTCGTTTGCTCCAAGGTATAAGTTCGTTTCTGACAATCAGCAATAAACTCTTCTATCGAAATGCCTTGTCCAAAAGCATCTTCGGTTTCTGTGATGTTGAGCTGACTGACGAGGAAATCAAGAGGGAAGCGTCTTCTGCTGCAAATGCGGACTTCTCTAAGAGAAATATGACGTTTAAATCATTTGAATGGAGAAGGATTTACCTTCTCCGCGAGCGGATTTCTTCGAGGTACTCATCTCTTTTACGGTGAAGATCAGATATCTGGAGTCCTTGAAATGAGTCAGAGAGTGAGGGATCGTTATTTCGTTGCTCGGAGGGGTTCAACATGAGATTGGATAAATTAAAATTAAACATTTATTCATTTTCGCTCTCTTTATAATGAGAATATTCAAACCTCCATATTTTTTTCAATTTCTCAAAAGCAAATTAGGGCCCCAAAAAATCGTAAAGAAAGCCAAATTTTGTAAATAGTCCAACAGTAAAATAAACCTCAATTTTTTTCAATTCTTTAATTAAATGAAAACAAAAATTATTCATCATGTTTGTCGGCTTTTCAAATGATGAAGATTCCAAACTTCCAAATTCCATAATCCTTCCAACCCCTCAATTTTCTTGATGAGACTATGTCATAGTCAGTCCAGTCAATTTTCTTTTTAAAACAAGAAAGGAATTTTTTCATGGAGTTTTTGTGATAGAAATATCGACAAAAAAAATTTTTTTTTTATCAAAGAAATTTTTCTTTCAAAATTTCCAATAGAAAACACTTCTTTTTTCTCTCGCAAATCATTTCAGAAAACTTTTTATCCAAGAGAAAACTGAACAGTCCTTATAAAAACGAAGCAAAGAAATTACATATACATTTCTCAACAAACAAAATCAACGTAAAGTTAAAAATCAATCAATTTCTCATCTCCTCAAACCAAAAATTTCAGAAGTTAGTTTCGTAATTTGCCTGGCGTAATTCTGGAGGTTCTCCATCACATCTATTGTGTTATTCTTCTCCAACAAAGACCAGTAGCCCGCCTGATCTCTTTCTCCTAACTCCAAAATACTCTTCATTCCTCTCAACCCAATCTCTTGTAGAACGGGATCCTGGTCTTCAATTAACCTTCCAAAATATTCCAAAATCTTCGGCTGTTCTGGAGTTGGATCAGCCATTATATGATTGAATATCTGTGCGATATCTCTTCTCATCTAAAAAATTACATTCGACCCTCCAAATACTCCCTCTCTGTTACCTCTAAATCCTTATCATCGACCCCAATTAAAAAGAGAAGATCTAAATAATCAGCATTTCCCACAATGAATTCCTTCTGTTTTGGAGTCCCTGCAGCAATACTTGAAAGAACATGAACCGCGCCTGTTCGAAGATCCACACTCGAAGACTTCAAAGCATCAAACAATTGATCTAGAATCCCAGGAACTGTCAATAAATACTAAATCCATTAGATGTTCTCCCTTCACAAGTTTCCCCTTACGTCAACTTGCTCAGTGTTGCCTGTGAAAAGATTCCCAATAATCGCGAAGCAGGGATTGCGGATTGGAACCCAAAAATAGCTATATTCATAAGAAACCTTTCTTGTTTCAAAAAGTCTTACTCCATAATCTTTACAAGTGAAGGTACAACTTCAGTATCAAGAACCCTTTGAATTCTCTCTTCATCTCCATTTGAAAAACGTGCAAGAGACCAAAGAGCATCCAGCAAGATCCCCACATCCACTTGGCTTATAACCACCTTCGCAAATATTGGAAGGCAATCTTGAACCTCCTCATAAGGAGGATAAGGCTTCTTTCGGCATAGATTTGATAAAGCCCAAGTTACTTGCTTTATCAGCCCCACATTCCCTTCAGAAAGAGCCCCCTCTATGATCTTTATCAAAGGACCAATCGCTCCTGCTCTTCGCACGGCATCCCTGAACTCTACATTATCAGCTGCTATATTTGCTAAAGCCCAAATTGCTTC
>Ga0182738_1008070_pt1 | contig 10521 bp, 6 predicted proteins | sample eDN5th30CBELigMG_FD_128876 | JGI IMG/M metagenome (GOLD analysis project Ga0182738, IMG submission 128876) | Enriched Miracle-Growth compost microbial communities from Emeryville, California, USA - eDNA 5th pass 30_C BE-Lig MG (version 2)... ... | reverse complement strand
CTGGTGATCTGGGGAGGCGAGTTCGGCCGCACGCCGATGGGGCAGGGGACCGGCCGCGACCATCATATCCTTGGCTTCTCGCTCTGGATGGCCGGAGGAGGCATCAAGGGGGGAATTACCCACGGAGCCAGCGACGACCTCGGCTATCGGGCCGTCGAGGATGTCGTCCACGTCCGCGACTTCCACGCCACCTTGCTCCACCTCTGCGGGATCGACCACCACCGCCTCTCCTATAAATTTCAGGGTCTGGACGTTCGTCTAACCGGGGTTGAACCGGCCCACGTGGTTAAGGAAATCCTTGCATGATATCATGTGGATATTGAATCAGGTTTACGCTCTCGCGGGTTGTGCTGAGACCGGTCGGTCGTGGATAATGAGGTGGTCGGCGGCCTTGCACGCTCCAACCTTCGCCTACCTATCCCTCCGATTGGTCCTCAGAGGCATTCGATGATGAGATGGAACCGTTCGTACGGGCTGGCGCTGATGTTCGTGGCCACGGTTCAACCTGGTTTCGCGGCCGAACCCAGTCCGGTGGATTTCTCGCACGACATCGTTCCGATCATCAAGACGCATTGCGCCAAGTGCCATACCAACGGGACGTATAAAGGCTCGTTCTCACTCGATACCCGGGAGACGCTGCTCAAGGCGGACGAGGCGGTGGTGCCGGGTAAGAGTGCGGAGAGCGAGCTCATCGCTCGTGTGCTCAGCGATGACCCGGAAGAGCGCATGCCTCCGAAGGGGGAGCGGATTTCCACCGCGGACGTGGCGAAGCTGAAGGCCTGGATCGATCAAGGGGCGCGGTGGGAGTCAGGGTTCAGTTTCAAGGACAGCCGGTACGAAGCGCCACAGAAGCTCAGACGCGTGGAGCTCCCACCCGCTCGGGATGGCCGCGATCATCCGATTGACCGGATCATCGACGCCGAGATGGCTCGTTCCAAGGTCGAGCGGCCAGGCCCGATCGATGACGCAACCTTCCTGCGACGCGCTCACCTCGACCTCATTGGAACCTTGCCACGCCCCAAGGAGCTCGACGCGTTCCGCGAGGAAGCCAGCCCGGACAAGCGGGCCGACTTGATCCGCCGGTTGCTGGGCGACAAGACCGCCTACGCCGAACACTGGCTTACCTTCTGGAATGACCTGCTTCGTAACGATTACAAAGGGACCGGCTACATCGACGGCGGCCGCAAGCAAATCACCGGCTGGCTCTATAACGCGCTGGTCGAGAATACGCCGTACAACCGCTTCGTGTACGAACTGATTAGTCCTACTCCCGAGTCGGAAGGGTTCATCAATGGAATCAAGTGGCGAGGCCGGGTCAACGCCAGCCAGGTCCAGGAGATCCAGTTCTCGCAGAACGTCTCGCAGGTTTTCTTCGGGATCAACATGAAGTGCGCTTCATGTCATGATAGTTTTATTGATCGGTGGAAGCTGGACGACGCGTATGGCCTGGCCGCGATCATCGCGGAGAAGCCCCTGGAGATTCACCGTTGCGATAAGCCGACCGGGCGGATCGCCGAGCCGAAATTCCTCTGGCCCGAGCTGGGGTCGATCGACCAGTCCCTTTCCAAGGGGGAGCGCCTGGAGCGGCTGGCCGAGATGCTCACCTCGCAAGAGAACGGTCGCTTCGCGCGGACGATCGCCAACCGGATCTGGCAGCGCCTCATGGGCAGGGGAATCGTGCATCCGGTGGACGTGATGGCCAACCCCCCCTGGAGTGAAGACCTGCTCGAATACCTCGCCGTTTATCTCGTCGATCATGATTATGATCTGAAACAGTTGATTGAGCATATCGCCAGTTCCGAAATCTACCAGGCTCAGCCGATTGTGCAGGATAGCGAGCCACTGGGGGATGACTACGTGTTCCGTGGGCCCGAGCTGAAGCGGATGACCGCCGAGGAGTTCCTTGACGCCGTCTGGGCGATCACCGACGCGGGCCCCACGAAGCCCGAGGCCCCCGTGCGCGGGATCAAGGCTCACCCCGATGGTTTTCCCAAGGTTCGGGCCTCCATGGTCAACTCGAACCTGCTGATGCGGTCGCTCGGTCGTCCCAACCGCGAGCAAGTGGTCACGACCCGGAGCGATATCCTCACCACGCTCCAGGCGCTCGACCTTTCCAACGGGCAGATTTTGACCGACCTGGTCAACAAGGGGGCGGAGAACCTGCTCAAGGATGCCTCAAGGGATCAGCCGGACCAGATGATCGAATCCCTTTACCTCCAGTCGTTTGCTCGAGCCCCTTCCCAAGCCGAGCGCGAAACCGCTCGCGAGCTCGTCGGTTCACCGATGACGAATGAAGGGCTGGCCGACCTGCTCTGGGTCATCTTCGTCCTGCCGGAATTCCAGTTGATTCGTTGAGCCGACCAGGCCCAACCTTGAGATAGGTGGACACGTTCCGCAAGAACAAAGCGAGAGGAGGGGGGACGCGCGATGGGGCAGAGATCTGAACAGGACTCTTTGATCAACCGAAGCATGGGCCGGCGCGAGTTCTTGCAAGGCATGACCGCCGCGTCCCTGGCCGCTCTGGCTTCGGGGGAGCCGCAGTTCGCCCGCGCGGCCGAACCGGTCGAACACCCCAGGGCCACGGCCGATACGTGCATCGTTCTCTGGATGGCGGGGGGGATGGCCGCCCCCGAAACGTTCGACCCCAAGCGGTACACACCCTTTGAGGTGGGGGTCCCTTCGGAGAAGATCCTTTGCACGTTCCCGTCCATCGACACGGCGGTGGATTCGATCAAGATCTCCAAGGGTCTTGAGAACATCGCCAACATCATGGATCGGGCCACCCTGATCCGATCGCACGTGGTGGCCGACCTGGGGACGATCTTGCACTCGAGGCACCAGTACCATTGGCATACGGGATACGTTCCCCCACAGACCGTCGCCGCGCCTCACCTGGGAGCCTGGATTGCTCGAGTGCTCGGGCCGAGGAACCTCGCCATTCCGGCGTTCCTCAACATCGGCCAACGGCTTGAAGGGATCGGTGAGTCGGAGGAACTGAAGGCGTTCACCACGGCCGGGTTCCTCGGGAGTGAGTACGGACCTTTCAACCTCCCTTATCCCGACGACGCGATCGCGGCGGTCCGCCCGCCCAGGGGGATGTCGCGCGAGCGGTTCGCGAATCGGGAGCGGCACCTCAAAAAGCTGATTGCCGAGAGTCCTCTTGGTGAGCTAGCGAGCGACTATCACCAGGAGTCGATCGTGCGCGCGTTCGATAACGCCCACCGGCTCTTGAACTCACCCGAGCGCGATGCCTTCGACCTCTCGAAGGAACCGAAGGAAAGCTATGACAAGTACAATACCGGACGATTCGGGCAAGGGTGTCTCCTGGCGCGCAGGCTTACCGAAGCCGGGGCTCGCTACATCGAGGTGACCACCGAGTATGTTCCGTTCGTGAGCTGGGACACGCACGAGAACGGTCACACCACCGCCGAGGAGATGAAGAAGCAGATTGACCGGCCGGTCGCCCAGCTTGTGCTCGACCTGGAGGAGCGAGGGCTTCTGGATCGGACCTTGATCGTGCTGGCCAGCGAGTTCAGCCGTGACATGATGGTCGAGGGGGTTCCTGGCAGCACCGCGACCGACCAGTCGCGAGCCAAGACCGACGTCATGAAGGAGATGAAACACTACGGCCTGCATCGGCATTTCACCGGCTCGGGCTCGGTGCTGATGTTCGGCGGGGGCGTGAAGAAAGGCTACCTGCACGGCGAGACCGCCCCCGAACGCCCACTCATCACGGTCAAGGATCCTGTCTCTATCATGGACCTGCACTCGACCATCTTCACGGCCATGGGGATTTCTCCCAAGACGGCCTTCGACGTTGAGAAACGCCCGTTCTACGCGACTGAAGATGGCAAGGGAGTTCCGGTCAAGGCGCTCTTCGCCTGAGCTCGAAACAAGGGATTCGGGCGATCTCGCTCGGATCCCTTCCCATCGCGGAGACGTTCGTTGTTCCTCGCCGAGACGCTCCGCTCGTCTCAACGCATTACTTAGGCCGGTTGTCTCCGACTGACGGCGGACTGGTTCGGGTTGAGGATCAGCCAGGAGAGACCGCCGAGGACGTAAACTACCGCGAACAGGTAGAGTACCAAAGCCCAGTCGCCATTGCTCGCCTTGATATGGGCGACAAGGTAGCCGACCGCCAGGGGGCAAAAAATCGCGCCAATATTTCCAGAGATATTCATGATCGCGAATCCTAGGGCGGTGTGTCGCCCGCTGATATCCATGGTCGCGGCCCAGGTCGCGGGGGCGGCCAGGCCCGAGAGCAAGGCTCCGAGCGAGATCATGAGGACGGCGGCTTCGGGGGTGCTTCCGTAAGCGGCGCCCAGGGTGGCCAGGCCGCATAGAACCAGCGAGACCGACGCAAGGCCGCTTCGACTCAACCAGCGGCTGGCGGTGCGCTTCAGCAGCCAATCGATCAAAGGGCCCCCGAGAAAACTTCCGATCACCACGCCCACGAGAGGCGCCGTGCTCAGGTATCCCGCCCGAGCCGTGCTCACTTTGTAGCCCTGTTCAAGGTAGGAAGGGAGCCAGGTGATGAACAGGGCATATCCGAAGGCCCGAAAGAAGGACTGGGAGCAGAGGGCCCACATGTCCAAGCTCCGAGCCATTCGACCCATGACCTCGATGGTGGATGGGTCGTCCTGAGACGCGTCGGGATCGAGGTGTTTGGGGGGCGGGGCGGTCATGTCGAGGTCGAGGTCGGGATCGGCGAGCACGCGGGTGACCGTGGAGTTGCGGATCAGCTTGAGCTCGGCCGCGTTGACGCCAGGGTGCTCCGCGGGGGAGTTGCGGAACCAGTAGGCAAAGGCGATGGCCCAGAGGACGCCGATCAGGGCGTAGAGCTCGAATGCGCCTCGCCAACCGAGCGGTTCGAGCAGCGGTACGGTGAGGGTATTGGCGATGACCGCCCCAACCGACATGGAGCCGGTGATGACGGCCCCGGCCGTGCCCAGGCGCGATTCGGGGAACCAGTCGGCCAGCGCCTTGATGATCACGGCGAACAGGCCCGCCTGCGCGGCGCCCATCGCGATCCGAGACCAGCGGAGAACCTGGTAAGATTCGGCCAGGGCCGACATCAGGGTGGTCAGCGACCAGAGCAACGCGAACAGGGTCAACGTGCTTCGCGCACCGATCCGACCGCCGAGCCAGCCCCCTGGAATCTGGAGCCAGATGTAGCCCATGAAGAAGCCGCTGAGCACGAAACCCATCTGGATCTCGTCGAGATGGAGCTCGGCGCGAATCGTGGTCGCCGCCGTCGAGATGCTCGCGCGAGTGAGGTACGAGATGATCGCGGCCCCCGCGAGCATGGCGAGCACCCCCCATCGGACGTTGGTGGGGTGGCTCGAGGCCGCGAGGCTCAGTGGGTTCTGGGGATTGCGTGGGTCGTCGAGCTCGGTTGGGGATGAAGGGTTCGTGGCTCAGCCCTCCAGAAATCGGTTCAGGACGTTCGAGGTGATCCGGGAAACCTGCCGGTCCACCAGGACCGAGCTCGTCCAGGTGATCGAGCCGGCGGCGAAGACGGCTCCGCCTCCGGTCTCCGCTTCGTAGTAAGAGAGGTCGGCTCCTCCCTCCTCGCGGTTGAGCCCCTTGGCGAGCTTGACCAGGTTGCGCGGAGAGCTCGGAGTGACCTTGTCCGTCTCGTGCCCCGAGGCGCCCCCCGCGCACCTCATATGGAGCGAGGCCTCCCCAAACGGGTCGCCATTTCTCAGGCCCGTTCCCGCGAACGCCCAGTGCGAGGCGTTGGTGACCCGGTATGGGGCCGAGGTCATGATCCCTCGCTCGTCGTAGACCACGCCGAGCAGGTTCGCCTCCGACTCGCCTCGCATGTGGAACCGGCTCTCCAGGCCCAGGCGGATCATTTCCCGCGCATCGCCGTTCTGATAAATCGCCGCGCACGGGTCAACCAGATCCACCTCGCAGTTGATCCCATTCCCGCCGAGGTACATGAGCCGGCCGCCGCGCTGATGGACCCAGTCCTTGACCCGGTTGTACATTTGGCGGGTCCAGTATTCCGGGTGGGTGCTGAGGATCAAGACGCGGTATTGGTCGAGGTCGAGCAGGCCGGAGTCGAGCTGCGTCTCCGCGTAGTAGTCGTGGGGGTAGTGGTTCTGCTCGAGCCAACCGAGCAAACGCCACTCGGCCGGGGCCAGATGGCAGGCGGCTCGTCCTTCGATGGGGTCGGTAATTCGCTCGGAGAGTTCGACGTGGTTGATCGCCTCGGGACGCTCGAAGGAGAGCGGGGCGTAATGCTCGCTGCCGTAAGTCACGTTGTCGGGGTCGGTGTATCGACGCAGCTCGAGCCGAGAGTTGACGATCGGACGCGCGGGAAGCTCGTCGGGGTTGATGTAGTTGCTCCGCCCGCCGAAGCTGTTGTACGCGTTCCACGTGATGTTCGAGGCCAGGACCGCGATGGAAGCCGTTGGGGCGCTGGGGGCGACGATCCAGGGGAATGCGAACGTGGCCCCGCGCGCGGTCCTTGCGTGGAAGTAGTAGAGACCGGAGCGGCCGGGGCCTTCGACATACTGCTTGTGAGCGGGGCTCGTGTATCCTTGCTTGTTCCACTCGACGCCGGTTCGACCAAAGTCGCCGTCGGGTGTGATCTGCATGGTGGCCCTTGGGCCGTGCTCGTCAAACCAGCCGAGGTTTCGGATGAACTCCTTCTCGAAGCCGTACCGCCACAGCTCGAGCTTGTACGGCTCGACCGAATGGACCCGGAACTCCGACAACTCCCCCGATCGCACCCACTTCGGCCAGGCGTAGCCCAGGAGCCCGTCGGTGAGGAGGCGGAATTGATAGGGAGGGCGCCCCTCGACGACCTCCAACTCCACGCTCTTCGACCCGTACTCCGGCTTGTTCAGCGTGACACGATAGACGCCGGCGGGCAGGTCAAGATGCACCGAGCCCGTCGCTCTCGACCGGGTTTCGAACGAGCCTGATTCCCCCTCGAACTCGAAGAGCACGTCGGCAAGGGCCACATACCGTTCATCGCTCACATAACCAATCAACATGAGAACTTGTGACCCTCCACCGGCACCCTTCTGAACGTGCCCTTTCAAACCAGGCCGAGCGCACGTCCCAAGACGGACGAGCTCGAGAACGTCCAGGCTCAAAAGGATTGTGCCAGGTCACGATCCCACACTCCAGCGCGAAGGTGGACTCCCTTGAATTTTTGAGCAAATCCGGCCGAACATTCTTTCCCAGACTTCACCGATTCGAGCAGCCCTTTTTGCTCGCCGGAGGGCCTGGGAAAGCATGTTGTAAATTTGAAAATTATAATGATCGATGGAAATTTGAATTTAATAAAATTTATAAGCTTTCGTATAAAGTTGTCATCGAAGAAATCGATGATAGACAGGATTGTCGGTTTCATCGGCGCACGGGTAACCCAGCGTTTCGACGAACGCGTCGAACAGGGGCGTTTCCTGGCGCGGGACCTGAATTCCGACAAGGATCCGCCCGTAGTCGGCCCCCTGGTTCCGGTAGTGGAACAGGCTGATGTTCCAGTCGGGGTGCATCCTGGACAGGAAGGTCACGAGGGCCCCTGGACGCTCGGGGAAGATGAATCGATAGAGCCGTTCGTCCTCGGCGAGCGGGCTGCGGCCACCGACGAGGTGCCGGATGTGGAGCTTCGAGAGCTCGTCGCCGGTCAGGTCGAGGGCCTCGAAACCGTGCTCGGCGAAAAGGTTCGGAAGCCTTGAGGCTTCGACTCGGTCGTCGGTGGCCAGACCGACGAAGACGTGGGCCTCGCGGGCGTCGGAGATTCGGTAGCTGAACTCGGTCACGCTCCGCTGGCCGATCACTTCGCAAAGCTTGCGGAAGCTACCGCGTTGCTCGGGGATGGTGATCGCGAACAGCGACTCACGCTCTTCACCGAACTCCGCGCGTTCGGCCACGAATCGGAGCCGCTCGAAGTTCATGTTGGCCCCGCACGTCACCGTGACCAGGGTTTGGTCCTTCAACCCATGCCGAGCGACATACTCTTTCAAGGCCGCCACACCCATCGCGCCCGCGGGTTCAAGAATGCTTCGCGTGTCCTCGAACACGTCCTTGATCGCCGCGCAGACGGCGTCGGTATCCACGGTCACGAAGTCATCCACCAGATCCTTGGCCAAACGGAAGGTTTCCTCACCCACCCGCTTCACGGCCGTGCCGTCGGAGAAGAGACCCACGTCGGAGAGCTCCACCCGTTCCCCCGCCCGGACGGAACGGATCATCGCGTCCGAATCGGCCATTTGCACGCCGATCACCTTGATGTCGGGGCGAACAGCCTTAATATAAGCGGCGACCCCGGCGATTAAGCCGCCGCCTCCAATGGCGACGAAGACCGCGTGGATTGGATGCTGGTGCTGGCGGAGAATTTCCATCCCCACGGTCCCTTGGCCGGCGATCACGTCGGGATCGTCAAAGGGGTGGATGAAAACGTGGTGATTTAATTCCATCAGCTCGAGAGCATGCCGGTAGGCGTCTGAGTAGCTTTCGCCGTGCAGCACGACGTTGGCATTGAACGACCGGACCGCTTCCACCTTCAAGGCGGGCGTGGTGATGGGCATGACCACAACGGCCTGGCACCCGAGCCGCTTGGCGCTGAGCGCGACCCCCTGGGCATGGTTGCCGGCCGATGCGCAGATGACACCGCGGGCCAGCTCTTCCGGCGAGAGCCGGCACATCTTGTTGTAGGCCCCACGCAGCTTGAAGCTGAAGACGGGCTGGGCATCTTCCCGCTTCAGCCATACCTGGTTGCCTAGCCGCGTTGAGAGCTTGCGGGCCAGATCGAGTGGAGATTCAATCGCGACATCATACACCCGGGCCGTCAAGATTCGCTGAAGATAGTCCATCAACCCGAGAGGGGTCGGTTCCGCATTCGCTGGTTGAGTGTTTGTCACGGTAAAATCGAAATATGAATAGTCAGTGTTGATAGTGCAAGCGGCCTGAAAATAAGGCTATGCGATCGGCTGAGCGTCTTGAAGGGAACGCTTTGAGGACACGCCCATTCTTCATGATTGGGCTCACGCCTTCAACGCCAAACCCGTCGTACATCGCTGTATCGCGACACGGTGAAGCTCGCGATCAGCCGCGCAGTGAGTACCGATGCGCGGGAGAGGACTTGTCCGGAAGCCGATGAGACGGTTCATCCCTAGCAAATGCAAAAGGGGCAAGGCGACGGATGCCTTGCCCCAATGAACCCATGATCGATGATTAACGTCTTTACAAAGAGGGGGAGGGGCCGGGAGAGTGAGCCACTAACCAAAATCCGGCGCGCGTTGGGTCAGGCGAGTAGGTCCTTCACTACGTTCGCTTCCTGGCCGTCCACGAGCGAGGCATCGCCGTTGGGGCGTTTGAAGGTGAGGGCCTTGTGATCGAGGCCGAACAGGTTGAGCAAGGTGGCGTGGTAGTCGCAGTGCGTGACCACCTTCTCGACCGCCTTGTGCCCGAGCTCGTCGGTGGCTCCGTGGACGTAACCCGCCTTGAATCCGCCGCCGGCAACCCACATGCTGAAGCCGTAGGTGTTGTGGTCGCGGCCGATGTTGCTCTCGTTCTGGATCACGGGAAGCCGGCCCATCTCGCCGCCCCAGGCGACGACCGTCGAGTCGAGCAGCCCTCGCTGCTGGAGGTCGCGCACCAGCGCGGCGGAGGGACGATCGACCTTGTGGCACATGGTGGGAAGTTGCTTGAGAATCCCACCGTGGTGGTCCCAGTTCTGGTTCCCGGTGCAGACCTGCACGAAGCGGACCCCCCGTTCCACCAGACGTCGAGCGATCAGGCAGCGGGTGCCGAACTCCTGGCTTTCGGGGTCGTCGATCCCGTACATGGCTCGGGTGGCGGCGGACTCTTTCGAGATATCGAGAGCGTCCTTGGCCGCCGTCTGCATTCGGGCGGCCAGTTCATAGCTGGCGATCCGCGCGGCCAGCTCTTGCTCACCGGGGCGGGCCTGGAGATGCTCGTGGTTGAGCTGATCCAGGTAATCGAGATAACGGCGCTGGACGCGTCCTTGCAGGTTGGGGGGTGGGTTCAGGTTCGGGATCCTGGGCTCGGTCGGCCGGATCACGGTCCCCTGGTAAAGCGAAGGGAGGAAGCCGCTCGTCCAATTATCGACCCCGATCACTGGCAAGCCGCCGGGGTCGGTCAGCACGCAGTAGGCGGGCAGATCTTGAGCTTCGGTTCCGAGCGCATAGGTGAGCCAGGAGCCCAGTACCGGTCGTCCGGTCGCGATCTTTCCGTTATTGAGCGCGTTGATCGACTGGCCATGGTTGTTCACGCCCGTATGCATGGAACGGATCAGGGTGATCTCGTCGGCAATCTCGCCGAGACCGGGAAGAAGCTCGCTCAGCTCCATGCCGCACTGGCCGTGCGGGCGGAATTTCCAGGGGCTGCCGAGCAGCTTCGCGCTGGCTTGCCCGGCATTGTCATACTTGATTTCCCCGGAGAAGTTCGTCCCGCTGAGCCTGGTGAGTTCGGGCTTGGGATCGAACAGGTCCAGGTGGCTCGGTCCCCCTTGCATGAAGAGGGAGATCATCGCGTTCG
>Ga0182738_1008069_pt1 | contig 10523 bp, 7 predicted proteins | sample eDN5th30CBELigMG_FD_128876 | JGI IMG/M metagenome (GOLD analysis project Ga0182738, IMG submission 128876) | Enriched Miracle-Growth compost microbial communities from Emeryville, California, USA - eDNA 5th pass 30_C BE-Lig MG (version 2)... ... | reverse complement strand
CTGGAGCCCATCGGCAACATCCCGCCGGCCGAAGCCGAGGAGCGCTACTACGCCATGCTGCAAGAGCCAGCCATGGCGGCGTGACTCAAACGAAACAGCCTCCGGCAAACCCGGGGCGGTTCACAGGTCGCTTCACAGTGCGCTGCCGTTTAATGGCAAATAACAGACCGGCCTACTGGAAATCTGCGCAACGGTCCGCTTTCCAAATATCAAACGAGCGCTTGCCCCATAAATCGCGCCTCACGTATTCGGCCACGACCTTACGCATGCCCCTTCGGTTTCGCGTCCTCGAGCTCGATCTCCTGCTTAACTCTGAGCAGAGTTCTAAGCGTCCTGATGATCTCGGCGCTCTCTACCAGTAACGAGGCCATTTCCGTTTTCGTAAACAAATCGGGGTGCGTGCCCATATAGGTAAGTTCTATCTCTATGTCGGGTTTGTCCTCCGCCATTCCGTCTACTCCCCAGCGCCCGATCAGCTTCCACTTTTCTGAAATGAGCGCAACCGGTGACGTGAAGCTGAATATGCGTGACAGAGGCAATTTGCCGATTTCAGGAAACCATGCGGAAACCCACCCCTACCACCGGTCGAAAATGGGAACAAATGACAATACATGGCGAACTGGCGGGGCGCAAAGAGCCACAGTTTGACGACGAAATAAGAGCAAGAAGCGGGCTCGGTTCACTAAGCGCTGCTTGCTTCTGTTTTGCGCCTACGATGACGCTCGCGGGCCAGCGCTTGCCGCTCTTGATCATTGGTGAGGGATGAAGGCCCAGCGGAAGCATCCACGTCAGAGTTAGAAGTAGCTTCATGAACTCATCGACCGATGGTGGATGTGATGACTCCTACATCTTGGCACAGTTCACGACATTTCTCTACAATGCTGCTCGGCCGTGAGCTCGATCGCCACACGCTGGATGCAAAAGGGACGCTGCATACTGGTACGATATCGAATGCGAGGCGACAGGCCGGCTTGCGCCGATAACCGACTGCCCGTTCAGCAAGAAGATCAGTCGATCTTGATGGCTTCTTTCTCGTCTGCGTTACGGCCACGGACATAGAGCTTGAAGACGTTATCCTTCTCTCGACGGTTGGGGCCGGTAACACCGAGCCCTGTCGCAGCAGCATTAATCTGAGCTTTGGTCGAGCCGTTGTGTTGTCTCTTTTAATTATGGAGTATACCGTTGTTTCGGGTTCGTGGGGAATGTTGAATATGTATACAAAAAGAGACGGCGACGAGATATTCGATTGTCCAAGGTGGCCCAACTGCAATTGTCCAGATGGAGCGGTTGATTCAAGCTGCCCTAAATTAAAAGGTGAATTGCAGAATCGAGATATTTCGAAGAAGCTATTTCAATTTGTAAAATTATTCCGTCAGAGAAATAGTATTGATACTTCATGACATTTTATTACATGGTATAGTAATAATATTTCTAATAATATTATTCTTACTATTGTGAAATAAGTTATATTTCTATTATGGTTTTACATATAATGCCGACAACGGAATCAAATCTTCTACCTGAATCTCTTTTTGAGATTTGATGGAGCTGGTGGCCGGTTATCATCGGCGGCAGGACAAATGCGTGCCCCATAGAAAGAATAGTCAGATAGCAATCTTCTGACAGACGCTGCAAATTGTCTCGTGATGGTACGCTGAGCACTTTCGGCTTGATACGACACCCGCATGTTCTAAAAGGCACTTGCCCTGCGACTAACACGCGGGTAGATTTGTATCCAGCCTGTCAGAAAGCTTAATCTTGACCTATAAGATCGTCCATAACAACCAGCTTGACCCTTTCGAATTCGAGACTTCGGCGCTCATTGCACCTTCCGGCTTCCGGGAGTACGACGCTCGCTGGTGGTTCGGACATCCCGGCTCGCCCAAGCGGCCGGAGCTCAATCTCATGGGAGTGCAGGCACTGGGAATGGGACTTGCCACCCAGCTGCGCCGCATGGGCGTTGGCCCTGATATTGTTACGGGACATGATTTTCGTTCCTATTCGTTGTCGATCAAACTGGCATTGACGGCTGGCCTGATGGCGGCCGGCGCTAGGGTCAAGGATGTTGGGTTGGCTCTATCGCCCATGGCTTATTTCGCGCAGTTTAAGCTCGCTGCATCGTCGGTGGCCATGGTCACTGCCTCCCACAACGAAAATGGCTGGACCGGCGTGAAGATGGGAGCTGCGCGTCCTCTCACCTTCGGACCGGAGGAAATGAGCGCGCTGAGGAAGATCGTGCTAGAAGGTGATTTCGACCTCGTCGGTGGCGGCGCATATGAATTCGTGCCGGATTTCCGTAGTTGCTATCTGGACGATTTGACGCAAGGCAAGTCGATCACTCGTAAGTTGAAAGTCGTATCTGCCTGCGGCAACGGCACGGCCGGCGCATTCGCACCGGAGGTGCTTATGCGTATTGGCTGCGAGGTGGTGCCGCTGGATACCGAACTCGACCACACCTTTCCGCGCTACAATCCGAATCCGGAAGACATGAGCATGCTTCATGCCATCCGCGACAAGGTACTGGAAACTGGGGCCGATATCGGCCTTGGCTTCGATGGCGACGGCGACCGTTGCGGGGTGGTGGATAACGAAGGCAACGAGATATTCGCCGACAAGGTGGGCGTGATGCTGGCGCGCGACATTTCCAGCCTGCGCCCTGGGGTAAAATTCGTGGTGGACGTAAAGTCCACAGGCCTGTTTGCCACAGATCCGGTGCTGAAGGCCAACGGTGCCGTCACCGACTATTGGAAGACCGGCCATTCCTACATCAAGCGACGGGTGGCTGAGTTGCATGCGGCGGCCGGCTTCGAGAAGTCCGGCCACTTCTTCTTCAATCCACCCCTCGGTCGCGGTTACGACGACGGACTGGTCACGGCGATCGCCATCTGCGCCATGTTGGACCGCAATCCGAAAAAGTCGATGGCCGACCTCTGTCGCGACTTGCCACTCACCTACGGCACGCCCACAATGTCGCCGCATTGCGACGATGACAAGAAATACGGCGTGGTGGCGCGCGTGATGGCCGATTTCGAAGCCATGAAGGCGAGAGGTAGCGCCTTGGCCAATCAGAAGATCGCAAACCTCATCACTGTCAACGGTGTGCGCGTAGTGACCGAGGATGGCACTTGGGGATTGGTGCGAGCCTCATCGAACAAGCCAGAATTGGTGGTCGTGGTAGAAAGCCCGATCTCTGCGGAGCGCCGCCGCGAAATGTTCGAGGCGGTAGATGAGGTGCTGCGCCGCAGCCCGGAAGTGGGACCGTACAATCAGACGTTCTAGCGACCGGAGTTGTCTATCCAGTCGAAACAATGGCTGGTTGGCAGGTACAAGGAGAATGGCGCTAAAGCCGCGGGTTGTCGCCGCGAAGCGTTGCGCATCGGAAAGATATCGAACGGCTTCAACTGCTGCGTCGAAGCCCGGCGATGCGGTACCTTCTCTGCTTTTCCAAGTACCGGTCAATCATACGAGCCGGTCGAACCGGATCCAGCCGCGCGGCAGGTGACAAGCCAAAGTCTCCAGCCTAAAAGGCTATCTTGCGCTTCAGTGGGCCGTGACAGCGGCGCCTAATTTATCGTCAGGAATGCATGCTTCAACGTTTGTGGGAATATCGCTTCTTCGTCCTGACGTCGATTTGGAACGACTTTTACCTGCGCTTTGTCCGCAGCAAGTTGGGTAGTGCCTGGTTGGTGTTGCATCCGTTGTCACAGGTCATGATCTATGCCTTCATCCTATCCAATCTTCTCGCGTCCCGAATACCAGGTGTTTCTGGTACTTACGGCTACGCTATCTATTTGATGGCCGGGTTACTCGCATGGAACCTATTCTCTGAGGTGTTAGATCGGTGCATGAAGGTATTCGTCAAAAATGCTAATATCATAAAGAAAGTAAATTTCCCACGTATAACACTACCTATTATTGAGATAGGATCGGCACTTCTCAATAACATGATCCTCTTGATCGTAATGACAATTATTTTCCTAATATTGGGTCACGGTATTAGTTGGAGCATTTTATCTGTTTTGCTGATGGCTCCCATAATTGCGCTACTGGCTGCCGGAGTTGGTATAACACTTGGTGTGCTCAACGTCTTCGTCCGAGATATCGAGCAGGTTGTGCCCATCATCCTACAAATTCTGTTCTGGTTTACGCCAATCGTTTATCCCGCCAGCGGTATCCCCGAGAAATATCTTACTTATTTGCGTCTAAACCCGCTCTTTCAAGCTGTTACGGCCTATCATCAAGCTATCGTCTACAATAAGTTTCCGTCTCTTATAGAAATAGCTGCGCTTTTTGCACTTTCTATGATAGCTTGCACCGTTGCCTTCTCGCTGTTCCGGCGGGCCAGCGCCGATATGGTGGATGCACTATGAGTGTGCTTAGCGCTGAAGGCATAGGCAAAAGCTTCCGAACCCACAGGTCTGAGTGGCACCGCATATTGTCGTGGTACGTGCCCGCGGGGCAGGTTCGCTACGAGAAGCAAATCCTAAAAGACATCGACTTTCGCGTCGATGCGGGCAAGGCAGTTGGTCTTATCGGTCAGAACGGAGCCGGCAAGTCGACGCTACTGAAGATTCTGGCCGGAACGATGCAACCTACCAGCGGTAGGGTTCATATCGAAGGTAGGGTAGCGGCGCTGCTGGAATTGGGCATGGGCTTCAATCCGGACATGACCGGCCGTGCCAATGCGCTTAACACGGCCGGCTTGATGGGCTTTTCCCGTGTGCAGGCCGAGGCTGCCTTGCCCGGAATTGAGGATTTTGCCGAGATCGGGGACTACTTCGATCAGCCAATCCGCATCTATTCCAGCGGCATGCAAGTACGATTAGCCTTTGCCGTCGCCACCGCCTTCCGGCCTGACATTCTTATCGTAGACGAGGCGCTGTCGGTCGGTGACGCATATTTCCAGCACAAGAGCTTCGACCGCATCCGTCAATTCCGCGCCGCCGGTACGACTCTTCTCCTCGTCTCGCACGATCGCGCGGCGATCGTGTCACTTTGTGATAGGGCCATCCTGATTGACAAAGGGACCATACGCATGGATGGCCATCCCGAAAGCGTTCTGGATCTCTACAACGCCATTATCGCCGAAAAGGAAGGATACTCGGTGCGCCAGATCATCGGCGCTGACGGGCGCGCACGTACTATCTCCGGCACCGGCGAGGCGATCATCGATAAGGTTGCACTGCTGGACGAGACTGGCCTCGAGACCGACATACTGAAAGTGGGCGCGCGCGTCACCTTGCAGGTTGATACCACGGTTGTAGAGAGTGTTCCCAACCTCGTTGTCGGCTATATGATCAAGGACAGGCTCGGCCAACCGGTCTTTGGAACCAACACCTACCATCTCGGCAAATCCATGGAGAAGCTGGAAGCAGGGGAAAAACCGTCGCTGCGCTTCACTTTTGATGTGAATTTCGGCGATGGAAACTATTCACTCGCCGTCGCCCTCCATGAGGGTGACACTCATCTCGGTCGCAATTACTACTGGCAGGATCTCGCTTTAACCTTCACAGTCGTCAATACCGAGCACTCGCGCTTCGTCGGTATTTCCTGGGCTCCTCCGGAATTAGAACTGGTACGATGACCGACGACGCATTCTATCATGAATTCGAAGCAAACTTCCGTGGCGGGCGCGAAGAGATCGTCGAGCGGTTGCATGTTTACGTGCCCTTCCTCCGGCCTTTCACCGAGGCGGCAAGTGAGCCGCCGCGACTCGTCGATCTCGGCTGCGGTCGTGGTGAATGGCTGGAATTGACAGGGTCGAACGGCATGCGGGCCGAAGGTGTCGACCTCGACGACGGCATGCTGCAAGATTGCTTCGGGCGGGGTCTGGTAGCACGCAAGATGGATGCGATCGCCTTCCTGCGGTCGCTTCGCGATGGCAGCCAGGCGGTGGTTTCAGGCTTTCATATCGCCGAGCATCTGCCCTTCGAGGTACTGCAGACGCTGATTGCTGAAGCTCATCGCGTGCTGCAGCCGGGAGGATTACTGATTCTGGAGACACCTAACGCCGAGAATCTCGATGTCGGCACACTGGCCTTCCACATGGATCCTACCCATAACAAGCCCCTGCCGCCGGGCTTGCTGTCGTTCCTGCCGCGCTATTACGGTTTTGTGCGCAGCAAAGTGCTGCGCTTGCAGGAGAAGCCGTCTCTTGTCAATGTGGATACAGTACGGCTCATCGACGTGTTCCGTGGGGTCAGTCCTGACTACGCCGTCATCGCTCAGAAAGCCGGCGAGCCGGAATTTCTGGCGCGATTCGACGCTCTTTTCGCGGTCGACCATGGGCTTACACTTGATACACTTTCGGAGTGTTTCGAAAACGGTATCCGCCAACAAATTCAATTGGTTGAGCAACAGGTCTCCTGCCTACAAAACCGACTACACGAGTTCATCGACTATCAACAACGATTGGCGGCCGTCTATGAAAGTACGTCGTGGCGCGTGACGAAGCCGTTGCGCATAGCGAGTCGGCTCGGCGCCGACGTCAAGGCGCGCCTGGCCAGAGCTCAGCCAACCCTTAGGACATCGGCCAGACAGACCGCAAGGCGGGTTGCCATGCTGATCATGTCACTGCCGATGGCGCGTGCAACCGGCAAGAGAGTGCTACACTATTTTCCGAGCGCCACGAGGCGCGTGCGTTCCTTCCTGTTTTCGTCCGACACCATCGGCGGCAACCAGCATTTCCAACACGGCATACACGTCTCGCAGCTCTCGCCGAGAGCCCGCCTTCTCTACGAGGAGTTGCGCGAACGTCTGGGCACCGACAAGAATGACTAAAATCCTGATCGACATGCAGGCTTGCCAGACGGAGAGTCGTCTTAGGGGTCTCGGGCGCTATACCAATGCGCTTGCCCGAGCGATCATCGCACAACGCGCCGACACAGACGTCCATCTGCTTGTTAACTCCGCTTTTCCCAAGACGCTGCCGACAATCCGGCAGGAATTCGACCCGTTAGTCGGGAAGGAGAATATCCATGTCGTGGATTTGCTGGCCCATTGCGAGGACCGCTCGCCGCGCTTGCGCTGGCGTCACCATGCCTCCGCTCTACTGCGTGAAGCTTATATCGATATGATCGCTCCCGATGTGGTGTTCTGCCCCTCGTTTTTCGAGGGCTACATCGATTCGGCCGTGCTTAGCATCGGCCGACTGTCGTCGATCCCTGTTGTCACCACTGTACACGACTTTATCCCTTTGGTGTATCGGCAGAACTATCTAGACAAGGCGCCGGACTATAAGCGCCATTATCTGGCCAAGCTCGAGGAATTGAAGAAGAGCGCCGGTCTCATCACCATCTCGGAATCCTCTTTTCAGGAAGCTATTGAACTTCTCGATATTTTACCGGACATCATGATCAATGCGTCGGAAGCTGCAGATCCCATGTTCCGCAAGGTGGAGCTTTCCGTCGCCAAGAGAAAAGACATTTATCGCCGATTCGGACTGGAAAAGTCCTTTGTGTTATATACGGGAGGCAGCGATCCGCGAAAAAATCTCATCCGCCTCATCGCTGCCTTTGCGCAGCTTCCGGCCGAATTGCGCGATCATCACCAACTCGTACTCGCCGGCCATATGCCCGAGCAAGATCTGACGCTCCTCCAAGGCGAAATGCGCCGACAGGGCCTTTCACGTGATGCGGTAAAATTTCCGGGTTATGTCGGTGACGACGATCTGATCTGCCTTTACAATATGGCCAAGCTTTTCGTCTTTCCTTCGCTGCATGAAGGATTCGGCCTTCCTTGTTTGGAGGCTTTTCAATGCGGCACTGCCGTACTGGGGGCTAACGCTTCCAGCCTACCGGAAGTGATCGGGAATACGGAAGCGCTGTTCGACCCGCTTTCCGTTCCCGATATGGCGGCCAAGCTGCAGGCGGCACTGACGGACGACGACTTCCGAACGCGTCTGGCCGAACAGGGCGCCAAACAGGCGGCCCGGTTCTCGTGGCAAAAAAGCGGCAGCCTGGCGCTGGCTGCGATCCGCAAGGCTGCAGCACCTAAGGAAGGTGTAGAAGATTGGGACGCCGCTCGCATTCGCATCGAGAAATGTCAGCAGCATCTGGTCGATGCATTAACAAAGATAGCGCCGCAGCCCACAAAGCCGGACGACCAAGATCTGATGCATGTGGCTCAGGCCATGATTCGTAACCGCACCGCCGCCGAAGCGCGATTCCGGGCAGGAAAGCTCCCGCGACCGGCGGAATGGCGTCTCGAAGGGCCATTCGATACCAGCTACAGCTTGGCTGTAGTCAACCGCGCATTGGTGCGAGCGTTGGCAGCCGAAGGCGAAAAGGTGTCGCTGCTTTCTGCCGAGGGGCCTGGAGAGTTCCTTCCGGACGCAGCCTTCCTGACGGCCAATTCGGACCTGGCCAAGCTACACGAGCGCTCATCCACCTTGCAAGCGGTTGAGGCGGACGTCATGTCCCGCAATATGTATCCACCTCGCGTGATCGATATGTGTGCCCGCATCAACGGTTTGCATAACTATGCCTGGGAGGAGACGGGTTTTCCTTTCGATTATGCCGAGGCTTTCAACGAGAGTCTGCAGTTTATCACGGTTACCTCCCAACACGTCAAACACGTGCTGATTGATGGTGGCGTATCGGTACCGATCTCGGTCGCAGGGAACGGGGTCGATCATTGGAAACACATCGAGCCGGACCCAAATTATCGCGTCCGCACAGCAGGTTATACCTTTCTCCATGTATCTTCGTGCTTTCCACGCAAGGGAGTGGACGTGTTGCTCGACAGCTATGGACGGGCATTCACCGATAAGGACGATGTGTTGCTGGTGATCAAAACCTTCCGCAACCCGCACAACGATATAGAGGAGTTTCTGGCGAATTGCCGCGCGGCCAACCAGGCCTATCCCGACGTGCTCCTCCTCATAGACGACGTCGGTGACGCACAACTCAAAGCGCTCTACGAGCAGTGCGACACATTGGTGGCGCCCAGTCGCGCGGAAGGCTTCGGCTTACCGATCGCTGAGGCGATGCTGAGTGGACTCCATGTCATCACTACCGGTTGGAGTGGTCAGATGGACTTCTGCAACGCGGAGAATGCCGATCTTATTGACTTCAAATTCATTCGTGCTGAAACTCATGAGCCGGATAAGCCCGACAGTGTCTGGGCTGAGCCGGATGTAGAGCATCTGGCCGTGCTGATGAGAGAAGCTTACCGCCGCAAGGCTGGCCGCCCGCGCCGACCGGTGCCGCATCAACTGGTTGAGGAGCATAACTGGGCGAATGTAGCGCGACGCAACGTTGCCGCCGCTATACAGGCAGCCGCAGCATCGTTCCGGGCTGACCCGACAATCGGCTGGATGTCGACCTATAACAAGCGTTGCGGCATCGCCACCTATTCGCAACATCTCATTGATGTACTCGGCTTGCCCACCGTGATCCTTGCTGACCATGCGAATGAGAAGCTGGGCAAGGACGGCGACAACGTTGTGCGCTGCTGGCACGAAGGAAAAATAGACGATCTTTCCGAAGCACTGGCCGTTATCGAAAGCCGGAATCTGGACCTTGTGGTGATCCAGTTCAACTATGGGTTTTATGATTTCGAACGCTTCGGCACCTTCCTCCACTATCTTGTCGATGCGGGTAAGGCGGTGGTCGTGATGCTCCATGCCACCATCGACCCGACACATGAACAGCATCGCAAGCTTGAGATGCTGGTACCTGCCCTCGCTCGCTGCGATCGCCTGCTTGTGCACTCGGTTAACGACATGAATCGACTGAAGCACCATGGATTGGTTAAAAATGTTTCGTTGTTTCCGCACGGTGTGTTAGCCCCGAAGGCATCGGCAAGAGCGACCATTGCCAACGCACGCAACCGTCCGATCACCGTGGCAAGCTACGGCTTCTTCTTGCCCAACAAGGGGCTGTTGGAACTCATCGAAGCGATCTATCTTTTGCGGAACAAAGGCCTCGACTACCGTCTGCGGCTGGTCAATGCCGCGTTTCCGACCGAAGAGTCTTTTCGATTGATACAGCAGGCGAAGGCCTTGATTGGCAAACACCGGCTCTGGTCATATGTCGATATGCGCACCGACTTCCTCAGCGATGAGGACAGCCTTGCGTTGCTCTCCAGTGCCGATCTCGTTGCCTATACTTATCAAGAAACGGCTGAATCAGCGAGCGGGGCGGTGCGCTACGGCCTGGCGGCGGGAAAGCCGGTCGTCGTCACGCCGCTGCCGATCTTTCAGGATCTCGACGATTGCGTCTTTAAACTGCCGGGCACATCACCCGCGCAAATTGCGCAAGGCCTAGAGGAGTTCGGAACCGAAGCAGCAGCCGGTCCGCCAGACTTTCTGGCGCGGCTCGCTCGGGCTAGGAGCTGGCGCGACGGCAACGCTTATCCGGTCTTGGGGCGCCGTCTGGCGGGCATGCTGAGGGGGCTTGCCCGCGACCGATCATTTCTCGATCCGGCCGGCTAGGCTTATGCAGATCGGTATCGATGCTCGTCTGCTGACCCGGCCGTTAACCGGCATAGGCCGCTACACGCATGAAATGATCAATGCCTTG
>Ga0182738_1008067_pt1 | contig 10523 bp, 9 predicted proteins | sample eDN5th30CBELigMG_FD_128876 | JGI IMG/M metagenome (GOLD analysis project Ga0182738, IMG submission 128876) | Enriched Miracle-Growth compost microbial communities from Emeryville, California, USA - eDNA 5th pass 30_C BE-Lig MG (version 2)... ... | reverse complement strand
GACGGGGCCGCCGCGAGTGCCCTGTTCCCGCCGGGGACGGACGGGTCGATCGGTACGGTGCTCGGCGACAACATGCTGTTCCGGGATCCGCCCGACCACACGAGGTTACGGCGGTTTGTCACCTCGGCGTTCACCGCGCATGCGGTACGCCGGCTTCGCCCCACGATCGCCGGCTTCGCCGACGCCCTCCTCGACGACATCGCCGCGTCGGTGCCCGGACAGGTGGACCTGTTGCAGGCTTTCGCCCAGCCCCTGCCCGTTCAGGTGATCGGCGAGTTGCTCGGTGTCCCGGAACGCGACCGGGAGCTGTTCGCGGCGCTGGTCGTGCCGATCTTCACCAGCACTGATACGACGGTGTTGCGAAGGGCGCAAAAGGAATTGACGCAACTGCTCACCGATATGCTCGCCGAGAAGCGGCAGTCTCCGGCCGACGACGTGCTCAGCAGCCTCGTGCACCGGCGCGACGGCACCGATCAGCTGAGTGAGGCCGAACTGCTCGGCACCGCATTCCTGCTCATCGTCGCCGGATACGAGACGACGGTGAACCTGCTCGCCAACGGAATACTCGCGCTCCTGCGCAACCCGGAACAGTTGCGGGCGGTTCGGGCGGACCGGTCGTTGCTGCCGCGCGCGGTCGAGGAGGCTCTGCGGTTCGAGAGTCCGCTCAACACCGCCACGGTCCGCTACACCAGCGCACCGGTCACCGTCGGGGACGTCGAGATCCCGGCCGGTGAACTGGTCGTGATCGGCCTGCTGGCCGCCAATCACGACGACGAGCAGTTTCCCGATGCGCACCGGTTCGACGTCTCCCGTACGCACAACCGGCATCTCGCCTTCGGATACGGCGTGCACCACTGTGTCGGGGCGCCGCTGGCCCGGATAGAGGCCGAGATCGGATTCGACCGGCTGCTGTCTCGCTTCGAGGTGATGGAACTGGTCGATTCGGGACCGCCGCGGTACCGGCCGAGCACGCTCATGCGGGGTGTGGAACGTCTTCCGGTGATTCTCGGTTACCCGCACGACATCGCATCCACAATGAGGGAGTGGTCGGGATCCCTGCCTTCGTCTGGCGAGGCGGATTCGTCTTTCGCGCACTGATCACCGGGATCGGTGCCGGTGGGTTCCTCGGTGCGCTGGCCTGGATCGACTCGGGACGGTGGCTCGCGGGCCTCGCGGTGTTCGTCATCCTGGCGCTCGCGTGCGGGACGTGGGCCCCGCTGCGCATGGCGCGGTACTGGCCGGCCGGGGCCGGCCTCGACGGCGCCGACCGCGCGGCCGTGGTGCGCGCGGCCCGCACCGGGCGGCGCATCGGCGACCCGCGGCTTCGCGCGGGCGCGCAGGACTACGCCGCCGGGATGCGTGCTGCCGCCGACAACGCCAGGATGTGGCGGCCCCTGATCGTCTTCCTGCTCGCCGTGGCGGTCGTCGTCGCGGTGTGAGACACCCTGGCCGGAACATGGGGCAACGCCGTCGCGTCTGCCGTCTACCTGGTGCTGCTGATACTCGAGGTGTTTTGGTGGCCCAGACGGCAGGCGCAGCTGCTGACCAACGCCGATCGGGCCTGTGGATGAAGACGTGTCTGGGGACAATTCGCCTCCGCAAACCCGTTCGGCGAGGAGATGACGCGTTCCTGGCGGCCTTCTTGTCACAAGTCGTCGTTAGCTTTCGCGCAACAGGGGAGAACCCTCCCCGTGCAGCGGAAGGCATCACATGCAGCACATCACCGAGCCCGACCTCGAAACCGAAACCGAAACGGACGCCGCCCGATTGCGCGCCGCGTGCGAACGCGACCTGGGCGATCCGGCCCGTTGGTTCCCGCCGCCGGGATATCCGGATTCGTTGGCGTTGTGCATCGTCGACGCGATCTTCTCCTCCGGGGCACGCCACAGCATGACCGAGAAGGTCATCGGGCGCTACCGTGAACACCGTCGCGCACTCGGAGGCGACCCCGACCGCGACGGCGCGGTCGAACTGCTCGGAACGTTCGCCGACGTCGGGGGAGCCCAGCAGTGGGCGTCGCAGATCGGCAACCGCAGGCCGACGTCGACCGCACCAGATGCGCCGCTGCGGGCAGCCGCCGTCGCTGATGCGTCGGAAGCTCTTGTCGCCATGGGAATCTCGACGGCGGGTGACCTTCGGTCGGCAGCCGGCGCGGAACAGCTTGAGCCGGTCAGGACGGCGTGGTGTGGTGTGCCGGGGCAGCGCTCGGGGGTGACGTGGAGCAACCTGCTGAAACTCGCGGGGCTGCCCGCGTCGGCTGCGGGCCGGCTCGTCGTCGGGTACGTCACCCGCGAACTCGGTCCGGCCTCGCCCGAACGCGTCGCCGACCTCATCCGTGAGGTCGCCGACCTGGCCGGGTGGGACGCCGGCCGGTTGGACCACGCCATCTGGCGTCACGAGGCGGGGCTGCAGTGTCAGCAGGCGGGCTGACTTCCGACCACCGTGAGCGGAACGGAATCGTCGGGCGCATCCACGTGTTGCGCCAAGGGTGACTGATTCGCTCGACACCTCGCTCGATACGTTGTTCACCCCGCTGAGCGTGGGAACCATGCGGATTCCCAACCGCTTCGCGATGGCACCGATGACGCGGCGCGCCTCACCCGGCGGTGTGCCGGGAGCCGATGTCGCCGAGTACTACGCGCGTCGCGCAGCGGGCGGGGTTGGCCTGATCATCACCGAGGGTGTGCGCCTGGCCGACCCGGTCGCCGCGTGGCCGCACAGCATCCCGACACTGGCCGGAGCAGACGCGGTGGCCGGGTGGCGTGCGGTGACCGACGCGGTACACGCGCACGGATCCGTGATCGCGGCACAACTGTGGCATCAGGGCGCCGAGCGCGACGACAGCGACGGCCTGCAGCCGGTGAGCCCGTCAGGTGTCAACAGTGTCGGGGCGGCTCACGGCCGCGCCCTGCGCGGCGACGAACTGCCCGGCCTCGCAGCGCAATACGCCGAGGCCGCGCGCAATGCCGTCGAGGCCGGGTTCGACGCCGTCGAGCTGCACGGTGCGCACGGGTACCTGCTCGACGAGTTCCTCTGGGACAGAACGAATCAGCGCACCGACGGGTACGGGGGATCGGTGGCTGCACGCACCCGGTTCCCGGTCGAGGTGGTGGCGGCCGTACGTGCCGCGGTGGGGCCCGACTTCCCGATCATCTACCGCTTCTCGCAGTGGAAGGCCAACGCCTACGACGCCCGCATCGCCGAGGATCCGGCCCAACTGGAGGCGATCCTGGGGCGTCTGGTGACCGCCGGGGTGGACGTCCTGCATCCCTCGACCCGCAGGCACTACCTGCCTGCGTTCCCCGGATCGGATCTGAGCCTGGCCGGGTGGACCAGGAAGATCACGGGTATCCCCGTGATCGGTGTCGGATCGGTCGGGCTGGCCACCGAATTCCGGCCGGGCCGTCGCGACGGGGACATCATCGCGGCCGCACCGGTTGAGAAGGTGGTGGAGCAGTTCACGGCCGGTGAGTTCGACATCGTCGCCGTCGGACGGGCGTTGCTGGCCGAACCCGCATGGGTCAACCGGTTACGCGACAACTCGCTCGACGGTTTCGCCGGCTACCACGCTGAAACAGCGCTGGCCAGGCTGTACTGACAATATGGTGGGAACAGGCTGTCCCACCCCGGCGTTAGGAAAATTGTGAGCACGCTAGACATCACCGCAGAACAGTTCAACGACACCGTCAACGACAACGAGATCGTGCTCGTCGATTTCTGGGCCTCGTGGTGCGGGCCGTGCAAGGCGTTCGCACCGACGTTCGCCGCGTCGGCCGAGAAGCACCCCGACGTGGTGCACGCGAAGGTCGACACCGAGGCCGAGCAGGCGCTGGCCGCCGCGGCCGACATCCGGTCGATCCCCACGCTGATGGCCTTCAAGAAGGGCAAGCTGGTGTTCAACCAGGCCGGCGCGCTGCCGCCTGCGGCGCTTGAGGACCTGGTGCAGAAGATCAAGGAATTCGACATCGACGCGGCCATGCGCGAGCAGGCCGCGCAGGGTGGCGCCGAAGAGGTGTGACCGGCCGGGCCGTGTGCCCGGATCCGCGGCGAGCACGCGATAGCGTGCTTGTCCGTGACTGACGACACTCGCTTTGTTCTACTGGACCGGTCGCGGCCGGGCGTGGCCCTCGTGACGCTCAACCGCCCCGAGCGGATGAACTCGATGGCGTTCGACGTCATGGTGCCACTGCTGGAGCTGCTGGGCGACCTTCGCCATGACAACTCGGTGCGTGTGGTCATTCTCACCGGTGCCGGGCGCGGATTCTCCTCGGGCGCCGACCACAAGTCGGCGGGCTCCGTGCCGCACGTCGACGGTCTGACCCGCCCGACGTACGCGCTGCGGTCGATGGAAGTGCTCGACAACGTGATCCTGGCGCTGCGCCGGCTGCACCAGCCCGTGATCGCCGCGGTCAACGGCGCGGCCATCGGCGGGGGATTGTGCCTCGCGCTGGCGTGCGACGTCCGGATCGCTGCTCACAACGCCTATTTCCGGGCGGCCGGGATCAACAACGGCCTCACCGCGAGCGAGCTGGGCCTGTCGTATCTGCTGCCGAGGGCGATCGGCACGTCACGCGCCTTCGAGATCATGCTGACCGGACGCGACGTCGACGCCGCGGAAGCCGAGCGCATCGGTCTGGTGTCGCGCACGGTCCCCGACGACGACCTTCTCGAGACCTGTTTCGAGATGGCCCAGCGCATGCGCGGGTTCTCGCGACCGGGAATCGAGTTGACCAAGCGCACACTTTGGAGTGGACTGGACGCCGCTAGTCTGGAGGGGCACATGCAGGCCGAAGGCCTGGGCCAACTCTTCGTGCGTCTGCTCACCGCAAACTTTGAGGAAGCGGTGGCCGCGCGCGCCGAGAAGCGCCCCCCGGCATTCACCGACGACAAGTGACAGCACGAGCAACAACAGGAGGAACGCAGCGTGATCACCGCAACGGACCTGGAGGTCCGCGCCGGCGCGCGCACGCTGCTGTTGATCGAGGGGTCCGCGCTGCGGGTCCAGCCCGGCGACCGCATCGGTCTGGTCGGTCGCAACGGCGCGGGTAAGACCACCACGATGCGCATCCTGGCCGGCGAGGGCGAACCCTACGCGGGTTCGGTGACGCGTTCCGGCGACATCGGCTATCTGCCGCAGGACCCCAAAGAGGGCGACCTCGACGTGCTGGCCCGCGACCGCGTGCTCTCGGCGCGTGGTCTGGACACCTTGCTGGCCGATCTGGAGAAACAGCAGGCCCTGATGGCCGAGGTCGCCGACGACGCCGCCCGCGACAAGGCCGTGCGCCGCTATGGGCAGCTCGAGGAGCGTTTCTCGGCCCTCGGCGGATACGCGGCCGAGAGCGAAGCGGGCCGCATCTGCGCGAGCCTGGGCCTGCCCGAGCGGGTTCTCACCCAACCGCTGCACACGCTCTCAGGTGGTCAGCGGCGACGCGTGGAACTCGCGCGCATCCTGTTCGCGGCCTCGGAGACCGGTTCCGGTTCGGCCACCACGCTGTTGCTCGACGAGCCGACCAACCACCTCGACGCCGACTCGATCGGGTGGCTGCGCGACTTCCTCAAGAACCACACCGGCGGGCTCGTGATGATCAGCCACAACGTGGAACTGCTCGAAGAGGTGGTCAACCGCGTGTGGTTCCTCGACGCCGTGCGCGGCGAGGTCGATGTCTACAACATGGGCTGGCAGAAGTACCTCGACGCCCGTGCCACCGACGAGCAACGCCGCCGCCGCGAACGTGCCAATGCCGAGAAAAAGGCCGGCGCACTGCGCGCGCAGGCCGCCAAGATGGGTGCCAAGGCCACCAAAGCCGTTGCGGCACAGAACATGTTGCGTCGCGCCGAACGTATGATGGCGGCTCTGGACGAAGAGCGGGTGGCCGACAAGGTGGCCCGGATCAAGTTCCCCACGCCTGCGCCGTGCGGCAGGACCCCGCTGGTGGCCAAAGGCCTGACCAAGAACTACGGCTCGCTGGAGGTGTTCACCGGCGTCGACCTGGCGATCGACCGCGGTTCGCGCGTGGTGGTGCTCGGCCTCAACGGTGCGGGTAAGACCACGCTGCTCCGACTGATCGCGGGCACCGAGAAACCGGATGCCGGCCATCTCGAACCCGGGCACGGGCTCAAGATCGGCTATTTCGCGCAGGAGCACGACACGCTCGACAACCAGGCCACGGTGTGGGAGAACATCCGGCACGCCGCGCCCGACACGGGCGAGCAGGATCTGCGGGGTCTGCTGGGTGCCTTCATGTTCACGGGCCCGCAGTTGGACCAGCCTGCGGGGACGCTCTCCGGTGGAGAGAAGACCCGGTTGGCGCTCGCCGGTCTGGTGGCTTCGACGGCGAATGTGCTTCTGCTCGACGAACCGACCAACAACCTCGATCCGGCGTCGCGTGAACAGGTCCTGGACGCGTTGCGCAGCTATGAGGGTGCGGTGGTGCTCGTGACGCACGATCCGGGTGCGGCCGAGGCCCTCGATCCGCAGCGCGTGGTGTTGCTGCCCGACGGCACCGAGGATTTCTGGTCGGACGAGTACCGGGATCTCATCGAACTCGCCTGAACCGAAGTTGCTGACACCTCCGGATTTTCGGGCACGTAAATCCTAAGACGTTGAACAAATCACGCCGCGCGGGTGTGACTGGTTCTTACTCTGGGTATGCGTCGGGAGATCGAAATCGGGGAGGTGTCATGAAGGATTCGTCGTATTCGAATCGAGATGAGCTGCTGACCGAGCTGCGACGCGCTTATGAGGAGGGTGCGAGCATCCGTTCGCTCGTCGCCAGGACCGGCCGATCATATGGTTCGATTCACAGCCTGTTGCGTGAGTCGGGCACGACGATGCGCAGCCGGGGCGGCCCCAACCATCGGAGCAAGCAGCGGGCCTGAGCCAAATTAATTGGGGGGTGGACGAATTCGGTAGAAATCAGGATTCGTCGGAAAACGGGTGGTCAGTGCCGACCGCCGGGGCCGGTTTGGGTTGCTGGCGGACCGACGCCTCGACCAGGTCGAGAACGGCACTGAGGTTCTTGGAATCCTCGCCGGAGGCCAGGCGGGCCACCAGGCCGTCGAGCACGACGTCCAGATAGATGTGCAGCACCGCACTCGGCACGTCGTCGCGTAGCCGGCCGGCCTGCTTCTGCCGTCTCAGACGCTCGGTGGTGGCTGCGGTGAGCTCGGCCGAACGCTCGGCCCAGCCGCGGTGAAAGTCGGGATCGTTGCGGAGTTTTCGCGCGATCTCCAACCGTGTGGCCAGCCAGTCGTACTGTTCGGGTGCGGCGAGCAGGTCGCGCATCACCTGGATGAGGCCCTCGCGCGCGGCGACCTCGGCCATGCGCTCGGCGTCCTCGCGCGCCAGCTCGAAGAACAAGGTGTCCTTGTCCTTGAAGTGATGGAAGATCGCGCCGCGCGACAGCCCGATGGTCTCTTCGAGCCGCCGCACGGTCGCGCTCTCGTATCCGTACTTGGCGAAGCACCGGCGGGCGCCGTCAAGGATCTGACGGCGCCGCGCGGCCAGATGGTCGTCGGTCACCCGGGGCACGTGTTCACTCCTCGCAACCGACCTGTGTCACCGATCGTCTTACCGGTGCGCTACTTCGACGACTTCAGCATGTTCCGCAGCACGTACTGCAGGATGCCGCCGTTGCGGTAGTAGTCGGCCTCACCGGGGGTGTCGATGCGCACCACGGCGTCGAACTCGACCTTGGAGCCGTCCTCCTTGGTGGCCGTGACGTGCACGGTCTTCGGTGTCTTGCCGGAGTTCAGCTCTTCGATGCCCTCGATGTCGTAGGTCTCGGTGCCGTCGAGCTTGAGGCTCGCGGCCGACTCTCCCGCGGGGAACTGCAGCGGGATCACGCCCATGCCGATCAGGTTCGAACGGTGGATGCGCTCGAACGACTCGGTGATGACGGCCTTGACGCCCAGCAGCACCGTGCCCTTGGCGGCCCAGTCGCGCGACGACCCGGAGCCGTACTCCTTGCCGCCGAGCACGACGAGCGGGATGCCGGCCTTCTTGTAGTTCTCCGAGGCGTCGTAGATGAAGGCCTGCGGCCCGCCGGGCTGCGTGAAGTCACGCGTGTAGCCACCCGAGACGTCGTCGAGCAGCTGGTTGCGCAGACGGATGTTCGCGAACGTGCCGCGGATCATCACCTCGTGGTTGCCGCGGCGCGAGCCCAGGGAGTTGTAGTCCTTGCGCTCCACGCCGTTGGCGTCGAGGTACTGCGCGGCCGGGGTGCCGGGCTTGATCGCGCCGGCCGGGCTGATGTGGTCGGTGGTCACCGAATCACCCAGCAGCGCAAGGACCCTCGCACCCTTGATATCGGACACCGGCTCCGGCTCGGCGGGCATGCCGTCGAAGTACGGCGCCTTGCGCACGTACGTCGAGGCGGGATCCCACTCGAACGTGTCGCCCTCGGGCGTCGGCAGCGAGCGCCACCGGTCGTCGCCCTTGAACACGTCGGCGTAGGAATCGGTGAACATCTCACGGTTGATCGACGACGCGATGGTCTCCTCGATCTCGGCGGCCGACGGCCAGATGTCGCGCAGGAAGACGTCGTTGCCCTCGCTGTCCTGGCCGAGCGGATCCGACTCGAAGTCGAAGTCCATGGTGCCTGCGATGCCGTAGGCGATCACCAGCGGCGGAGACGCCAGGTAGTTCATCTTCACGTCGGGGGAGATGCGGCCCTCGAAGTTGCGGTTGCCCGAGAGCACCGCGGTGACCGCGAGGTCGTTGTCGTTGATGGCCTTGCTGATCTCCTCCGGCAGCGGGCCGGTGTTGCCGATGCAGGTGGTGCACCCGTAGCCGCCGAGGTAGTAGCCCAGCTTCTCCAGGTAGGGCCACAGGCCGGCCTTGTTGTAGTAGTCGGTGACCACCTGCGAGCCGGGCGCCATGTTGGTCTTGACCCACGGCTTGGTGGTCAGGCCCTTCTCGACGGCCTTCTTGGCCAGCAGCGCCGCGCCGAGCATGACCGACGGGTTGGACGTGTTGGTGCAGGACGTGATGCCCGCGACGACGACCGCGCCGTGGTCGAGCACGAAGTCGCCGCGCTCCTCGGAATGCACCAGCACCGGGTTGGTCGGCCGGCCCGTGGCGCCGTTGGCCGCCGACGGGCGGATGTCGGGTGCACCGTCGTCGGCGAAGGACAGCGACACCGGGTCGCTGGCCGGGAAGGACTCCTCGACGGCCTCGTCGAGCTTGGTCTCCGGCGTCGGGTGGTTCTGCTCGACGTAGTTGTGGATGTCCTTGCGGAACGCGTTCTTGGCGTCGGTCAGCTCGATGCGGTCCTGCGGGCGCTTGGGACCCGAGATCGACGGCACCACGGTCGACAGGTCGAGCTCGAGGTACTCGGAGAACACGGGCTCGCGCTCGGGATCGTGCCACATGCCCTGGGCCTTGGCGTACGCCTCGACCAGCGCGAGCTGCTCGTCGGTGCGGCCGGTGAGCCGCAGGTAGTTGATGGTCTCCTCGTCGATCGGGAAAATCGCCGCGGTGGAACCGAATTCGGGGCTCATGTTGCCCAGGGTCGCGCGGTTGGCCAGCGGGACCTCGGCCACGCCCTTGCCGTAGAACTCGACGAACTTGCCGACCACGCCGTGCCTGCGCAGCATGTCGGTGACGGTCAGCACGACGTCGGTGGCGGTCACGCCCGGCTTGATCTCGCCGCTCAGCTTGAAGCCGACGACGCGGGGGATGAGCATCGAGACCGGCTGGCCCAGCATGGCGGCCTCGGCCTCGATACCGCCGACGCCCCAGCCCAGAACGCCGAGGCCGTTGACCATCGTGGTGTGGCTGTCGGTGCCCACGCAGGTGTCGGGGTAGGCCACGCCATCACGGACCATGACGGTGCGGGCCAGGTACTCGATGTTCACCTGGTGCACGATGCCGGTGCCCGGGGGCACGACCTTGAAGTCGTCGAATGCGCCCTGGCCCCAGCGCAGGAACTGGTACCGCTCGGCGTTGCGCTCGTATTCGAGTTCGACGTTGCGCTCGAAGGCGCTCGCGTTGCCGAACACGTCGAGGATCACGGAGTGGTCGATGACCAGCTCGGCCGGTGCGAGCGGGTTCACCTTGTTCGGGTCGCCGCCGAGCGCAGCGACGGCCTCACGCATGGTGGCCAGGTCGACGATGCAGGGGACGCCCGTGAAGTCCTGCATGATCACGCGCGCGGGCGTGAACTGGATCTCGATGCTGGGCTCGGCGTTGGGATCCCAGTTGGCGATGGCCTCGATGTGATCCTTGGTGATGTTCGCGCCGTCCTCGGTGCGCAGGAGGTTCTCCGCGAGCACCTTGAGGCTGTAGGGAAGCTTTTCGGTACCGGGCACCGCGTTCAGGCGATAGATCTCGTAGCTCTGGTCCCCGACTGTCAGTGTGTCGCGGGCACCAAACGAGTTAAGGGACGACTTTCCTGTGTTTTCGCTGCTCACATCAACTCCCGGCTCGATCTCGCCGCGACGGGCTGTGTCGGCGGCGACCTGATCCTAACAGTACGCTTGTCCTGCATAACGCCCAGGTCACGTCCAGTCTTCCCCTCTCG
>Ga0182738_1008066_pt1 | contig 10526 bp, 8 predicted proteins | sample eDN5th30CBELigMG_FD_128876 | JGI IMG/M metagenome (GOLD analysis project Ga0182738, IMG submission 128876) | Enriched Miracle-Growth compost microbial communities from Emeryville, California, USA - eDNA 5th pass 30_C BE-Lig MG (version 2)... ... | reverse complement strand
GTTAATTCTTCAAGGTTGTCCATTGTCTTCAAGGCATTATTAAGCTTCTTGAGGTGATCAATTTTCTTTTGTCCATTCACAAATTTTATCTTGAGCTTTTTCAGTCTTGAGCCTTTTTTCTTCAAGGTATTAACCAAGGACTCAAATTCAGGTGTGATACCAAATTCTGACTGTGCAAATTTGATTTCTTGGAGTTCATTCAATTTTTCCAGACAACCAGCAAACTCTCCCAGACATCCATAAAAAACTGTGGTTTCAGAGAGTCAATACCCCCACCACAAAGATTGATTTTTAAAGATTTTAGTCGGGACATTTCTGAGATTTGAGTAAAGAATATCCGATGGCCTTTACTCGCATAACCTTCAATCGTTTTTGTGTTGACAATGGCTAATAGAGAGAGGTTCCTGTGATTTCCAATCAATTCAGCAAGCTCAATGAGCTGTTTCTGTTTTTGAATAGGAATATAAAGACTAAGTTCGCGAAGATTAGAAGAGCTTGTCAAAGATTTTGATAGACTTGATACAGGGAGAAAACTGTTGATTCCAAGATTCAAAGAAGAGAGAGATTGGAAACGAGCGAGGGATTCTATAAGATGTTGAGGAGAAGGATCATTTGGATAAAAAATATCAGGGACATAGGCTGTGAAATGGGTAATTTTGTGAGGGCTGGGGAGAAAATGAAGCTTCTTGAGGAGATCAGGAAAAGATTCAAGGAGGTAGAGACGGAATCTGGCCAGTAAACGTTTTGGAGAGATTGAGGGGAAATTGGTGAGGGATTCTTGAAGTTTTGGAATGACAAGATAATAGGTATAAGTGGTGAGATGGGTAATTTTGTGAGGATTGGGGAGGGACTGAAGAATTTTAAAAGGATTGTTGGAAAAGAGAATGGGAGGAAGATGAAAAGTGGAGAGATGGTGTAGGTTGTGGAGATGAGAAAGATTTAGGTGGAATCTAGGCTGTGAATAATGTAGATATATGGAGAGCTCGCGAAGCGTCGATGGGTAAAGGAAGGCGAATTGAGGATTGATGAACTCAGGAGACTTCAGATCTAAAGAAAGAAGTTTGGTACGCTTTAAGGTTTTGTGATACTTTGTTTGGGCAGCTCTGAGGAGGAGGGGGTTGTTTAAGCGAGATTGAAAAGCCAAACTATCGTAAGGTTTTGGGATAGGTCCCAATGTGAGGTGGGTGAGCTGTTTGGATTGAGTGAGCCATTTGAGGTAGGACATACTGGAGAATAACCTTTGAATATGGCCCAAAAGGGTCAGGGATTGGATATGAGAACGTGACTTGATAAAGCATAGGGCTTGGGAGACATTTAAATGGAGGAGTTGCTCATGTTTTTCAAGATCCAGAGCTGTAAGAGATTTGGCTCGTTGCTGGAGTGTTCTGAGGAGAGATTTGGGGAGGGTTTGAAAGGCACCAAAATGAGACACTTTACTTTCAACCTTTAATGTTTTGAAATGCTTTGGATAGTTTTTCAGGGATTTGTTGAGAGTAAAGGTACTGTAAATGAAGAGATTTTGAGGTCTTGGGATTGGAGGTTTCGAGAAAAAGGGAGGCGTGTTGCGAATATTGAGATTTTTGGGAGAAATAATTTTTAGTTTGTAGGAAGGTCTGGAATTCTGAATTTAAATAGGGATAAAGGGGGATGAAATAATTTTGGAGTGTATTTTAGTGAAAAGTGTGATATATGAAAACAAGATTTTAACAGAGTTCCAGTGCTTTTGAAGAAAACCAAACAGTTGTCAAAAATTTGAAGAATTTGAATGAGGTTGAAGACGAAAAGGGCAAGAATTTCTTTAAGGAAAAACTTCCAAAACAATTTATGAATTTTAAGATCCGAATCTTTGAGGATATGAGATTGTTTTTGAATTCCCCTTGTCTTTAGAAGAATATAATGATATTGAAGAATGGAATTGGTCATTCATTAAGAAGGGAGAATTTTATAATTTTAAACTTTTTCTGATCCCGAAAATAATTCTTTCCAGGAAATAAAAATGGTTATTTTACAAGATAATACATTAAAGAGAAAACGTAGACAGGGAGTTGAAGTTTTCTGAGGCATGAAATCATCAGAATGGATTTCAGTTGAAAAGAATAACAGAGAAAATTGCGTTCTTTGAAAACGCTCTAAACTTCTGAAAAGGCAAGCGAAACTTCCTCAAAGCCTAACTCTGGAGCAAATATAACACGATATCATTACCACAGAGCTTAGGAGTATCAATAAAAATGAACATTTTCCCTTCGCTAAATTCTCACGGAACAACGAAAAATTCTCTTTTACTTATCTCCAGAAACCAGTTTTAAAGCCCTTTCAACGAATCATATCCCTTGAAAACGAGAATTGTAGTCTCGTAATAGCTCTCATGTCGTTAAAAGTTGTTAATTAATTTTTCTACTGAGCTGAAATTCGAATTTCTAAAAAGAAGAATCCACTCTCATCCCCCTCCTGTCTAACAACTCTCAAAAGAATAATGTCACATTACAAATTCTCACGAGTGCCATCTTCAAAACAATAATTCCAAGGCTGTCTGCTTGTTTGGAAGCAGAAAATTTAGGAGAGAAATCCCTTTGTAAATCGAAAGTTCTTTACAGTCCCAAAGAAATTTCTCTAAGAATAAAATTCAAAATTCAGCCTTTTCGGACTCTTTTCGGCTCCGCTAAGGCTTCCCAAACCTTCCAGGTCTCGAACTGTAGTGGGATGTTGGGTTGAAGGCCTTGAAAATCACCCACTTTTTTATTGAGAAGAATGCTTTGCAGTGGAATTCTCTCCTCAAATTTAGCTGATTTATGTGTATTTTAATGCTTCGTGAAGATTCTAATAAAACTTTATTTCAAAAAAGGGATCAATAACTGCTCCAAATCCTTCAAGAAGAGAAAAGCTCCAGCTTCTTCTCCCTTCAACAAGCATAGCAAGCGATCTGCGCAAATTTTCCTGTATCCAGTGGCGAAACTTTATTTTCAAACCTAACTGACACTTTCGAACCACAACCCTTCACCGTGATCAATTTTCTTAGAAATCAGTAAATCGCTCTTTCATCACAAGGATTTTCATAATTTATGGCTTGAAAACCCTTCTTTTCCAATATTGGAGGATGATTTCAGTGAATATTCTCAAATTTTTCTATCCATTTTTCCACAGAATATAATTATAAAACTAGCCTCTTTCCCTTTAATACATTTCCTCCAACTCTTTCAAATAATAACAAATGCTCCAGCTCTCAAATTAACAATTTTCTCCTTTAATTTAATCTTTATGTGGTCGTCTAGTCTTCCTATGTACGCCTTCTCCCACTCTAACATCCTTCTGGACTCCAAACTTTCCTGCCAACTTCTTCTCAAATACCACCCAAAAGCCCTTCGTACCCTCAAATTCCACATCCCTCCCCTTTTGACCAAACATCCTGAAATCCTTTCCTTTCTCAAAGTCCATCTGACCAAAATCTCGAAACGTCTCAAATGTCTTCATTCTCTTAACGTTACTGAATGCTCTCTTGCTTTAGTCATGACCAAAACTCCTATGTTAACCTTCATGAAAACCTTTCATCGTCTTCGAAATCTGACTATGAACTGTTATTATATCGATTTCAAATTCCTCCACGCTGCTATCCTCTGGCTCCAAACCATTGTTGGCTTGAAATTATTCAAATCAATCTTAATTGCAGATCTCGACTATTTCTTCATAGACCGTGACCCAAAAATCGAATTTCTTCTTCACAAAAGGTTTATCAGATCTTTATCTGCGACAAAATCTCTGGAAACTCTCGAGCTTAGCTGTCCACAAGATATCCTGACCCCTTGTCTGTTCAAAAGGCTTGTAAATATCAAGAATCTGATGCTCCATGGCTCATCTATTTCGCCAAAGAATGCTTTGGAACATAAGAAATCTTTCCCATTAATGAAGAATTTGACAGCCCTTGAGATGATAAATATTCCTAAAATCTCCTCAATAATCCATATTTTGGCCTCAATCTGGAACCCTGAGAGGGTTATGTGTCTTGGATTTAAGCTTTGTGCTCGGAATCCGATTGATTACAATTCTTTTAGTCAGCTCAAATGGATGTTAAGGCATTTCAGATTTTTAAAGAAATTCTCCCTTGTCATCGAAAACAGTCTTATAAATATCAGTATCCTGGAAGTCTTACAAGAACTCCCTCTTGAAGAGCTCAACCTGGGCTTGACTATCAAAGAAGGCGGATATCTGACACCTCTTGGCTCTCTTATTGGAGGATTCAAAGGCCTAAAAATGCTGAAATTAACTCTTCAGACCCCAAGTAATTATGGTGAAGACCAAAATGATCTTGTGAATTTCCTGAGAAATATCAAGAATCTAACACAGTTACATGGGCTTTATCTGCATATTCAAAGGATGCCGATAGAGGAGATTCCGAAGACAACAGGGGTCGATAAGGCAATATTCGCCTTAAGCGAGGCTCTATTGACATTAAAAAATCTAATTGAACTAGATTTTGAATGTTCAGAAGTGAGCTATCGTGGAAACGTGAAATTTCTAGTCAAGGGTTTACTGGAAAGAGCTCCAAAAATGAAGAAATTTGCTTTGGGATTTAACAGAGAAGAATTAACGATTGAAGATTTAATAGAGATTATTCAGTTAATAAGGGAGATGAAAGACTTGGAAGAGCTAGGATTGAGAGGATTGAAGGTTTTAGATGCTAAATTCTTGCTAAGATTGTGGAGGGTGATCGTAGAGGAGACGAGGCTGAAAATACTGGATTGGAGTAGAGGGGTTATTGGGGTGAATAAAGGATTTTTCTTGGAAATATTGGAAAGGACTTTGGAGAAGAAAGGGATTGAGAAATTTGTGGGAAATGGGATGGCATTCGTAGGGAAAGGAAGAACAGAGGAAGTGATTGATTTGGTGGAAGTGGTGAAGAGAAATGAGAGTTTGAAAAAGATGGAAGTAAGTGGAAGTTTAAAGAAGTATTTGAGAAATCAAGAGGGTTTTATATTAGAAAAGTGGAAATAAAAGGGTGTGTTTATTTGTTTCATAAGGTTAGAAATAATCTATAAGAGAATATGTGACATAGAATTGTCTTTTGTAAATCTTGGTTATTTATTGTGATATTCTTATGTAAGATGTTTATTTGGAAACGAAATGTTTATGAAAAGGGATCGCCAAAAAATTTGATCTTTGAAGTTTTCTAAACAAGACTTTTATTTATTTTTCCATTTTTAATTGATTTGGAAGTGAGACGAATGGCTTGGATTTTAGAAAAGTCGAATTTTCTCTGGAAGAATTAGGTTGGCATTGTTGAAAATATTAAAATAAACTCATTCAGAAAAATAGAATTGGGCAAGCAAATCACAAATTTCCGATCATAATCGAACCTATAAATTTGTTCTTCTATCCACTCTGTTTTTTAATTTGCGAAGTTAAGGTGTGAACAGTTGAAATATTTTTTTGGCCCGACTCCTTTAGAACCTTCTTTACTTTTCAAGCCTAATCCTTCAAAAGAGAAATCTCGTTATTATTCAGCAGAAAATAAAATCTTTTGATATTATTTTTCGAGAATAAAGGGATGAATTTGTTTGAGACTATTTCATAGGAGACGGAGGGAAATGTTGAATTAAAGAGAAAAAACCACCTTGAAAAATAATATTCTAATAGATTAGTCCTGTTTTTTCTCCTTACAGGAAAAAGCGCGGTTAAACCCTGTCTGTCAACATTTTTGGACCCTAATGGAAATACTTCTCGGCTATTCTACATTAGCATTTTACTACTTCTCCCTTAAAAACTTCAGCTACCTTGGCGATAAGATTATTCTCAGGTGAGGTCTTGATTGGATCAATCTGAATTAAAAGAAGATTTTTGCTCCATGTCATGTGAGGGAAAAGTCAAGAAATGAGTGTTTGCTTCACATTCGTGAGTTGAATTTGAAAAAAAAGTTTTTTGAATTTTTTTAAAAATCGAATTTTCTTCGAAAAAATAGAAATATTAAAACGTGTTGTTTCTCCTTCCTTGTCCAAGTAGGAATATTGAGATTTTTCACCTATGTAAACATATATGCACACTTTTTCTTGTCTCAATGTGTCCAATTTAACCCTTCATATGCTTTTTTAGTCAACAAATTACGAGATTACTGAGTCTACTATGTATTCAGAAATTATAATAATTGAAAAGTTTCATTAAAAGAAAAAAGTTTTGTTTTTTGATTTGGTAATTTTAACGAACCAAAAAAAAGGAAAAAACTTGGTTGTCCCGCAAAAAACTCAAAGGGGCTTAAAAATTCCAGAGTCTACATGCTGAATCAATCAACACCGAGCATAACAAGAGCAAAGAAGTTGAGATGAACCCTTTCAAAAGGTTTAGAGCTGCTACGCCTTTGAATAAATTTTTATTAATTTCGTAGCAAATCGTATTTGAATTTTTCTCAGGTTAATGCGTCACTCTGAAGCTCTTATTCTTCTAGAATTAACGCCCTGATCCCCTCAGGTAATCTCCTAGAAAGCCCGCACTCTTCTCCGGCCCCTTCATAAAGTGAAATTACCTCTTTTAATCATTAAGGAGTTTCAGTTTTTTCTTTAATAAAATTTTCCCGCCTTGACAGGTTCTTTATAATACATTTCTGTTGATTTATATTCTCTGGGCTTTCTTCTTCAGATTCTGGTTGCTTTTCTGAGGGCTTCTTGTGACCCTAAACTGATTTATGCTGATCAAAATTATCCCTTGATTTGAACTATTTTCAGAATCTTATGAATCTTAAAGGACATCCTATTTTTGGGATAAAATCTCCGCTTTTAATCATTCAAATATTCTTTAGCTCTTTTTGAGATCAGGTTGGAATAAAACGTCGAATTTATTGGGAGATTTGAACTTTCTGCAACAGGGGCTTGTGATGAGAAAAGGGATGAGTTTATTCTCGAAATCACAAGAGGACGTAATTTAAGGAAAAACCAGTGTGTTAATTTGAGTCCTAAAATTCAGGCAAGTGAAATCCAGTTTATCACAGAGAAGGCAATTTGGCGCCATGTCTTAAAAACGAGAATAAATTTTCCTTTGAGAAGGAAATCAAATGCAAGGAATTAAAATTTTTTATTTTTCAAATTTATTGTTCAAATAAAATTATTTAATTTTACGTGTCTTTTTTTGTATTTTTTGCCCCTTTTATGCATCCCACTATCAAAATCAAAAAAACTATTAATTCTTTTTTAACCCAAAAACAATGAAACAAAACACCAAAGGACAACACGTCTTCAATGAGAAGATCATCCTGGACAGCAAGGCGGCTTACCAATCCTTCCTTAAATACCGTCCCAAGTTCTTCAACGGTCTCAGGGTCCACTTCCAATACAGCGCTTCCCTCGGTCTCGGCTCACCAAAGAGGCCCAAACATAATCAGTTGGTAAAGGTTGCCAAGAGATCAAAGGGTCTCCACGCCCTCGATATCACTGACTATGATATTACCTCTTTTACCAACCCCACTCACACGACTGAAGTCATTAAATCCTTCCGTGGGCTTCAGAGTGTGCAGATACCTTGTTATTACACGGATATGCAACACGCTAGCACCAGCATCAAGTGGCTCAGAACCGCCACGAAACTCAAGCATTTCAAGTCTTCCATCCAACCTTCCTCTCCCTTTACTATCCTCAGCGCTCTGAATCAATCCATCCACCAAAAGTTCTACAAGGAACTTCAGAACTCCAAGCTCGAAACCGTAGAACTGAGTCCCTTTTACGAGATTATCTCCGTTCCCCTTTTCAAGAAGCTTCATAAGCTGAAGAAAATCACCCTTGACACCAATACCAATACCAACCACTCCCCTTTCCACTCCAACAGCATCCCCACCTATAATAGGGCGTTTTCTTACCTTATGCAGCTCAAGGTCCTAGAAATTTCTATTCCCATGAGAGCTTCCGCCGTCGCCAGTCTGCTAAACTCCATCGTCCATCCTGAAAATATCAAGTGTTTGGAGTTCAATTTGAACGATCCAAGCTGGGATGACGGAGGATTACGCAGACAATTGCAGGGAGCTTTCAGTCGTTTTACAAGTCTGCAAAAGTTTACTCTTCACAATGAAAGTCCAATCATAATGTTAGAAGTCCTGGATTCGCTTCAAAGCCGGCCAATAGAGGAGTTGAGCCTGGGATTCAAGGTGAAGAAGGAGGAGATTAGTGCTCTAGGTGCCTTTATAGGCAAATTAACTAGACTCAGAGTTCTCAAGCTTGAAGTGAACAGTTCACTTCAGCACACAGAATCAGATATTTTGATATGTTTGCTTCAAAGCTTTAGTCAGCTGAGATGCTTGGAAGCTTTAGACCTGAGAATGAACATGAAGAGGCCTCGAACTGATCCAAAGATGATGAAAGGGGTCCTTTGTGCCTTTGCAAAGATGATTTCCTGCCTTCCTCGTCTCCAAGAACTCTCCTTTAAATTCTCTCGAGGAGATTATTCTGGCGAGATGGAGCATCTTTTGGGCAGTTTGACCATGATGGCGAGTAATTTGAAGAGACTTGAGCTCGATTTCGAATCAACAAAGTTCGAAGTGATGGGATTAATAGAGTTGCTTTTAAACTCCAAGCTTATTGAAGTGTTAACCTTGCGCGGGCTAATGGTATCAGACCAAAGGGTTTTGGAGGCCCTTTCAAGGTTAATCTCGGGAGCAAAGAAGCTGAGAAGCTTGGATTTGAGCGAGATTGTGGTGGAGAGAGAGAATGAGAGATTCTTGGGAATGTTAGAGGGGATGTGGATGAAGAAAGGACTGGAGAGATTTTATTGTAAGGGAACAATGACAGTGGATAGTGAGGAATCTGGAAAGGATTTAGGAGAGATTTTGAAGGGAATTGACTATTTGGATTTGCTGAAGATGTCTAATGGAGTCTGGAAGTTTATAGTGAAGGATGAAAGATTCTTTAATTATAAATGGGAATGACTTGAGAAGAAAGAAAATATCTGTGTATATAGCTGCTAATGCCGAGAAAGAGGTTAATATTAAATAGAAGATAGATAAATATCATCAAGAAATAATACTTGTGTTATTTTATAGGGGCTGGGAATCTGGCAAAAGATGAAGAGAAACAAGATGACAAAGCTGGTCTTTTTTATGTTTCTGTATAATAATGTCCTTGTTATGAAATGAGGAGACTTTATCTATTCATATTTCTATTTACTATATATACATATTATTTAAATGAATTTACTACTATTGAATTTCCTTATTAAAGAAGGATACGGAGCACAGGTTTTCAGATTATGAGAGAAGGACGATTCTGCAGTATATTTTTGGAAAATCAAAGTAGTTTGTTTGGAAGAATCAAAGTAGAAAATAGAAGTACTTGAAAGGATTTTTATTTTGTGCTTTGATTTGGAAGAAAGATGCTTCGGTTTTTCAAGAATATACTGTAAAATCGGACTTTGATTCTCATCAGAAAGAGTGAAAATAGAAGAATGAACAGAGACAGAAGGAAAAGAATAGGGATTAAGAGAAATAAGAGAATAGAGAAAATGAAGGAAAGAATTTTAAGAAGTAGAAGCTTAAAAACAATGTAAATAAGAAATTATCTTCAAGAGTCTTTTATATGAATGAAAAATTCAAAAATAGGTTGTATTGAAGTGAGAAAAACTCGAATTTCAATGAAACAATCTAAAAATTTTATCAAGTTATTTTCTGTTATTTCAACAAAACTTTTAACTAGACTTTTTTTAAGGTTGAAGAAGAAGCCTGGGAAAGAAGAGCTGACATTTTTTTTCTCAGGTCTGAATTTTAGTTAAGAGATAGAAATGGTTCTCTTCCTGAGCCAGAAGGTTTCATATTTAGCCGATCTTCAAGTTTTCAGTCTCAATTTTTTGAGCATGTTCTTACTTGAATATTTACATCTGAAATGGATTTCTACCGTACATTCATTGATTTATCTATATAAAAAAAATCCTGCCTTCAGAAGTCCTTCGCCTTCTCTCGATCTATTTTCACAAATCTTTTTATCATTGATGATGTTGAAGAGAGGAAACTTTCCAATGCTGAAAAAATTTTCAGGTTGTTCAAGACCGCCAACTGAAAATATCTCGTTTAATTTTTCGAATTCCTTCATTCTTTAGGTTTTTGAAGGTTCCATATTCAAAATGAAATATTCTTCCAAGTTTCAACTTGACTTGATTGGGCTTTTTAAATAGACAAATGAAGACAAATTTTCTTTTGAATAAATTGAAATATCAGAAAAAATCTTCCAAGGAAAAGAGGAAAAATGTAGAATTTTATTATAGCAAGACGACTGAAAATCATCACCTTTGACCCTATTCCGTCCGTGAACGGTCTTGCGGGTCTCTTTAAATTCTAAAAAAATTCTACAACATGTTTTGATTGACCCCAATAAATAACTTTGGTCTTCTTTTTCAAATTCAATATGTCATTCAGAGAAATTAGACTCGAAAAAATATCAAGAGAAGAGGGTCTCGGGGAAAATTGGGAAATAGAAATTTTCTATTTTCGATCTAAAATTCTTGTCAATAAGACCATCTCTCCGTATTCCATCAATACAGATCAATACAGTGCTCCAAGGAAAATTTGT
>Ga0182738_1008065_pt1 | contig 10526 bp, 7 predicted proteins | sample eDN5th30CBELigMG_FD_128876 | JGI IMG/M metagenome (GOLD analysis project Ga0182738, IMG submission 128876) | Enriched Miracle-Growth compost microbial communities from Emeryville, California, USA - eDNA 5th pass 30_C BE-Lig MG (version 2)... ... | reverse complement strand
TTTTACGTTGTACGGTTTTGTCCTTATGTATTTATAAAGCAGTGGAGACTCCTCCCCTCCGCTTGCCGTATCTGAGGATACAAATATTATTATTATTATTAAAAAAACGCATTCATTTTTCATTAAAAGCGCAAAGCGCACTCATCTTCTCCAAAAAGCGCAAAGCGCACTAGGGTCCCAAAAAGTCTGCGCTTTTCCCAACTAAAAGCGCAAAAAACCCGAAAAGCGCACAGATTCTGAGACACTGTTGATGAGTCTCTTGAATTAAACGCCTCCTTTAACTAACTTTTGCTCTCAATGTTTTGTGGTCATTTGATTTCGAAATCAATATCTCTCATCTCCTCGTTAGTTCTTTGAAAAAAAGTAAGACTGTGAGTGAAGTTTTGAAACTAAATAATTCATGAATCTAGATAGATATTGAGAGTGAAAAGGTCAAGCCTTGTTACCTTGTCACTTTGATTCAATTAAACATCTCAATGAAAAACTTTTTTAATAATCTGAGCACCTCCTTTTTGATCGACTAAAAATCCTTAAGAAATCTCCTGCTCATTTTCATCACTCCTTCAGCCTTTTGAAAAGGTTTTACTGTTTTCTTTCAACTCAGAAACTATTATGACTCATCATCATTTTTCCGAAATGAAATTTTTAGAGCTTATTTTAATTAGATCAAATCTATTTAAAATCATTAATTTTCACTCTTTTTTTTTTTCAGTTTATCAGCTCCACTCAGAGCTTGATTTTAGACATGAATTCACTGATCTAATCCTGAAAGTTTATCAAACCTTTGAGCGAAATAGAAGAATTGAAATCATATCTTTCCAGAAAAAGAAAACACATTTTAATCAAGTGATCTAAAAAGTCTAATTTTGAATTAAAAATTTTATTTAACAAGAAGTTTCTTGTTGGAGAGATTCAGATGAGAAAGCTTTTTTTCATTCTGCCTCTTTATTTATGTCCAAACAAGACAACAAATCGCCCTTTTTAAAAAAAGTGGAAATCACTCTAACTTTGATCATTCATTCACCATTCCAAAGAATATCCCTTCAACCTTGAGCTGAGTTGGAAGATGTCACCTTAAAACGTTTGAGTTTTTTTCTAATGCTCTCTGGCTTGCTTGAAATCAGAATATCAACAGGTTTTTAGTCTTCCCTCCTGAACATTTGAGATGATAATAAAGCTCAATTTGGCCGGAAAATATTTCACTTTCTCCCATATTTATATTGCGTTATAAAATTGAAATCATCAGAACACCAAAGGATCTTTCTTCCTTTGTCTTCATCTATGAGAAGAAAGCTCTCATGACTATCCCCTTTGAAATTTCTCAACGATCACTCAACTTTGTGAGAATTTTATAAAGCAAAAGGCTTCGATTACGTTCTTTTTTCAAGACAGATGAAAAAAAATTTATTTTCTAAGCTCTCTTTTCGATGGTTTCCAAACTCAAAACATTTTTCCTTGGTGTAATTTTCGAAAGAAGGAGACAAAATACAAAACAAATCAACTGAGTTAATTGAAAGGAGCTTGACCTATGTTTTCTATTGAGAGCTTTTCCAGCCATCAAGCCAGAACTTCTGGGTTAAATGCTCCATACCGAAGGAAATGAATTGTCCACTTTCAACTATTCATAAATGCGGGATGCCAGAATTCTAACCATGAAAAAACCTCCTTCTTTGAGGACTTTGAAAGAGATGTCGTTTTGACAAGAACTCTTTCTCTTTATGGAAGTTTTCTTTAATAAAAGCAAATTTAGTAGCTCTAATCAGAGCCTCAGATTCTATTTTTGTGTTCTAATTAATTTTAAAACTCATTCTTTTAATCAAATGATTCAATGGCCCATCTTTAAGGCCAAAATCTTTTGTGATAGAAACTCACTTTGGAATCTGAAAACCGAGAGGTCAGGTTTTTTTGACTATTTTGCTTCGGATTATTGGATGTTCAGGACGTTACAAGCCCTGTATCCACCAAAAAGACTGCAAGAGCACGATTTTCACAAATTAAAATTAACTATCAGAAGCAGAAATCAAAATTAAATTAAAAATGCCAAAAAGAAACACGTCATCATTCAGTAGAACCTTATGAATTGAATCTTCAATGAGAGCTTCAATGGAGAGTTTGCTTCTCTTCAGGTAGTTGATTCCTTCACAAATCATATGTCTTGAAAATTATTGTGCAAAACAGTCTTTCTGTGATTTGAAAAATAGCCCAGCAGTCAATGAAAAAGAGTTTATTTTCCAAAATTAGTTTTTGATTTTTTGTTGTTGATAAATTCGTTCTGAGGTAAACGCCGATGAAATTACACTGTCAATTCAAATATCGAACCATTTACGATTGATCAATCGACTTTCATATCTGCATTTCCCTCAGTTCAATCTTCAAAATTCCCAAAGAGAAAGAAGAACAATAGCTTTTCTTTTTAGGCTTATATTATTGAAGAAAACTTCTTGATGTTAACTTTTCTATTGACACTTTCTTCGGTCAGAGAAGAACATGCAAGATGAGCCTTCAACGACTATGAGAAAAGTATATTGGGGAAAAGATTAAATAGGCCCATGTAACCGAATACACCCACTAAAGATTCCTACCTGAAGCAACAAATAAATTTTATTTATCGGCCTCGGAGCCTCAACCTAGGAATAACAGGAAATCTCACTAAAATGTAATATCAAAGCCTCACTAGAAGGTTGAAAAACCTCTTTTAAAAATGTCTTTTTTCTTGATCATTTCAGATTTTTCACCCAAAAGTCTATGTGAACCTTAATTTCTCAACGTAAAATTTCAATTCATTTGATTCAATAAAAGAAGAGGAAATTAATGAGTAGAAAGAAATCTGAAGGAATAAGAGTCAAACCCATCAATTTCTCTTTCAGTGATAGCTTTCCCTTTCAATTTTCTCTGTGGAGCTTTCGATGGAAGAACATCTGAAACTATTGTATCTTGAAATTCGAAAGAATTTATTTTTAAGTCAAGAGATTGAGTTTTTTGAAGTTTTTACCTTAAAATTCAACCTTGAAATAAATTAAACGACAAGTTTAATTTACGGTTGTCGTCGACATTTTGGATTCTCAAGAAATCTTTGTCCCGAAGACTGAAAATTAAAAATGGATGATTTTAGAATAAAATCTCTTGGAATCATCACATGATTTTAAGCAAAAAGAGATCCCGTCATTCTTCTTATTCAGAACTCACCCCTGAAAAAACCTTTTGAGCTTCTGTAGATCTTAGTTAGGAGAGTCAAAAAAGAGCTTAGAGTCTTAATTAGAAGAGTTTTTTGTCAAACTTATTTGAGGCAATTTTTTAAAGGTTCAAAATGAGAAGAGGGGTCTTGATTGGGAGAGTGTTCTGAAATAGAAGAATGATGGGTTATTTTGGAAGATTCAAAATTAAAACTTTATTTGTGTCCTCTTTGTGCTTATTGTGTTTGAAATATCTAGAATAATGGATCATCTATTTTTTCCCCCTTTTATCTACATGGAAAAGAATTGAAGAATATCTGTGGGAAGTATACTCAATGCTTTTCTTGTGCTACTTCTCAATTGCTATTAAATGGTTTTTTTAGTTTTTAGCAAATTCATATTTGAATATGAAACTTATAAACGTTCCTCTTCCTCATCTCACCAAGAGAACTTTGTGATGAAAAATTTTTTCTTTCAAGTTTTTTCACTCATGAAAAATTTTTTTGAATAGTAATCTACAAGTCCCGCTTTGAATGACAGGAGATGAGTGATTGCTTTAATTCTCTCGAAGGAATTTACTTTTCAGTCGAGTTTTCTTTGAGCATCCTCTAATTTCTCGATTTATAATGAGAAACACCTCAATAAAATTAATGAATAATGAATCGGGAGATAAGAGTTCGGAGTCCGCTGGATTTTCGAAAAGTCGGCCAGATTTCCAGAATTCCGGATTCTTTACATTATTGACCCGAGAATTTTCTCTAGATTTCTCTTTTTCAAAAAAAAAAAATCAACAAATTCTTTTTTTCACAAAAACGACCCAAAAAAATTCAATTGAGTCTCATAAATGAAGCTCCTTCAATTCAAAGACAACCTGATGAAAAAGATTAAACATTCGACAACCCCTCTGACTCAAAGTGTAACATGAATTCTCTTATGAATACTCCTACTGAAAACTTGAAAACTCAAAAATTCTGAATGAAATAACAACAAAAAATAAGGTCTCCCACTCTTGGGAAATATTTCATCGGGACTCCAGACTAATCCGGAAAATGGTCCAAATTTTCAAAATCCAAAATTCCGAACCCTGGGAGAGCTGGAGAAAAATCTCAAGCATCACCTACAATTTTGAGGTGTTCGTATCAAAAACATCTTTAAAAGTCCCTGAAATCCTTCGGATTTGGGTTGAAAAAATTTTTCGGGAGTTTTCCCATTCAAAAAAGAAGGTTACAAGAGGAAGAGTTTTATCCCTCAAAATTCTACTTTTGGAAGTCTAATTGAGAATTTCATCTGAGAGAGAAAACTTTAACTTTGTAAAAAAGAATGAAAGGAAATATCAAAGAAAAACTTTCTATTCATTGATATGAGACCACTGATCAGATACCAAATTATATGCAACTATTCAATTTTTCCTCATCACAAAAAAAGTTATGTTTCGCTTTTCATCGCTTTGTTGCTATCTGGACTTGTTGGATTATTCAAAGCCAAATCATACTTGGCACTCTTTGGACTTTTAGCTCTAATTAGAAATTAATATTTCACAATATTCAAAATTTACGATCTTGAAAAGGCTCCTTTTTTATAAGCATAGCCAATTAACAAGGCAATAGCCACAATGAGAGCAGTTCCTCCCAAAACACCTCCTAAAATGGCTCCCAAATGCTTGCTCTTCTTGTCGTTGTCCACATCTTCACTTGATCCACTTTCAGCTTTTTTATAAATCAGATAATTGTTCACAGGAATAAAAACTCTTACTGACGATTACAATACCGGATTCATAGTTGAGAATAGTGGCTCCAGAATAGATCTTCATAGCACCGCTTTTCACTGCCGCATCCAATTTAGCTTTGATCTGCTTAAGCTCATCTTCTTTTTCAGCTAAACTAGATCCTCCGCTGCTCTTAATCTTGAATTTAATAATCACAGAACCGACACTCACGTCAGAAACTGTGATAGAAGTTGTTGGAACCTCTAATGCAGCACTTGTTTCTGAAACAAAGTTCGCATCTCCGCCGTCTCCGTTGTAGTCCTCCATGGTCATATCGTATCTTAATACGCTGCTCAATTGGATATCAGCTGTTCCTGAAACAGGATTGCAACTACCATCATCAGCTAAATTGTATCCAAGATGGCAAGACAAGCATTTGTTGAGGTTCTCGCTATCACAAGCATCGCAGTTCTGAACGCTACATTGCACGCACTCGTTGGATGCGGAGGCAAGGCCATATCCAGGGTTACATGCTGTACATTTTTCGCTATCACAGGCCATACAATTTGAAGTACCGCAAGCTAATTATGGATGAAAATTTTTGAAAAATAAAAGAAATACCGGAGCAGTCTTCAGAAGAAGTTGAGCCAGCTTCAGAATAGTAGCCACTTCCGCAAGAAGTACAGGTTTTAGAACTGCTATCCAGATAGTTGTCCTCTGCGCAGACTGAGCATTGATTAATGCCAGCTCCATCACAAGCATTGCAGTTCTCATCAGCGCAAGCTGTACAGACAGAGCCAGACATAACATAGCCAGACTGACATTCTGTGCATGTGTCTTTGGCACTGCAGAGTGTGCAACCAGCCGCACAAGTTTGACAAGTGCCCTTTGTCAAATAATTGCCATCTTCACAAACAGAACATTTGCCTGTGCCAGCCGCAGAGCAGGCGAGGCAGTTAGTGTCTTCACAAGCCACGCACTTTCCCTGACTCAGGAAGTAGCCCTGAGCGCAAGCGGTACAGACTCCTGTCCCAGCTCCGCTACAAGCATCACAATTTGAATCAGAGCAACTTTTGCATTGAGATTGAGCAGTTGCACCAGCAACCGAGTATTTGCCGGTCCCACAAGAAGTACAGGTCTTGGAATCTAAATAGTAGTTTGCTTCGCATGAGCTGCAGGCTCCAGTGCCAGCTCCAGTGCAAACGTGACAGCCAGTATCTTCACAAGTCACACAAAGACCATCCTTCGTAAAGTAACCATCCTCACAAGCAGTACACTTGCCAGAGCCAGCTGCAGAGCAGGTGAGACAGTTGGCATCTGCACAAACTTCGCACACTCCATTATTGGAACCATAGCCTTGAGTGCAAGTGGTACACTTGCTTGTACCAGACCCACTACAGGTTTCGCAATTCTTGTCTTCACAAAGACTGCAAACGTCATTCTCTAAAAAGTAACCGCTTGTGCAAGTGGCACACGTTCCATCTGCAGAGCACTTGATACACTTTGCATCATTACACTTGGTACAGGTTCCTGTGCCATAAGTGGGTGATTCTGGATCCATGTCAAGGTCGGCAGAATAACCTTCAAAACAAACAAAACAGTTCCATGGACCTTCAGAACCAGGGTAACAACTTTTACAGCCTTCATCTCCGCAATCTAAGAAACACAAATAAGAACATTTTTCTCAAACATGCAAACTTACCATAGCATTCACCAGTCACAGCACCAACCGCTGACGTTTGGCCATCGGGACAAGAAATACAAGTAGTTGAGTCTTCATCGAGATAGCTGCCATCGTCACATGATTTGCACGCATTAGGCCCGGCTCCAGTGCAAGTATAGCAACTGGAGTCACAAGGAAAGCAAGTACCGCCATCATCATACTGCGCGGCATTGCAGCTTGTACTACCTAAACATGAGGCTCAGAGAGAAATGAATCAGAAGAAAGTACCTTGCTTCAATAAGGCAAGCAAAAGAATCAATGAGATCAAGTTTGCTTTCATCTCAAGAGAGAGTGTCTGTGTGTGTATGTGTATGTGTATGTGAATAAAATAATTTTTTTCAAAAAGATTATAAAATACTCTTGACTTTGAGACTCTAAGAATCAGAGTGCACCAATCATAACACTGAGTCTAAAATTGCTCTAAATCATTTGTTAAAAAATAAATGATCTTATTGCCCAAATAAATTTCTTTCTTTCGTATAATAATTAATGATTTATTCGTGAGTTTTCTAGAGACAAAAAAGATCTCAGGAAAAAGTTTTCTTCTTTCTGGTTCAGAGACTTGTTTCTTAGAAGCCAATTCAAGTGAGGGCAGCTCAGACTGGATGCAGACCAATATATGAAGATCTGAATCTGAAGTTTAATGACATGAAAAATCAATTAAATTTAATGAGAGATCAAACTCTTATTTTTTATTCCTTCTCTTGAATTCAACCTTTCAATTTTTATAATCAAAGGCTTAAACTTCTCACTTTGTCATTATAAACCCTTGAATCTCTCTCTCTCCTTTTTCTAGAATTAGCTTCATCCAACTCAAAATGTAATAGGTTGAGCGGAGACGCTTCCATCTTTTCAAAAAAAATAACAACTTGACCCATCAGAGCCAATCAAAGAGAGCGGCAGGCCTTTAAATTTTTGTTGGTTGGATAATTAGTCCCATAAAAGGAAAGGCAAATATTGATTTAAATAACTATCATGGTTGATATTTTAAGTTGAAACTCGTAATTTCGAACCATGTATTCTGAATCAATTAAATTTTATTTTCGCATCATATGCTGTTGCAGTTCATAAAATAGTAGGTCCATAGGCTTGAAAACCAAACATTTTCTTGTTTTTTATCAATCTTGAGAGGTGTAGAACAAAAAGTCCCATTGAAAAAGGGTCGTTTTCCTCTTGTCACAGTTTTAATTTCAGTTAACGCCTCAACTAAAATTTTCAAGATCTAAGGTTTAGCGGTTGGTTTGCTCAATTAAAAAGATGAAGAAATTTTCTGACTCATTTTCATAATCTTTCATTTTTAGAAAGTTGTCTTTTTTTGTGAGGGATGGGGAGTCTTCTTTCAATTTATCAATCATTATTGCTCATCTTTTTTCAAGGCGAGATGAGACGAAAATGAAACCAAACTTGAATTTGATCATAACCTCACTTCTCAAGGGTCAAATGACTCTTCTCCCCTTTTTGCGCTTGAATTCTATCGCAAATTCTAGTCAACTCTGACTTCAATTCATCCTTAAAACTCTCAAAGAAAAAGAGGTCCTTTGTGATTCTATAAGCCCTATATCCCCCAAAAAGACCACAGGAGCGCGAATTTTACAAATTAAGATTCAACGGCAGAACGTTGAATTAAATTAAGAAAGGGCAGGAAAGCATCGTTCAAAAAACACCTGATGGATTGAAACTCAATAAGAACCTTGATATGAAGCCAAATCACTCGCTTCCTCTCCAGATGATTGATTTGTTCACAAGTTTTCTGTCTTGGAAATTCTAGAGGAGCAATTGTGCAAAACTGTTTGTCTGTTCTCGTAAGAGTCTCTCACTTATCAATTAGAAATAATTAATTTTCCAAAAATAGCTTTGAATTTTTGTTGATTACAGAATTCGTCTCTGGTAAACGCTAGCGAAATTATAACTCCTATAATTATCAAATCATGGATGACGAATCAATCAAATCTCACTTTCACAAGAACATTGGATCTGAACTTTTTCTTTCTACGAAAACTTACTTGAGAATTCAAGGTATTCTTCTCGAGAGATTCGACTCTCTCTGGGGAATCAAAGATGGAAGATTGTCCAAAGTGTTTTTTTTTCTTTTTCGCTTGAAACGAGCGAATGACGAAAATTTAATTTCCAGCCAAGAGATTGAGTTTTTTTCGAGTTTTTTGGAGTTTTTACATTCGGAATACAAGCATGAAATTAAATTAAACGGCAATTTAATTGAAGGCTGTTTTCGGAATTTTGGATCACAAAACCTTTTTGCTTTGAAGACTGAAGGGTAAAATCTCTTCGAATCATTGGAACACTTTGACATAAAGCAAAACATAATGGAATGAGAAGATGTTGAATACCTACCGTTTTGGGGCAAAGTCTCAAATAAAAGTTTTGTTGGGAAGTTTTTTCTCACCTCAGAAACATCCTGAAGATGAACTCTCTCAAACTATTTGGTTGAGAGACTCCAGAGAGACAAAAGCAAATGAAAATGTTGGGAACCGAGTCCAAGGATAAAAAAATAAAGGGGATAAAATCGGAATTCTTGAGTTTTGTCTTACAGTAATTTAACTCCTTCGAAAAAATCATATTCATCCAATCTCTCTCACGAAATCACTATCAGTGGCTTAACAAATCAAAAATTAATTTTTAACTCCTTGTATGAATCTAAATTTTTGAATTTATCAGAACGGGATCAAACTTCTTAACTCTCACCTTGGAATCTGGAAGAGTGTTTATTGAGCTCCTTTACAACTTTTTTTCGTTTTTTCGAAACGATTTAAATCTTAAAAACCCTATATCACTGAAAAGATTGTGCATACACGAGTTTGACAAATGAGAAAAATTGCAAAAAGATCGTGTCATTTGAAGCAAATATTCAATCAGGTTCTTTTTCATTAGTTGGGCGACCTTGAAGTAAAAGATGATCTGCTGTTGGGGGAAAAGTCTTTATTTTTTTCAAACGCATCAGATTGAGGAAAAACTTTTCTATCGACAACGCTTTTTCTTCTCACGGAAAAGAATGAAATTCAGAACTGAAGAAAAGGATTTTTATTCATTGATAGAAGAATGAGCATGAAACAGGACAACCTCTCGCATACCGAATAAATTCCATACTAATAATCATGAAAATAAATCATATTTAATCAATAAAATATATATGTATAGATCGCAATAAATTGACATGAATTATATTTCGCTGTGCATAGCTTTGTTGCTGTCTGGACTTGTTGGCTTGGAATGAGCCAAATCATATTTAGCACTCTGAGGGCTTTTAGATCTAATTTGGAATTAATATTTTAGAAGATATCAAAATTTACGATTTGTTAAAGGCTCCTTTTTTGTAAGCGTAGCCAATCAACAGGCCGATAGCCACAATGAGAGCAGTTCCTCCCAGGACACCTCCTAAAATGGCTCCCAAATGCTTGCTCTTTTTGTCTTCGCCTTCATCTTCATCTTCGGCTTTTTTATATATCAGACAATTGTTCACATAAACAAAAAGCTTACTGATAACCACAACACCAGACTCATAGTTGAGAAGTTTGGCTCCACCAAACACATCAATAGTACCACTTTTCATAGCTGTATCCAATTGAGCCTTTAAAGCGTCAAGCTCAGCTTTTTGTTCAGCTAAACTTCCTCCACTGCTCTTGATGGAGTAATTAATAATCACTGAGCCGACGCCGACTTTGGTAATTTTGAAGGAGCTTGCAGGAATTCCGGAAGACCGGCTCAAGATTTCGACCCAATAATCGCCTCCATATGAATTATACTGATCCATAGTCATCTCGTATCTTGACATACCTTGAATTTCCAGGTAAACGAGTCCGTTATTAGGGATGCAAGTCTTGCCATCAGGGCCAAGCTTGTATCCAAGACTACAAGTGAGGCATTTTGCTGAATCATCAGAAGAGCAAGTGTCACAATTGGAAGCCTTGCA
>Ga0182738_1008064_pt1 | contig 10526 bp, 9 predicted proteins | sample eDN5th30CBELigMG_FD_128876 | JGI IMG/M metagenome (GOLD analysis project Ga0182738, IMG submission 128876) | Enriched Miracle-Growth compost microbial communities from Emeryville, California, USA - eDNA 5th pass 30_C BE-Lig MG (version 2)... ... | reverse complement strand
CACGAGTACGTGCCGCCGAGCGGCGTCGAGGTGCTCGCCGCGGTCCCGCAGATGCCGGGCGCCATGCCGACCGATCGGATCATCACGCTGACCACCTGCAACCCCGTCCACTCGGTCTCCGAGCGGTACATCGCGTACGGCGTTCTCGCCGACTGGACACCGCGCTCGGCGGGCCCGCCGGCCGAGATCGCCCACCTGTACCCGGATCCGGTGGCCTGATGTACGGTGCCCTGTGGAGGATCCTCCCCGGGCCCGCATGGGTCCGGGTGCTCATCCTCGTCGTGCTCGTCGCGGTCATCCTGACCGCCTGCGCCCTGTGGGTCTTCCCCTGGGTCGAGCACACGTTCTTCATGGAGGATTCGACCGTGGCGGATTCGGCAGCAGGAGGTGCGTCGTCGTGACCAGGGTCCTCGTCGTCGACAACTACGACAGCTTCGTCTACACGCTCAACGGCTATCTGCTCGAGCTCGGCGCGACGACCGAGGTCGTGCGCAACGACGCCTTCCGCGACGAGCAGGCGGCCGAGCGCGCGGCGGAGTACGACGCCGTACTGCTCTCGCCCGGCCCGGGCACGCCGGCCGACGCGGGGGTGAGCATCGCCCTCGTCCGGGCCGCGATTCGTTCGGGCCAGCCGCTCCTCGGCGTCTGCCTCGGGCACCAGGCGATCGCCGAGGCGCTCGGCGCGACCGTGACGCACGCCGACGAGCTCATGCACGGGAAGACCTCGCGCGTGACGCACGACGGCAGCGCGCTCTTCGAGGGCGTGCCGGAGCCGTTCACCGCGACCCGGTACCACTCGCTCGCGGTCGTCGACGGGACCGTCCCCGAGGAGCTCATCGTCACGGCGCGCACCGAGGGCGGCGTCATCATGGGCCTGCGGCACGCGGACCGGCCGATCCAGGGCGTCCAGTTCCACCCGGAGTCGGTGCTCACCGAGGGCGGCTACCGGATGCTCGGCAACTGGCTCGCCGGCGCCGGGCTGCCCGAGGCCGCCGAGCGCGCCAAGACGCTCTCGCCGCTGCTGCGGGCGTAGTCGCGAGGCCTACACGCAGCTCGTGAGCGTGACCTGCGTGCCCTGCGGGTAATCGCCCGGCGAGAGGGACTGGGACTGGATCGTGCCCTTCTTGTCCGCGCACACGACGAAGTTCGACAGCACGTTCCCCGTGCCGAGCAGCGACTGCATCAGCTGGGTGCCCTCGCTCGTCGGCCGGCCCCGGACGTCGGGCACGCTGACCAGGCCGTTCGACACGTAGAGGTCGATCGCCGTGCCGCGCGCGGCCTGGACCGGGCTCTTCGGGCTCGTCTCGATGACGAGCCCCGCGGCGACCGTCCCCGAGTTGACCGAGTAGACCGTGCCGATCGTCAGCCCCGCGTCCGTGAGCACGGTCCCCGCCTGGTCCTGCGGCAGGTTGGCGACATCGGGGATGTCGATCTTCCGCGGACCGCTCGAGACCGTCACGGTGACCGTGAACCCGCGGTCGACGCGCGTGCCCGGCTCGGGCGTCGTCCCGATGATCGTCTCGGCGGCGACCGTGTCGTTCGTCTCCTCGGTGCGCTCGACCGTGAGACCGAGGTCCTTGAGCGCTCCCGATCCCGAGTCGTAGGACATCCCGTAGACGTTCGGGATCTCGACCGTGAGCGTCTCGGTGAGGCGGGCGGGCTGCAGGGTGAAGATCCAGTAGACGACCGCGCCGACGATCGCGACGAGCACGACGATCCCGGCCCAGAGCCAGATGACGGGCGGACCGGTCTGGGTGCGGGTGCCGCGGCCGTCGCCGTCGGCGGCGAGCTGCCGCGCGGTCTGCGCCGCCTGCGCGGCGGCGGTCGAGCCGAAGAGGGCCGCGTTGAAGTCGTCCGACTTGACCTGGCGACCGACCGGGAGCTGGCCCGCCGCAGCCGTCTCGAGGTCGGTGCGGAACTCGGCCGCGGTCTGGTAGCGACGAGACGGCTCCTTCGCGAGCGCCTTCGCGACGACGAGGTCGAAGGCCGGCGCGACCGCGGGGTTGAGCCGCGTCGGCATGGGCGGCTCCGCGTTGATGTGCTGGTAGGCGACCGCGACGGGGCTCTCGCCTTCGAAGGGCGGTCGGCCCGTGAGCAGCTCGAAGAGCACGATGCCGGTCGAGTACAGGTCCGTCCGCGCGTCGATCGTCTCGCCCTTGGCCTGCTCGGGGGAGAAGTACTGCGCGGTCCCGACGACCTGGGCCGTCTCGGCGAGGGTCGAGGACGAGTCGGACACCGCGCGCGCGATGCCGAAGTCCATGACCTTCACCTGGCCGGATCGGGTCACCATGATGTTGCCCGGCTTGATGTCGCGGTGGATGACCCCGGCGCGGTGGGAGTACTCGAGCGCGATGAGCACCTGCTCGACGATCTTCGCCGCCTGCTCCTGCGGGACGGGGCCGTCGGCGATGATGTCGCGCAGCAGCCGGCCGTCGACGAACTCCATGACGATGAACGGGACGAAGCGCTCGGTCCCGTCGGCGTCGGTCACCGCCTCCTCGCCCGCGTCGAAGACGCGCACGACGGTCGGGTGCGCCATCTTCGCGGCGTCGTGCGCCTCGCGCCGGAACCGGGCGCGGAACGCCGGGTCGTCGGCGAGGTCGGGATGCAGCAGCTTGATCGCGACCTGGCGTCCGAGGCGCGTGTCGGTGCCGAGGTGCACGTCCGCCATGCCGCCATGACCGATCGCCTCGCCGACCTGGTAACGGCCGGCGAGCGTGGTCACGGTCTGCGAGACCTCGTCAGACAGCGGAACTCCTCGTGGTGCGATTGCGTGCGGCTCGGCGGAAGACTTCCGAGAGTCTAGCGGGACGAGTGCCTGGCGCTCCCAGGGGTCTCAGGGCAGGGGCCTCAGGGATTGACGACGAGCACGAGCGGCGAGCTCGTCGCGGTGAACTCGCCGCAGTGCGGCGAGTAGGTCACGGTCGTCTGGTCGCCCGCGTCGTCGCCGAGCGTGACATCGATCCAGGTCGTGTCGGCGGGCAGCGGCGTCACGACCGGGTCGACGTTCGTCGCGCTCACCGTCACGGTGTAGCCCGTGAGCTGATAGTCGGACGTGCAGGAGCCGTACGCGGGCCAGCTCACCCGGACGGTCCGGTCGGCGGGGCTCGTCTCCGTGTAGGGGGGAGCCGGGTCGCCCGTCGGCGTCGCGGGCTGGGTCATGACGGGCGGCGTCGGGACGTATGCCGTGTAGAAGCGCACGGTGACCTTGGTGCCCTTGTCGATGAAGCCGGTCGGCGTCGCGTCGTAAGACTTGCCCGCGCTCCCGGGATCCGGCGCAGCGGTCCCGTCCTGCGGGTCGAACGCGAGCTGGAGCGTCTGGAGGATCGCGGCGACCTCGTCCCGGGTCTTGCCCATGACCGAGTCGTAGACGAGCTCAACCTTGTTCGTCGTCGGGGTCGGGTCGGGCGGCGCGACCGTCGAGGTGTCGGTCGGCGGGGGCGTCGGCTGCGCCCCCGAGCCGCTCGTCAGGACCGAGACGAGGACGATCGCGAGCGCGACGAGGAGCACCCCGACGACCGCGATGAGGGTCCACAGCCAGGCATTCGAGCGCTTCCGCGCGGGCTCGGCGACGATCGGGTTGGGCCGGGTGCGAGGCCCGCCCCCTGACGCGGACGACAGCACCTCGGTCGCCGCGGCCGGCGGGACCGTCCCGACGGCCGCCATGACCGACGGCGTCAGGATGCCGGGCACCGCCGCCGCCGCGCCGGCGATGTCGCCGCGGCGCAGCATCTGCGCGGCGCGGGCGAGGTGCTGCGCCGTCGCCGGACGGTTCTTCGGGTTCTTCGCGATGCACGACAGCACGAGGTTGCGCACCGGCTCTGGGATCGAGGGCGGCAGTTCGGGCGGGGCGTCGTTGATCTGCGCCATCGCGATCGCGACCTGCGACTCGCCCGTGAACGGTCGCTTGCCGGCGAGCGCCTCGTAGGCGACGATCCCGAGCGAGTAGATATCGGTCGAGGGGGACGCCGGCTTGCCGCTCGCCTGCTCGGGCGAGAGGTACTGGACCGTGCCCATGACCTGCCCGGTCGCGGTCAGCGGCACCTGGTCGGCGATGCGGGCGATCCCGAAGTCGGTGATCTTGACCCGGCCGTCGGGGGTGATGAGGAGGTTGCCCGGCTTGATGTCGCGGTGCACGAGCCCCGCCGTGTGCGCCGCGTGGAGCGCGGCGGCGGTCTGCGCGACGATGTCGAGGACCTTGTCCACGGGAAGCGCGCGCTCGCGTTCTATCAGGGCGGACAGCGCCTCCCCGGGCACGAGCTCCATGACGAGGAAGGCGCTGCCGTCCTCCTCGCCGTAGTCGTAGACGTTCGCGATCCCCTCGTGGTTGACGAGGGCCGCATGCCGCGCCTCCGCGCGGAACCGCTCGAGGAAGCCCGGGTCGCCGAGGTACTCGTCCTTGAGGATCTTGATCGCGACGGTGCGCTCGATGACGAGGTCAGTCGCCTGCCAGACCTCGCCCATGCCGCCGATGGCGATGCGGTTGCCGAGCTGGTACCGCCCACCGAACGTCATCCCGCTCTGGGGTCTCATTCCGCGGTCACCTCCTGATCGCCGCCTCGAGTACAGCCTTGCCGATCGGCGCCGACAAGGTGCTCGACAGCTGCTCGTCCTGCGGGAGTCCCCCGCCGTCCTGCACCACGACCGCCACCACGATCTGCGGGCTCTCCGCGGGCGCGAACCCGGTGAACCACAGCGTGTAGGGCTGGCCCGCCCCGTTCTCGGCCGTCCCCGTCTTCCCCGCGACGCTGACGCCCTCGATCGCGGCGTTCTGAGCGGCACCGCTGTCGACGCTCGCCACCATCATGGCAGTCACCGCGCGTGCCGTCGCGGTCGTCATGGGCTGTCCGAGCGACTGCGGCTCGATCGTGACCAGGGGAGTCTGGTCGGGCGAGATGACGGAGTCGACGAGCGTCGGCGACATGAGCACGCCCTGGTTCGCGATCGCGCCCGCGACCATCGCCATCTGCAGGGGCGAGGCGCGCACGCTCGACTGCCCGAAGGACGACAGCATCGTCTGCGGCTCGTCGGGCGCCGGCGGGTACGAGCTCGGCGTCGAGTACATCGGGCTGAGGTCGAGCTCGTCGAAGGAGGTGCAGCCGTACTCGATGACCGGCTGGACGCGCGCGACGTCGTAGCCGTGGCAGAAGCCGAGCGCGCTCGCCATCGACTTGATCGGCTGGTAGCCGAGCTCGTCGGCGAGCTCCGCGATCGGGATGTTGCAGGAGAGCCGGATCGCGTCGGTGAGCGTCACGGTGTCGCCGCCGCCGCAGGAGTAGCCGGACGAGTTGTAGATGACGGCGCTCGACTGCGGGAGCTGAAGCGATGCCGGGTTCGGGAAGGCCGAGTCCGGGGTGAACCGCCCGCTGTCGAGCGCGGCGGCGGCCGTCACGAGCTTGAAGGTCGAGCCGGGCGGGTCGAGGTCGCCGTTCATCGCGCGGTTGATGAGGGGCTCGCCCGGATCCTCCGTGAGCAGCTGGTAGGCCGCCTCGACCGCGTCGGGGTCGTGCGAGGCGAGCAGGTTCGGGTCGTAGGAGGGCTTGGAGACCATCACGAGGATCCGCCCGGTCGCCGGCTCGATCGCGATGACCGAGCCGGTGTAGTCGCCGAGGGCATCCCAGGCGACCTGCTGGAGGTAGGGGTCGATCGTCGTCTCGACCGCCGCGCCCTGCGGCTCGCGGCCGGTGAGGACCGCGTTCGCGAGGTCGAAGAACTGGCCGCCGGTCGAGGCGGTGAGGTAGTCGTCGTAGGCCGCCTCGAGCCCCGTGTTGAGCCCGTCGAGCGTGTAGCGGCCCGTGATCGGGGCGTAGAGGGGACCGTTCGCGTAGACGCGCTGGTAGCGGATCTCGCCGTCCGTCGCGACCGACTGCGCGATCGGCTCGCCCTGGACGAGGATCGGTCCGCGGTTGACGTTCTGGTTCGCGAGGGTCGTGCGCCGGTTGCGGTCGTCGCCGCGCAGCTCGTCGGCGACCCCGACCTGGATGACGGAGATCGAGACGAAGAGCGCCGCGAACATCGCGATGACGACGACGCTGATCCGCCGCAGGCTCCTCGTGATACCGGCTCCCGTGCTCATGCGCCCACCACCAGCCTCGGCTGGTCGCCCGTTTCGGACTCGATGACGAAGCGCGGGCCGGATCGGATGCCGTCGGAGAGCCGCAGCAGCAGCGCGACGATGATCCAGTTGGCCACGAGCGAGGAGCCGCCCGCGGCGAGGAACGGCGTCGTGAGGCCCGTGAGCGGGATGACCCGCGTGACGCCGCCGACGACGACGAAGACCTGGAGCGCGAAGGCGAAGCCGAGTCCGACCGCGAGCAGCCGGCCGAAGTCGTCGGTCCCCGCGAAGCCGATCCGGAACGCCCGTCCGACGAACATGAGCAGGAGCGCGAGGATCGCGAACAGGCCGACGAGCCCGAGCTCCTCGCCGAGCGCCGCCATGATGAAGTCGCTCTCGGCGAGCGGCGTGATGTCGGGGCGCCCGCGGCCGAGTCCCGTGCCGAACATGCCTCCGGCGGACAGGCCGAACATCCCGACGACGAGTTGGTAGCTCCCGCCGATCGCCTCGAAGTGCTCGGGGTTGAAGGCGTCGAGCCAGGATGCGAAGCGCGCGTTGACGTAGCCGAGGAACTGGCTCGCGACGAGCGCGCCGCCCGCGAAGAGGACGAGGCCGATGACGATCCAGCTGAGCCGGCCGGTCGCGACGTAGAGCATGCCGAGGAACAGGCCGAAGTAGAGCAGCGCCGTGCCGAGGTCGCGCTGGACGACGAGGACGACCATCGAGGCGGCGAAGACGACGAGGATGGGGCCGAGGTCGCGGGCGCGCGGCAGCCGCATGCCGAGGAACCGGGTGCCGACCATCGAGAGCGACTCGCGCGCCGTGACGAGGTAGCCCGCGAAGAAGATCGCGAGCGCGACCTTCGCGAACTCGCCGGGCTGGAAGGACATCGGCCCGAGCTCGACCCAGAGCCGTGCGCCGTTGACCTCCTTGCCGATGCCGGGGAGCATCGGGAGCACGAGCAGGACGATGCCGACGAGCATCGCGAGGTAGCGATAGCGGGCCAGCACGCGATGGTTGCGGATCACGAGGAGCGTCGCGATCGCGAGGGCGATCGCGATCGCGGTCCACATCACCTGGCGGTTCGCGTAGGCGTCCCAGCCGCTCAGTCCCGCCGCGATGTCGAGCCGGTGGATCTCCGCGATGCCGATGCCGCCGAGGACGACGGCGATCGGCATGACGAAGGGGTCCGCGTCGGGCGCCGTCACCCGCAGGACGACGTGCAGCCCGACGAGGAGCACGACGAGGGCCACGAGCTCCCAGACGAGCGCCATGTCGAGCGCGGCGCCCGTCCCGAGATCGACGAGCCAGATCGCGCCCGCGGTCACGAGCATCGCGCCGAGGAGGAGGGGGACCTCGAGGTTGCGCAGCCGGGCCGGCTTGCGGAGCTTCACGACGATCGCGCCGGTGAGCGCGCTGACGCCGCTAGTCCCGCGCGGCACTGCGCAGCTCCTTCACCGTCGCGTCGGCCTCGGCGAGGCTGCCGAGGCTGATGGTGCGCTCGACGCCCTCCCGCCTGAAGGTCGGGAGATCGTCGAGTCGGATGTCGGTCTTATAGGCGAGGTGGTGGAGGGAGATCGGCCCGAGGTCCTGCTGCACGCCCTGGAAGACGGCGACGTAGCCGTCCTGGGGGCCGACGAAGAAGCGCGACTGGGTCCATGCGTAGGCGAGCCAGAGCCCCGCGACGACGACCGCGATCGCGGCGAGGATGAGCGTGATCGCGACCGCGCGGCGACGGCGCAGCCGGCGGCGGTCCTCGGAGACGAGCGCGGCGAGGTACTCGTCCGTCTCGGGCTCGAAGTGGGAGTCCTCGATCGTCGCGGAGCGCAGCGGGTGGCGCAGGAGCGAGGGCAGGCGGGCGTGGCTGCGCGTGCGCGGCGCGGAGAACTCCATCGGGCCGGCCGCCGAGCCGACCGTCTGCGGCTGGACCCGATCGCCGTGCGAGGCCGCGTGCCGACTCGAGGCGTCGTCCTTGATGTCGATGACGACGATCGTGACGTTGTCGGGGGCGCCGACGCCGAGCGCGTCGCGCAGCAGCTGGTCCGCGACGTGCGCGGGCCCCGACCTCGACTGCAGCGCGCGGCGGATGTCGATCTCGGTGACGTAGCTCGACAGGCCGTCGGAGCAGATCAGCCAGCGGTCGCCCGGCCTCGTCTCGACGATCTCCGAGTCGACCTCGGGCACCTGGTCGATGTCGCCGAGCACCCGCATGAGGACGGAGCGCCGCGGGTGGTGCGCGGCCTCCTCGGCGGTGATCCGGCCCGTCTCGACGAGCCGCTGGACGAAAGTGTGATCGTTCGTCATCTGCTCGAGCGCGTTGTCGCGCAGCCGGTAGATGCGGGAGTCGCCGATGTGCGCGATGACCGCGAGGTCGCCGACGACGGCGAGCGCCGAGACGGTCGTGCCCATCCCCGACAGCTCGGGGTGCTCGGCGACCATGTCGGCGATCGCCTCCTGCGCCTCCACGAATCCTCGGCGGATCGCGTTCTCCGCCTCCGTCGCGGAGTCGTAGGCGCGGTCGAGCGCGGCGAGACCGCGGATCGCGATCGCCGACGCGACGTCGCCGCCCGCATGACCGCCCATGCCGTCCGCGACGACGTAGAGGCCGTGGCCCGAGTAGCCGGAGTCCTGGTTGTTGGACCGGGCGAGGCCGACGTCGGAGACCGCGTGCGCGCGAGTGCTCGTCACTCGCTACGCCCTGAGCTCGAAGGTCGACGTGCCGATCGTGATCGGGGTGCGAAGCGGCACCGGGGTCGGCGCATGGACCCGGGCCCCCGCGAGGAAGGTCCCGTTCGTCGAGTCGAGATCCTGGATGACCCAGCCGTTCGGCCAGTTGAGCAGGCGCGCGTGCCGGCTCGAGGTGAAGTCGTCGCGGATGACGAGACCCGAGTCGCCCGAGCGCCCGATCGTCAGCTCCTCGTCGGGCAGCTCGATCTCTAGGCCCGCCTTCGGGCCCTCGGTGATGACCAGGCGCCGCGCGACCCGGTCCGGCGACTCGGTGAGGTCCGGCTCCGCGACCGCCACGGGAGCCCCAGGCGCGAGGCCCTCGGTCCCTGAGCGAGCGGACCGAGTCGAAGGGGCGGTCCCCCCTCGCCCGGTCACCTGCTCCTCGCGGGCACGCGCGACGACCTTGCGGATGCGCTGGCCGAACAGGTCGGAGCGCAGCGCATAGACGACGCCGAAGACGAAGACCCACATGAGTGCCAGGAAGCCGAACTTCAGCAGCATGTAGGTGAGTTCGCTCATCGGCCGCCTCCCGCCGATCGGGCGAGGACCCGGAAGACGATGCGCGTGCGGCCGATGTCGATGACCGAGTCGGGCTCGAGCAGCGCCTTCTTGACGGGCTTGCCGTCGAGGCGCGCGCCGTTCGTCGAGCCGAGGTCGCCCACCTGCGCCCGCCTGCCGTCCCAGATGACCTCGATGTGCCTGCGCGAGATGCCGGTGTCGTCGACCGTGATGTCCGCCTCGCTGCCGCGGCCGATGACGGTGCGTCCGATGCGCAGCTCGTGGCGCACCCCGGCGATCTCGAGGACGGGCGTCCAGTCGACGCCGCCCTCGATGCTCGCCGAACGGACGTCGATCATGCCCTGGGAGAGGGCGGGGTCGGCGACGAAGCGGATGTCGATGCCGCCGGGGAAGGAGTAGCGCTGCGCGACCGCGTGGCGCTGCACGAGCTCGGTCAGCTCGCTGACGAGCGGGGCGCCGATCGCCGTGATGCGCTCGTGGTCGACCGTCGAGAGCCGCACGGTGAACTCGTTCGGCACGAGGATCCGGTCGCGCGAGACGATCGCCGCCTTGGTGTCGAGCTCCCGGCGCAGCGCCGCGGAGATCTCGACCGGCTGCACGCCGGACTTGAACGTCTTCGCGAACGCGCCGTTGACCGCGCGCTCGAGGCCGCGCTCAAAGCTGTCGAGAAGTCCCACGCCGCTCCCATGTCCATCCGGTGACCGCGACTAAGGGTAACCGAGCCCCCTGCGCCGGGGTCGGAGGGCGCTCGGCGGCGCCGAGGTGGTAATCTCGATCGTTCACGCGCAAGTGGCGAAATGGCAGACGCGCACGGTTCAGGTCCGTGTGCCCGAGAGGGCGTGTGGGTTCAAGTCCCACCTTGCGCACCATAGAAGGATTGGCCTATGTCGGACCACTCGCTCGGACGAGTCGAAGCGGCCGACGGCTCCCCGGCGTCGACCGCGCGGCGCCAGAGATTCACTCGCCGGGCGCCGCTCATCACCGCGGCGGTCGCGGTCGCGATCATCGCTGTCGATCAGCTGTCGAAGCTGTGGGCGGCGGCGCAGCTCACGGGAGCGCGCATTCCGCTGCTCGGCGATCTGCTCGGACTGCAGCTGGCCTACAACCCGGGCGCGGCGTTCTCGATCGGCGAGCAGTTCACCTGGATCTTCACGGTGCTCGCCGGCCTCGCCGTCGTCGCCGTCGGCGTGATCGCCTACCGCACGCGGTCGCTCGCGTGGTCGGT
>Ga0182738_1008056_pt1 | contig 10534 bp, 8 predicted proteins | sample eDN5th30CBELigMG_FD_128876 | JGI IMG/M metagenome (GOLD analysis project Ga0182738, IMG submission 128876) | Enriched Miracle-Growth compost microbial communities from Emeryville, California, USA - eDNA 5th pass 30_C BE-Lig MG (version 2)... ... | reverse complement strand
GTGGCCCCTGAGACGAAGGTGAAGCGGCAATTCACAGCGACGAACGTAACAGCAACTGCCGATACGTTCAATCGAGGTGGCGTCTTTTGTTCAGAGTAGAAATGAAAAGCAACAGAAAGCAGCTTGCAGCCTGCTTACGCTTCAGGATCAGCGTGCGCGGGTCGGTTGAGCACCAGCAGTCGTGGGGTGACACAATTTAGAGTGCATTAGAGTGCCGGGTGCCCCGTATGGCCCGATTGATCGCTTCGCTGTCCTCTGTCGCGAAACGATGAATCGTTGGATTCTCTCCGCGAGTCTCCACACAGAAGATGGACAATATGGAAGTGAGACGCGCTCCCCCCCCCGGCATCGATCGCGTTTCGTCACGCGGCGAGTTGTGTTTACCAGTCGGAGCGCGTGCCGCGCGGGCACAGACCAGAGCCAGTTGCTCTAAACTTCGAAGCTGTCGCCCAGTTTCGGGATGATGGGATCTTCGTCGCAATTGTCCCGAATCAGGTCTGCCAGGGCTGTGGCGGCCTGGGGTTCGCCATGGACGAGAAAGACTTTTCCGAAGTGGCTGTCCTGGGTGGAGGCTGCGAACCACCATTTGAGGTCATTGGCATCGGCATGTGCGCTCAGTCCGTCCAGTTGGATCACCTGGGCTCGCAAGGGGAAAATGCGATCGAAGATTTTGACGGTTTCCCGTTTGTCGGCCAGTTGCCGTCCCAGCGTATTGGGAGCCTGATACCCCATCAGCAGAATTGTGTTATTGGCATCGCTGACAGCATGTTTCAAATGATGCACGACGCGACCGCTTTCGCACATGCCGCTGGCGGAGATCACTACAAAGGAACCTTTACGTTTGTTGAGTGCCATACTTTCAGCATGATTGGCAACGTAGTTGAGATGGGCGAATCCAAATGGATCGGGATCGTCTTTCAGAACCTCCTGCATATCGGCATCGAGTTCTCGAGCGTGGTGTCGAAAAACATTGGTCAACCGGCTGGCCAGCGGACTATCGACAAAGATAGGAATGCGTGGCAGCAGATGCTGGTTGAAGAGTGCGTTTAAGTAATACGTGATCTGTTGGGTCCGTCCCAGTGCGAAGGCAGGAATAATCACCCGGCCGGATTTCAATTGCGATTCTTTCAAGACGTTCAGCAGAATGGCCTGCAGATCCAGTGGGGAAGAGTGCAGGCGATTTCCATAAGTGGATTCGCAGATGACAGCGTCCGCGCCATCAACAGGCAAGCTGGGGTCTTTCAGGAGCGGCATCTCCTTTCGTCCCAGGTCTCCTGTAAAAACAATACGTTTGCGTTCGTCATCGTCCTTCAGATCGACTTCAATAATGGCTGAGCCGAGAATGTGGCCGGCGGGTGAAAATCGCAACCGGACTTCGTGCTGGCGATCGAGTTCCAGCCATTTGCCGAAGATGCAGGGTTCTACCAGCTTCAGGAGTCCGCGTACGTCTTCTTCGGTATAAAGAGGATCAACGGGAGGATGCCCTTTGGGAAGCTTGCGCGAAAGATAAATCGCATCTTCAGCCTGGATCTTGGCGGAATCCAGCAGCATCAGTTCCATGACATCGGCGGTGGCTTCCGTGCAGAAAACCGGACCGCGAAAGCCAAACTTGAACAACCGGGGCAGATTGCCGCAATGGTCCAGATGGGCATGCGACAGGATCACTGCGTCCAGCGTCTTGGGTTCGCAATGGAAACGTTCGTTCTTCCGCCGTGATTCTGCACGCGGTCCCTGAAACAGCCCGCAATCCAGCAACAGGCGGCGATGTCGTGTTTCAAGGAGATGCTGGCTGCCGGTCACTTCGCCGGCAGCGCCCAGGAATGTGATTTTCATGTCATCACTTTGGCGGAATTGTGCAAAGGTGTCGAGAGCACTGTCCCGCATTCAGAAGGTGTCCCAGTCACTTCAAAAACATTCGGAAACATCTGCTGTAAACTGCTGTAAAAAGAAATCTTTGTTGATCCCGATTGACAGGAATTGCCGAAAAGACGACTGTTCCACTCGCAGGGAGAGAGTCAGCTGTGAAGTCTGGAGAGTTGGCAACAGATCGGACAGTTTGCTGCCTGCCATCCACAACCCACTTTTTCAAACCTGACGAAAACCGAATACTCTCACGGGTCTCAATGTTCGATTCTAAAGATGTGAAGCAAGCGACAACGGAGAGGGATCGCGAGAAACCAACCCGAAAAACAACCCCAATCCAGGCTGCAGTGCAGCACGAGTGCCCTGTCAGGGCTTGGATTTGGGGTGCGTCATCACGAAACGTCCTCCGTTGTCGGACTTTGCGTTGAGAACAACCCCAATTTTTAGAGTAGACGATGCACGAGGAAGGTCCTTCGGGACTGTTCCTGAAAAATACAAATCCTTCGCAGACTTGTTCGCCAGAGGACCAAAAAATCGCGTGGGCCGCGGTCATTAAAGGTACGTGCAAGACATGACCTGACCGTCGCCCTTCTCGCAGCCAGTTCCTGACTGCGCAACAGGCGAAGGATTTGGATAGAAGGCCGCGATTCTTAATAAAGAGTCGCGGCCTTTCTTATTGGAGCAGATGCAATTCGAAAAATCAAAAGCCTTGTAAATCTCTCTCTGCACCATGGGAGTCGAGACGGACGCGCGGTATTGTGCGGAATCAGCACCGATCCCGATTCCTGTTTTGACGAGATGGAACGATGACCGCCTCGAATTCTCCTTTGACAGCACAATCCGCCTGGAAATCTCTGAATCAGCATGCGGACCAGATTCGCAGTCAGCATTTGCGTGAACTCTTCGCAAAAGATCCGCAGCGCGGCGAACGTTTCTCGCTGAGTGTGCTGGGGATACTGTTCGACTATTCGAAGAATCGGATCACCGAGGAAACTCTTTCCAGGTTGGTGCAACTGGCGGAAGAGCGTCATCTGCGGGAACGCATTGATGCCATGTTTCGTGGTGAAAAGATCAACAACACGGAAGATCGATCCGTGTTGCATGTCGCCTTGCGAGCGCCGCGGGAAGCAGATCTGCGGGTGGATGGGGAGAATGTCGTTCCGCAGGTGCATGCGGTTCTGGACAAAATGGCGGAGTTTTCCGAACGGATTCGCAGCGGAGAATGGACCGGACAGACCGGCAGACGGATTCGTAACATCCTCAATATCGGCATTGGAGGATCGGATCTGGGGCCGGTGATGGCTTATGAAGCGTTGAAGCACTACAGCGATCGTCAACTGACATTTCGTTTCATCTCGAATGTGGATGGGACTGATTTTGTGGAAGCGGTTCGGGATCTGGATCCGGCAGAAACGCTGTTCATTGTGGCTTCCAAAACATTCACCACTCAGGAAACGATGACCAATGCCCAGAGTGCACGGGACTGGTTGCTCAAAGGGCTGGGAGGAGATCCCAAGAGCGTCGCGCGGCATTTTGTGGCCGTCTCGACGAATGCTCAAAAGGTCTCCGAATTTGGGATCGATCCAGCCAACATGTTCGGCTTCTGGGACTGGGTGGGGGGCCGCTATTCCATGGATGCCGCCATTGGACTCTCCACCATGGTGGCGATTGGTCCCGCACAGTTTTATGAAATGCTTTCCGGCTTCCATGAAATGGACGAGCATTTCCGCACTGCTCCTTTCGCACAGAATCTGCCCGTGCTGATGGGACTGCTGACGGTCTGGTACGTCAACTTTTTTGATGTGGAAGCCGTTGCGGTGCTGCCTTATGAGCAATATCTGAAGCGGTTCCCAGCCTATCTGCAGCAACTCACCATGGAGAGTAACGGCAAATCCGTCACCCGGGAGGGGACGCGCGTGGACTATGCCACCTGTCCGGTCTTCTGGGGCGAACCAGGTACGAACGGACAGCATTCTTTCTATCAGTTGATTCATCAGGGAACCCGACTGATCCCTTGTGACTTCATTGCCTTCGGGCAGGCACTCGCCCCACTGGGACGGCATCACGACTTATTGATCGCCAATGTTCTCGCCCAGTCCGAAGCCTTGGCTTTTGGAAAAACGGCGGCGGAAGTGAAAGCCGAAGGGACTCCGGACTGGCTGGTGCCGCATCGCACTTTTGAGGGAAACCGACCTTCCAACACCCTGTTGATCGAACGTCTGACACCTGCGGTCCTGGGCCAATTGATTGCCTTATATGAGCACAGCGTCTATGTACAGGGAGTCATCTGGGACATCGATTCCTTTGATCAGTGGGGGGTGGAACTGGGCAAGGTTCTGGCACAACGAATCGTGCCGGAACTGGAAGGAAGCACCGAACCCGACCTGACTCATGACAGTTCGACCAATCAACTGATTCGGGCCTATCGGAAGATGCAGTCAGTAAAAAAGTGAACCAATGCTTTGTCAACTCTCTGAAATTGGGGAAGTCTTCACGCAAAATCCGACAGCGGAGGACGTTTCGCGATGACGCATCCTAAAACTAAGCCCTGACAGGGCACCAGATTTTCATCTGAGCCGACTTTGGGCCACCGTTTGATTACGTTTAGAGCAAGTTGCTCTGGCCTGGACTCCCGCAGCACGCGTTTCGGCTGATGAAAGGCCACTCATCGTGTAGCTGGACGCAGTCGATGCGGGAGTAATGTGCTCTAAGTTTTCATAGTAAGGATAGACTGGATGAATCGTTGCCGGCTGTTGTTGTGGTTGGGACTGTCTCTGTTCTGTGGAGGAGCCCTGTTCGCTCAGGATGTGCCGACAGCTTCTGAACAGGCAGCTTCTGAACAGGCAGCTTCTGAACAGGCAGCTTCTGAACAGTTTCCCGTGGCCAGGTCGAAAAAAGGATTGCAGGTGCAAATGGTGGATGATGCCCTGAATCTGGGCGTTCAGCACGCTGCCATCAACTTGAATCTTTCCCAGTTGATCGATCCCAAAGGGCAATCTCAGAACCCATTCTGGGAAATGGACGGCAGGAAATATCACTTTCGAGCAGATTATCTGCGGGGGCTGGAACACCAGTTCAAACCACTTTCAGATCGTGGAGTGCTGATCTATCTGATCATGCTGGTTTATGCCGGTGGCGACGATGCCATCAACCAGATCCTGCTGCATCCCCACTACGACAAAGCCTCGCAGAATCGTATTTCAGCGTTCAATGTGCAAACGGAAGAAGGCCGGAACTGGCTACAGGCGACATTCCGTTTTCTGGCCCATCGATGGTCCATGCCGGATCAACAGCATGGCCGTGTGGTGGGATATATTATTGGCAATGAGGTGAACTCGCATTCTGCCTGGGCCAATCGGGGGGACGTCCCGGCCAATGAGTTCATTGATGAGTATTTGACGGCGCTGCGCATCGCGGAAACGGCGGTGCATTCCCAGTCGTCCATACCGCGTATTTATGTCTCTCTGGATCACTTCTGGGGCCGGGCCATGAACCAGGATTCTTTGCGATTCATGTCTGGAAAAATGCTGCTTGACCGACTGGCCTACCGGTCCAGACAGACGGGAGATTTTCCCTGGCATATTGCTTATCATCCTTATCCGGAAAACCTGTTCCAATCAGAGTTCTGGAAGGATCAGAGTCCGACGTTCTCGGATCAGACTCCGCGAATTACATTTAAAAATCTGGAAGTGCTGGTGGACTATCTCAAACGCCCGGAGATGCTTTATGCCGGGAAACCCCGGCGGATCATTCTCAGCGAACAGGGGTTTCATAGCAGCGATCACCCCGCCAGCCTGGAGATTCAGGCAGCAGCCTATTGCCTGGCCTGGAAGAAAGTAGAAGCGATTCCGGAAATCGACGCCTTCATTTATCACCGCCACGTGGACCATGCACAAGAAGGGGGACTGAACCTGGGGCTCTGGGGACGGGCTCCCAATTCCATTTCCACACCGGTCTGGAAAAAGCCGATTCACCGGGTGTTTCGTCTGGCAGATACGCCCGAATGGGAACAGGCCTTCGAGTTCGCATTGCCCATCATTGGACAACCAGACTGGAAGAGTGCATTGCAGTCGTTGCACACAAAATAAGGCTGCGATTGCCGAAGAAAAATCTATCTGATCACGGGCAGCGTCTCTTCAGACCAGTTATCCGAAGTGCGCGTTCCGTCCGGAAACGGAGGAGCGGAGCGGGGCAGGGGACTGGCTGCAGCGGACGGCAAGATGGCAGGTGTTTTGGGGGATGCCTGTGGTTGAACAACTTCGGGAATCTCCCCTTCGGGCCGGGAAGCTTTCTTCGCCGCGGGGCGAATCTCAAATTCCCACTCTTGTGGATCAGGGACGCGACGGACTTGTGCCGGAGCATTAAAACTGGCGGGTTCAATCGCATTTGCCTGTGCCTGTTGCGGCAGAATTTGTGGAGCGCCGGGCCGATCGGAGACCGGTTCTACGGGGATGGTATGAGTGGCTTCGAAAACTCGGCCATCCAGCGTAGTCAGGCGGGCCACCAGCAGAACCTTCGATCCGACAGGGGGGCTTTGCCAGGCTTCATCCACCTGAAACCCCGATGTCAAAAAACCTGCCAGCCACAACTTCCGCGATTCTTCCGATGAAAACTCCCATCGACCTAATGATCGTTGACCGGTTGTCCGGCCCAGGTCCAGCGCTTCAAGCTCTAGTTTCCCCGATAATTTGACGATCTCACCCTGGTCGTCATGGGGATAAAAGACGGCGTGGAATCGCTCGTCACCGGAAAGCTCATCCCGGCTCTGGCCGGCGGTCAGCAGTGAGTTGAAGACCAGGCCGGAGACTTTCGCCAGGCTGCGCGTCGTCTCCTCGGCCATGATGCCTCCTCCCCCCGCTGCGAGTTCCGATCGCAGCATGTCCATCTCGCGATGAGACACCGTCAACTCTGCTTTGAGCCGTGAAGTTTCCCGCTCGTACTGACCAATGAGCGTTTCCTGCTTGCGAAGTTGAGCTTCCAGCAGTTCGCTGTTTCCCCGCCAGGCACATCCGGAAATCAGCACTGCTCCCGAGACGCAACCGGCCAGCAGCAGCGACACGTCGTCGAACATCCATGTTCGAAAACACCACATGAAATCAATCAGAGTTGGGGGAACGAGATCTCAATACAAGATCAAAAAGGCGAAGACCGTGCCATCTTCTCACGTTACCCGGGATGAATCAACCACAGTTTTTCTTGCCCAAGAGCGCATGACTCCTGCACCGGCCGCGTTCCGCCACACGGCGAGTTGCTTTTCATCAATCGAAACGCACGCTGCGCGAGCCCCGGCCAGAGCAACTTGCTCTAACTGGCGGGGGCGTGAGGCACGCGTTCCAGAACTTTGTCAATCAGGCCATAGGCCATGGCTTCTTCCGCTGCCATGAAGTTATCGCGATCGGTGTCCCGTTCAATTGCGTCCAGCGTTTGCCCGGTATGTTTGAGCAGAAGTTCATTGAGCTTCCGCTTCATTTTGATCACTTCTTTGGCATGAATTTCCAGTTCAACGGCAGTCCCTTCCATGCCGGCCAGCGGCTGATGAATCATGATCCGGCTGTTGGGCAGGGCAAAGCGTTTTCCCGGAGTTCCTGCAGTCAGCAGCATGGCCCCCATGCTGGCGGCCTGTCCCATGCAATAGGTGGCCACGTCGCAGTTGATGTACTGCATCGTATCGTAGATCGCCATTCCGGCGGTGACCGATCCCCCCGGAGAATTGATGTACATGTGAATGTCTGCCTTGGGGTCTTCAAACTGCAGATACAACATCTGGGCAACCAGCAGATTGGCAACCTGATCGTTCACCTGGGAACCCAGGAAGATAATCCGGTCTTTGAGCAACCGGCTGTAGATATCCATGGCGCGTTCTTCGCGACCGGATTTCTCAACAACAAAAGGAATCAGTGTGGACATGATGAACTCTCGATTTGAGATGATAAATTTTTTCAGAAGCAACAGCCCTGTGTGGCATGCCGCAGATGGACGATGGATAGTTGCCAGTTTATGGCGATATTGCCCACCACATCGTCTCGTCAGGTCCTCGCAAGGTCGTGACCAATTCAAATCACGACTCATGCCCCCGCTGTGGATTGAGCAAAGCAATTGGCGAGAGCAACTGCGATGCAACCCGACTACTTTGTTAACTCTAAAATTTGTTAACTCTAAAAAACTGGATAGACATTAACGTGAAGTCCGACAACGGAGGACGTTTCGCGATGACGCACCTAAAACCAGGCCGTATACGGCACTAATTTCCGGCCGCCTGGTTGGCTTCCGCCGAAACGGCACTTCCTTTTTTCTTGGGGGTGACGATTTCATCAATTAGCCCATATTCCTTGGATTGTACGGGAGACAGATAGCGATCACGTTCCGTGTCCTTGGCGATTCGTTCTTCCGTCTGACCGGTATGAGCCGCCAGGATGCGATTCAAGACCGCACGCGTTTCCAGGATTTCCTGAGCCTGAATTTCGATATCTGAAACCTGGCCTCCCACTTGCCCATAAGGCTGATGAATCATCATCTTCGCATGTGGCAGAATGTATCGTTTTCCTGCTGCGCCACCTGCGACCAGAATGGCGCCGCCGCTGGCGGCCAGACCGACGCAATACGTGGCCACCGGACATTCCAGAAACTGCATGGTATCGTAAATTGCCAGGGTGGCGGTCACCGATCCCCCTGGGGAGTTCACGTACAGATGCACATCCTGATGCCGGTTTTCCGACTGCAGATACAAAAGCTTCATGACAATCAGATTGGCGTTGCCGTCATGAATCGGACCATCCAGGAAAATGATCCGGTTTTCCAGCAGCAGGTCCCCCACGGTCATCTGCCGTGTCCGCTGATAGTCCGCATTCTGCGGCACCACCGGGGAAATTTGACGTGAATTCAATTCAAACATGGCTGATAGGCCTTCCGTGCAATGATACGATTTCGATCGGAGATTGTTCGCGATTGAGGCGATGGCGTCAATGGGACTCGGACGAAGACTTTCCCGGCCGAGCCCATCACAAATTCTCTACTGAATTGTAGGCGGCGCAGAGAGAGGTCCAGGAAGATTGCATTCATCCCGCATTGACCCCGTTCCGCCACGGGGCGAGTCATCTTTACACCAGTCGAAACGCGTGTTGCGAGGGCTCAGCCCAAAGCAACTTGCTCTTCGTTCATCAGAAAGAAGGCAGTCATGGTTAGAATTTCGCTCTTCATGGCGATGTGGCTGGGGATTGGCTCTCTTCTGGTCCGGGCAGAGGATTTTCTGCCGCCTTCGGGAAACGCACCCCAGATGGCTCCGGACGGGGCAGGGCGACAAGCTGAACGGAAAATGGAGCAAGTCGAAAGGGAATTGGCCCAGCGGACCGAAGTTTCCAAGTGGTACGCTCACGATGCTGTCCGTATTGACGCTGCGGAATTTGTTCAGGCAGTCAAAAAAATGCAGGCAAATCCTTCTCTGATGATTCCTCCGGGAGCAGTCGCACTTTCTCCGGAATCCTTTAGCACAGAAGAATTGCAGGACCTGGACCTTGCTGTCAGCGGACTCATGCAGGCGTTTTCCTCTTCAGGGCCGGATTCCAACTTCGCCTATTTTGAAAGCCGGGACGAAAAACTGGGGCTTGAACATCGGCAGGGCCTCGAAAAATTCTTGAAACGGACGGACTCTTCAAATCTTGAAGAATTAACTGATCGAGACTTCCTGCTGCGGTATTGGCACCTGTCAAAATTGAAGAACGTCTGGGCAGCATTTGTTCCCGAAGCAAGCGGATGGGCAATCTGGGACGGAAAGAAAGTCCTCTCATCCCGCACGATCCACCTTGTCTCGGATCGGGCACATCTGCCAACGTCTGAGGATGAAGCACTGCTCGTGAGTCTTCAGGCGATGCGCACGGTTCGTCATCTGTTCAGCCCGCAGCATGGAACATTGGAACAGGCAATGGTTTCGGAAAAAACGATTCCCGTCTGCGAAGTGAAGCTGATGATTGAATACGATCCGGAATGGTCCGAAAGCCGAGCGGTCTATCTCTGCCGATTCTGGTTGAATCGGACGGCAGGCAAATGGCAGCCCCTGTCGTTGCACTGCTATTCCGATCATCGTTTTCCGAAATCCTTCCCCTCGTTGCTGTTCTGACGAATGACGGCAGGTGGAATTGCTAAAAATTGTTCTGGCGAGGAATAAAGTGCCAGAGAGAAGAGGGGAGAGGGGTTTTGCGACAGCCTGCCAGCGTTCCTTAACGATCTTCATGTTCATGGGTGGTGAGGCATTGAAGCCGGCAAATATAATGGTCAATAGTTCATGTTTGTGGCCATTCGCGTCGAAATTTGCTGCCAACTGCCCGGAATCTGAAACAAAAACATTTTTCTGATCCCACACGCTTGACTGTCGCCCGAATTTGAATAACATTGCTCCTTTCCCGCTCACACGCAGCGGGGGGAACCTGTTCTTCTGGACACTTGTTGTCAGTGGAGCGGGGGACGCTATTTGGCAATCTGGTTGGTGAAAGTTTTGCAAGAGAATGCGTTTGCGCGAGCGAAGCGAAAGTTTCGTTTTGAGTTGGCATGGTCGGGCAATTTGATTGTTAATCATGCGAGGTGTCTGCTTTCGGGCAGGTGTCTCGTTGGAGTCAATTGAAGGGTTTGATCCTGGCTCAGAATGAACGTTGGTAGCGTGGATTAGGCATGCAAGTCG
>Ga0182738_1008055_pt1 | contig 10534 bp, 4 predicted proteins | sample eDN5th30CBELigMG_FD_128876 | JGI IMG/M metagenome (GOLD analysis project Ga0182738, IMG submission 128876) | Enriched Miracle-Growth compost microbial communities from Emeryville, California, USA - eDNA 5th pass 30_C BE-Lig MG (version 2)... ... | reverse complement strand
CAAGATGTCCTCGTCAACAACGAATTCATTGAAATGTCCAATTTGCTTTGAGCCATACAACCTTACCCTTCGTCTTCCTCGCAACATCCCAAGTTGTGGCCATACTCTATGTGTTACCTGTCTTTCAGAACTTCTTCGTTTTCCTGGAAACTTCCGATGTCCGATAGATAATCAAATTCATTACTTTGCTCAAAAAGTCCTTGAAGCTTTCCCTACAAACTACGCTCTTCGGGATATTATTGAAGAAAGATGCAGTTCTCAACTCTGCCCAAAGCATCATCGAGACCTCGAATTTGTTTGCATGAATGAAAAGGTGAGGTTATGCAGCCATTGTGTCCTATTTGATCATAGCAGTGATCGAAATCTACATGAAATTAAACCAATATCAGCATTATCAGGACAGGTGACTGAGAATGTTGAGGCTCTTAAAGAGATGCTGGAGGATTTGGACGAAGAGAAAAGAGAGGCAAAAGAGAGATTAGCCAGCAGAAAAGCAGTATTTATGAAATTGTTCAGAGAGAAGTTCGATGAATTGACGTTTCTGTTGAGGGCAAAGGAGAAGGAGTTGGAATCAGGTATTAAAGCGGTGTTCAAAAGAGAAGAAGAGAGAATAGAGACTATTGTTGGAGACAAATCAGACATCAGGAAGAAGATTTCGAACAGAATAAATGGATGTCGAGATTTAAGTTCAGCTGAAGATCCTTTTAGATTGATAAGCGGAGATCACGAAGACATTGCTGAGGAAATGAGTGAAATCGATCTCAGAGCAAAACTCTATGGAATGGAAGATGCCCTTGATGAGGCATATTTAGAGTTTGGAGAGTCATTGGACCACGCTGTTAGGCACGTTGAGGAGCTGAGATTTCAAAGTGTAGATACGTGCAAGATGATTGATCAAATTTATCAGAATCCAGAAGAAGAGGAGTTTGACAAAGAGCTGAAATTGTTGGGGAAAGTACCAATCAAAAGCGAAGCCTTTTCCTTTGAACTTTCCTCCGGGTTACTTTCTAGCAGTCCTGGGACTCTTTTTATCAGAGAAAAGACTGATAATAATGCAAACTCCAATCCTTTTGACCTTTCACAAGCACATCAAATCTTCTCCATTTTCTTCTTCCTTAATCAGCCACAGACCCCAAAAGTGTCCCCAGAAGATCTCAAAACTCTATCATATGTGAGAAGTGTTCTTCCGAAGCTACAGTACTTATCTATATTCCCTTCTCGAGAGATTCATATGCCTTTTGAAACTTTTAAAGAGATATTTTCTGTGCTGTTTTGGAGGGCTACTTGCTTGCGAAGTATAGATTTTTCCATGCTGAAGTGCATCAAAAGTGTTGGAAACAAAGAGATAAAATATCTAACTGAGCATCTGTTTGAAAAGGCGGTTAATCTGAAAATCATTAAGCTTAATATTGGAAAATTGAGGCTCGGATCAGAGAGCCTTCGAGGACTCTTACAGTCAATAGCATTCTTCGCGGAGAACTTGGAGGAGCTTGCCCTGAATTTGGATGAAATAAATGTCTCGGAGGAGATATTTTGTGAGATTCTGGTCAAGATGGAAAATATCAGAGTTTTTAACTTATCAGTGAATGATACAGGATTTGGGGATAGAGCTCTCACGGAACTTGTCACCAATGTTTTCAGGTGGATGTCAAAGGTTTCTTGGATATCGCTAGATTTTTGTGGCACAAGAGTTACTGGAAATGGAATACAAGAGCTTTTGCTGAAATTACCAAAGAGATTACATGGCTTTGCACTCCGTCTACAAAGAAATATTTTGATTCAGGATGAATGTTTAGAATATTTTGTGAGACATAAGTTGGCAAAGATGGAGCAATTAGGGTACCTTGATATAGCAGTGAGAGAGACAAGTGTTTCACCACATTTAAAACAAGAAATTCAGCAGAAAATAAATGCCATTGAAGCGAATTTATGATAATTCTAGATTGGATATTATTCCTTCTCTTGTCTAGAAATTAACTTTCATGTAATTATTGATTAGCAGATAGTACGAATATCTATAAATATTACTTTCAGTTAAGTCTCTCACTTCACCAGTCATCATAATTAGGACGAGAGAGGTGAGACTTGGATTTTTGGTCAAATAGGTCACATTTCATAGGAGTTAATTTATCAATTTCTTTTGTGAGAACTGATCGAGAGAAAGGTTTCTTTGGAATTTTGGGGTGTCGTTGCTGGTGTTGAGGCAGAGGCAGAGGCTAGAGTTGTCGAGTCACTCCTGATGGGTCCTTGATTTTCTTTTGAGGAAGCATATTTTCTTATTTAATGAGGAAATCAAAATTGCATTTTAGCAATAATTTAACGCAAATTGAAGTTATAAGAAGAATTTTCAGGATTTCGATACCAGGAATTTCTTGATTTAACAAAATCTCTCTGGGATCCCATCAGAGATAAAGACAAAATTTAAGAGTTTTCTACAGTAAATATTGAAGAAAACTTAATTGAACAGGAAAAATTTTGATTTGTTCGAAATTCATAAAAGTTACAGACCTGAAAATAAAATTTTTCATGAGTGTAATCCAGCGTTCCAAAATCATCTCTGAACCGCTTGATATTTCGCAAAATCCCAATATAACACAAGCTTCTATACGGCTGAGATGACTGATAATAGGATGACTATTGAAGAGATCAATCAATTTATTGCTGATCTTCAAGGCAACCAAAACGAATCTCGTACTAGAAGTAAGGCCTCCTGTCACTGCTTTTTTATATAAATGTTTCTCGGAATTTTCTTGTTGGTTTCTCTTGCAAAGCTCCTCGCCACAATGATGGCGTACTATTTGCCCTTTTTGTAAGCTTTATGATTATCTCGGTTATAATGTATTGCTGTAGCTATGCCTGTACCTGCCAAGTTCTTGCTGGAATCCTTGAGCAAAAACTTCTCTTGACAGAACAGCTGGTTCAGTGAAAAGGGACTCGGATGGGCCTTGCCAAATTATGGAACGTTTCCATTCTGGATCGAACTTCACAAGGATTATCTTGGTGATGGGACTTCCAATTATGTACCACGAGAAGTAGTTGGAGAAGAAGGAGAAACTAAAGCTAACTTTTGATCTCAGAAATCAGGAAGAGATCCTCATAAATTGACAACATAAAAATTAAACCGAACTTGCAACCTGATGTTGATTGTATTTATCAGAAATTGGGACAAGAGTTTTTTATATGTTGTTTCTTGCGAATCATAAAAAAAAGCCTTTATAGATTTTCTTAAAATATTTTTTTTCTGCAATTTTTCGATGATCAAAAGAATAAAATGAGGATTTTTCACGATAAATAAAAACAGATACACTCATAACAATTTTTCATTTAATTATTATAATTTTTTGTGGAAAATGCTTGAGCCCATGTTGAAAGAGCTTTTTGTCTTTGTTGGGAAACTTGAGTGTGATGGAGATGGATTGAAAAATGTATTAATTTTTCCATTCTTTGTGGTATTTTATTTTCAAAAAGTTTCAAGCTATCATCAGTCACCCGAGTTCTACTTAAATCAACTTGAAAATCTTCTACTTGTGAAAGCCATTCTTGTGGAAGGGAATCAAAGAAATTCTTGACACTTGAATCTGTTACACTTGAATTTTGAATATCTAAGACAAAGCTGACAAGTTTTGTTAATGATGGTAAGGTATTTAAAACAAAGGTATTCAATACTTCGTCATTAAATCGTTGAATAGGAAGATGAAGTCGAAATTCTTCCAAATTTGGCATTTTTACAAATAATTTAATTAAATCTTCTGCTTCAACATTATCACTTGGCAAAAGAACAAACAATTTCGTCAAATTTCGAGCTAACTGAGATATACTCGGGATAAGAGAGCTCCAAATTTCGCTTGGAACCTTGCATTTTGGAAAATTAATATGAAGCTCCAAGAGATTCTGAGCAGAGGATAAGACACGTTCAGCAAAGAAGAAAAAGCTTTTTGAAAACTCTCCTTCTGTGAAATATTCTAGATAGATCCTTTTTAAAGAGTCATTTTTCCAAAAAATACAAGAGAAAATATCCATCAAAGTATCATCAGAAAGCTGGCAGTCTTGAATAGATATTTCAAGGTTTTGAATGTTCTTCAGATTGGAGCTGATAAAAGATAACTTCGAAAGATCTTCCTGTCTAATTCTCTTGTTAATATTTTTTTTGACCTTGAGTTTTAAAGAAGAGAATTTTTCTGGAGCAGCTTTTATAATAACTTCAAGATTTTTTTGGCTCTGAGACTCGAATGGATATGAGATTTCCACTCGATCCTCCTCGACAGTAATGTCATCAACCTGATTTATATATTGAAACTCTGGGAGAATGTAACCATACTTTGAAATCTCTTGTTTCTCCAGGAGCTCTTCGTTTAGCTTGGAGTCAAACTTTTCCTGTATCCAGGCTAATGGGTCTGTTGTGAGAGTCATCTTTTCTAAAGTATCAAATTGCCGACGTAGGGTTGAATTTATTTCAAATTTGATTTGCTCCAGCATTTCTTTTACTTGCTCGGCCTTTTCATTACTCGTAGCCTCAAGAATGATCTTTTCGACAGCTGATGTGTCCTCTTCGAGGAGTTCAAAAGGCTTAGAGCTCTTGGTTATGTGTGTATATTCTGAGATCTTTTGGAGAACGGTTTTTCTTGCTAAAGAGTTTGCTCCCATTTGGAGATGAAGGTTGTCAACTTTTTGTTTATAGAAGGAGTTAATCTCATGGGTAAATCTTCCCTGCTTTGCAAGCAGTATAAACTGAAGGTCTCTGAACATTGCTTGCACTATGTTGAGAGTGAGCTTTTTTTGCTCTTCATAATTGCTCTCAGCCTCCTTTAAAAATCCCTCCATCTTGCACAATAAATCTTGAAAACATTTTAGCTGGGGTTTGATCTTTTCATCAAAATAGTCAAATGATGCGAGATCATGATTCTTGTGCTCTCCAAGAACGGCACAATCAGGACAGACTTTTTCTTTGTCTGTTATGCAGACATATCTATGGGTCATTGAATGAATTTTGCATTCAGGGGATGGTTCTATTTGGAGAGGGATATTTTGAATGTGAGAGTCTAATTTCATACTGTCTTCTTTTATTTGATCGAGATAGCAAGTTTTGCAACATATATGTTGGCTCTTTATCATTTCCTCAGTACATTGAAAACAGAGATGATATCTGCACCCTTTACAATGATGAGAGAATCTTTCTGATGGATCAATGATCTTGTCGCACTGTGAACAAATTGTTGAGCTGCCTTGGAACATAAGATTTATTTTTGCAATTACAAATCATTTTGCCCAAATTTATATCTCGAAAAATTCTTAAGGGAAAGTCTTGATTTTCAAATATTGGAGAAAAAAATTATTTCTTGGATGAAGTCGAACCGTATCATCGAGATTTAAGCCTTCTGTGGCTGAAAAACGAAAGAGTTGAGTTCAAAAGGGAGAGATTTCGAAATTCGACAAAAAATTTTTAGAATGGTCAGTTTTTTTGAATCTTTTCTCTTTATAATTAATTTGTGATAAATGAAATACCTTAGCCTTAAAATGTATGAGTTTTATTTTGACTGATTGATGAAAAAGTTTCACATGATGAACACTGACAAACAGAAAAAGGGAAGTGCCGTTTGTGCTTAATCAAAGGTTGAAGGAAAATTCTGTTTTGTAAAGTTCAATAGATATTTTCGTGAAAATCTATGAAGAAAAACATTATAACTAACGGAAACAAATTTTAAAGAAAATACTTTAAAAGCAAAAAAAAAAAAGAGAGAATTTCGATGAGTTCATTTTTTTTTAATTCTCAAATAAATAAATTTTTTTTATGCAATTGTTGTATTCAGCCTTGTGGGGGATTTTTCAGCAAAATTTTGTTCCCATTGAGATATTTTTCCTTTCATCAGAGAAGTAACTTGTGTTTCATCAGCATAGATTGTAAATTTGTCCAGTCTTTGAAATTTTGACAATGTTTCATATACCAAAAATTCTCTCAAACTCTCATCAGAAATTTTTGTGCCATTCAATCCAAGTCGGAACTGCTTTAATTTCAAAAACCATTCTTTTGGAAAATTGCTAAACAGTCTTTTAACACATAAATCGGTAACCCCTGAATTATAGATGAAGAGCTGGAATTCCTCAAGTTGTTTTAATGAAGGTAGGAAATTGGAAACAAATGCTTCCAGAGCTTGGTTATTAAAAGCGTCAGAGTTGAATCGAAGCGCAAAAAATTTGAGATTTGGCATGCCCTTGTGAAATAGCTTCTCAAATGAGCTAGATTTAGCAGATTTGCAATTGATACAATAGCTCAAGGTGACGAGAGTATGAGCAAGCAGGGAGAGACTTTCATTGAGAGCATCATAGGCTTTCTCAGTAGCTTCACATTCAAGAAATACTATGGTGAATTTCTTGAGGTTCAAAGCTGACGGCAAAACGTTTTCAGCTAAAAACAAAAGACTTTTATCAAACAATCCTTTCATGTTGTAGCTTAACAATATTCTCTCAAGAACCTCATTTTTCCAAAAGAGGCAAGAAAAGAGGTCCAGTAATGCACCATCGGAAACTTCAAAGTCGATAATCATTATTTCAATATACTTGATGTTTATAAATTTGCTTCTGATAAAGCATAATTTGGACATATCATCTCGGCTCATTTCCTGGAAGTTCTTTGTCACTTTGAACTGCAAAAACAACACATTTTCAACATCATTCTTCATAACTCCAAGGTTTTTATTGACGTCAATTTCAAATGGGTATGAAATAAGCAATTTATTTCCTTCAATAACAATATCATTTTTTGCCGAGTTGGAAAATAATGGCATTGGTTGAAGAATAGACGGACGTTTTTCTCTTGCCAACTTTGCTGTAAGCTCTTCGTCCAACTTTAAACTCGCGTTCTTCCATTTTTCCTTTTCAATTTGGATATCTTCTAATGCAGAAAGTTGTCCTCTTAAAGTTGAATCGATCTCCAACTTCATCTGTTGGAACATTTCATCAATTTTATTGAAGCTTTCATAGGCCACAGCATCTCGAATGATCCTCAAGATCGCTGACGTGTCCTCCTCAAGGAGATCAAAAGGCCTAGGGTTTCTTGTTATATTCTGATAGGTAGAGATCTTTTCAGAAACTATTCTTTTTGCAAGTGAATTTGTTCCAATTTGTGAGCGCACCGCTTCGATCTTCCTCTCATAGAAAGAGTTTATTTCGTTTGTAAACTCAATTTCCTTTGCATTTAACATAAACTGGAGTTCTCTAAATCTTATCTGAACAATACTGAGAGTGGCTTTCTTTTGTTCTTCGTTCAATTTCTCGGTATTCTTAACAAAGCTATCCATTTTGGAAGATAAATCTTCAAAGATCTTCTTGCTGGGTCCAATAGATTCATTTAGATAGTCAAGGGGCTTGAGATTATGATTCTTTGAGTCTCTGTGCTTTCCAATAATGGCACAATCTGCACAGAGCTTTTCTTTATCTGTCAAGCATATATATTGCAGAGTTTTTGAATGGAGGGTGCAGATGCCAGAATAGCCAAATATGCCAGAGGGATTAAACATTGTAAAAAAGATTTTATTTTAATTTTGAGAGTTTAATCTGAATTTATTAAGAGGAAAAATCTTTTGAGGCATTCTGTTTACTTATCAATTTTTCAAGAGACTTAATTTTACTGAAGAGAAGATTTGAATGACTCTTTTTAAAATTTCGGATGGAAGAATTTATTACTGAGAATATTTAAAGAAAAGAAACACAAAACTCCCTTCCAAATCATTTCAGAGATAGTTAAAGACAGAATTAAGCTATTTTTCAAATTGTGTCTCAAAGTACGGGACAGTTTTGTCAACATTTTGATCAAATTGCAGAACTTTTAGACTTTGGAAAATCACTTGTTCCAAGGAATGTGCTGAAGGAGAGAGTTTGCGAAAAGAGAAAAAAACTTTGTTAAGAATGATGAGAAGCAACGATTTTTAAAGTTATCTTAGAGTTTTTTTTTTTCTCACTTCTTGGATCTTTCGTTCTCTTATTTCTGAATGAGTATTCAAAATCAAAAAGAAATTTTCCACGAATGATGAAGGAAAAGAAATGGCAAAGTAAGTCTTACTTTGTAAATATTTCCTATTTTAACTTATCCAACTCTGATTTTATCTCAAGAAGAACTTCTGAGAAAGCAATTTTCATACTCTTTCGATGTTTGGAAAAAAAGGGAGTTCACCAGAAATCTTGATATCTCAAACCTAAAATTTTTTTTTTCAATATGAAAACCATTTTGAATGAATTCAGTGGACTAGATCTCAAACAATTAAGAAGATAAAATGAATAAAATTCAATGTAAACTAAATTATATAATGAGGCTATGGAGAATGGATAATAATTCAATTTTTTTCTCATGAAATTCAAATCGAATTTATGCTTTGCAGAGGATTTGCTGCTCCTGAGATATTTTATTTCTCATATCAAGAGTCACATGAGTTCCAAAAACATCCAATGAAAACTGTTCCAAAACTTTGAATTGTGGTAAAGCTTCATTTATAAATTCATTGACACTTCCATCGGTGATGTTTGTGTTAGATAAGGAAAGGTTTAAACGTATGAGGGTTGAAAACCATTCATGTGGGAAAGTCTCAAAGAGACTTTTGACACTCAAATCAGTGATTGATGAGTCCTGCAAGAACAAGAGAAGCCATTGTAGTTTTTTTAATGAAGGCAGAGTATTTGCAGTAAATTCATTCAAGGCGTTGTCATTAAATGAGTTAGAAGGAATTTGAAAAACGAAACTAGCCAAATTTGGCATTCTGACAAACAGATCCCGCCAAACATCCAAGTTGATATCTTCACACTTCAAACAAAACCGGAAATCAATGAGACCATCTGCTATCTTTGAGACACCTTGACAGAGTGAATTGTAGATTTCGCAAGGAACTTTGCACTGACGGAAGACAAGAACAAAGGTCTGAAGCTTTTGAGCTTGAGATAAAACTCTTTCAGCTAAAAACAAAAAACTTTTGTCAAAACATCCATTGGTATAAGAAACCAAAAATATGTCTTGCAAAGCATCGTTTCGGAAGAAAATGCAAGAGAAGAGGTCAAACAAAGCGTCATCAGAAACTTTACAGTTTTCTTGAATCACAACTCTAATATTCTTGGCATTTGTCAGTTTGTTTCGGACGTAACAGAGAGTTAAAATATCTTTCCTATTGATCTGTTCAATGGTTTGATGGATATTTAGCGTTAAAGAGCTGATATTTATTTCAGTTTCTTTCAGGATATCGAAATTTTTCTCCCTATTCTTTTGAAGTGGAAATGAAATTGATAGACTATTTCCTTCAATCTTCATATCTTTTTCTTCGCTAAAAACTGGGTTGAAAACAGTTGAGCTCAAGGAATATTTCTCAAACTCCTTTCTCAAAGAGAGTTTTTCATCAAGCTTCAAATCAGCTTCTTCCGGTATCCAAACAACATCTTCTTTTCTTGTGATAGTCACTTTCTCTAAGGCAGAAAGTTGTTTGTTGAGTGTTTCATCAATGCCTTGCTTTATTTGCTGTAAAATTCGCTCAACTGCAGTGATCTTTATAGGATCCACACCACATTGAATTAACTGAAGGGTTGGGAAAAAATCCTCTTCGAGAAGCTCAACAGGCTTAGGATTTTTAGTGATCTGTTCATACTCCTTAATTTTATTGCAAATAATCTGTCTTGCTAATGAGTTTTCTCCAGCTTGCAAGTGGAACTTCTTAAGCTCTGTATTATAGAACGAATTTATTTCATAAACAAACTCGGCTTCTTTCGCACTCAACATAAATCTCAGATCACTATACCGTTTTTGGATGGTTTCGAGGGTGGATTTCCTTTGCTCTTCATAACATTTCTCAGCTTTCTCATAAAATGCTGTAATTTTAGGCAATAGCTCTTCGCAGTAAGTTTTTGCGGGATCAACTAATTGGTTTAATTCTTCGAGATGTCTAATCGAGCATTCAAAGTTCCTGTGTTTGCCAAAAATCACACATTCGTGGCAAATCCTCTCTCTGTGATCCCAACAAATGTATTTGAGCCGTTTCTTATGAGTCTCACATCTCTCAGGATCTGATTCCTGATGCAAATCATCCTGAACCCTCTCTCTTTGGCTATCAACCGAGAGGTTTTGGAGCTTGTTTGAAGATGAGTTTTGGATAGATGTTGGTGTGGAACCATTTTGAGTGTTTGGAGAGGAAGCATTGGAGTCTCCTAGAAGGCGATTGCTTTTGTTGATTGAGAAGTTTGACATGTATCCTTGAAGCGTATTCAAGCAAAGATGAAACAAAATTTTTTATTATAAATCCTGATGATTTGGTCCGAATTTAAGATTCCTCGTTGCTCTAAATTCTCGAGAGAAAGTCTTGAAAATTTTTTCCTGAAGAGAAATATTTTCAAATTGAGGATTCTCAACAGAAGACTGGCTCAGTGCTGCAATTTCAAGCAAAAAGTAGGCTTGGAAAATAAGAAATGTTTGATTTGAAAAATCAAATCCTGTTCCTTTGAATTCAATTTTGGTTAGTTTTTTTGAATCTTTCCTTATTAAAATTTAATCATGAAAAATGAAGAT
>Ga0182738_1008054_pt1 | contig 10535 bp, 8 predicted proteins | sample eDN5th30CBELigMG_FD_128876 | JGI IMG/M metagenome (GOLD analysis project Ga0182738, IMG submission 128876) | Enriched Miracle-Growth compost microbial communities from Emeryville, California, USA - eDNA 5th pass 30_C BE-Lig MG (version 2)... ... | reverse complement strand
GAGCTCGCTGACCTTCCCCTTCTTCAAGGATCTGGTCATCAACCTCGGCTGGTTCTTCGTCCCGGTCGGCGCGCTGGTCATCGTCAGCGCCGGCAATGCGGTGAACCTGACCGACGGCCTCGACGGCCTCGCCATCGTGCCGGTGATGATCGCCGCGGCGAGCTTCGGCTTCATCGCCTATCTGTCGGGCAACGCGGTCTTCGCCGACTATCTGCAGATCCATTTCGTGCCCGGCACCGGCGAACTGGCGGTGATCCTCGGCGCGGTGATCGGCGCGGGTCTCGGCTTCCTCTGGTTCAATGCGCCGCCCGCCGCCATCTTCATGGGCGACACCGGCTCGCTGGCGCTGGGCGGCCTCATCGGCACCGTGGCGGTCGCCACCAAGCACGAGATCGTGCTTGCCATCATCGGCGGCCTGTTCGTCATGGAGGCGCTGTCGGTCATCATCCAGGTAGGCTTCTTCAAGATGACCGGCCGGCGCGTGTTCCTGATGGCGCCGATCCACCATCATTTCGAGAAGCTCGGCTGGACCGAAAGCCAGGTGGTGATCCGCTTCTGGATCATCGCCGTGATGCTGGCTCTGATCGGCCTTTCGACCCTCAAGCTGCGGTAAACCCATGATAGCAGCACGCTCCTTCGGCGGCAGACGCATAGCGCTCTTCGGGCTCGGCGGCTCGGGTGTCGCCACCGCCCGTTCGCTCATCGAGGGGGGAGCCGAGGTTCTTGCCTGGGACGACAACCCCGAAAGCGTGGTGAAAGCCGAGGCGGAAGGCATCGTTACCGGCGATCTGCGGCAGGCCGACTGGAACGGCTTCGCCTCCTTCGTGCTTTCGCCGGGCGTGCCGCTGACGCATCCCAAGCCGCACTGGACGGTCGAACTGGCGCGCGCGGCGGGCGTCGAGGTGATCGGCGACGTCGAACTTTTCGCGCGCGAGCGCACGGCCCGCGCGCCGGAAGCGCCTTTCATTGCCATCACCGGCACCAACGGCAAGTCGACCACCACGGCCCTGACCGCCCATATCATCGCGGCTTCGGGTCGCGATGCGCAGATGGGCGGCAATATCGGCCGGGCGGTGATGACGCTCGATCCGCTGCGGGCCGACCGGAACTATGTGGTCGAATGCTCGTCCTACCAGATCGACCTCGCACCCTCGATCAACCCGACCGCGGGCGTGCTGCTCAACCTGACGCCGGACCATCTCGACCGGCACGGCACGATGCAGCACTATGCCTCCATCAAGGAACGGCTGGTGGCCGGCAGCAACACGGCTATCATCGGGGTGGACGACGTCTATTGCGCGCAGATTGCCGACCGCCTCGAAAAGGCCGGCAAGGAAGTCGTGCGCATTTCCAAGCGCCTGCCGCTGACCGACGGCTATTTCGCCGACGGCCCGGACCTGATGGAAGCCAGCCACGGGCGCTACAGCCGCATCGGCTTCCTGGAGGGCATCGGCTCGCTTCGCGGACAGCACAATGCGCAGAACGCGCTGGCTGCGGTGGTTGCCTGCCTCAAGGTCGGCCTCGATCTCGGGGAAATCCAGTCCGGACTGGAAAGCTTCCCCGGCCTGGCGCACCGCATGGAGCAGGTAGGGCGCAGGGACCATGTGCTGTTCGTCAATGATTCCAAGGCAACCAACGCCGATGCTTCGGCGCCGGCGCTGTCGAGCTTCTCGCGCATCTATTGGATTGCCGGCGGATTGCCCAAGGAGGGCGGCATCGAGCCGTTGCGCGGGCTGTTCCCGCGCATCGCCAAGGCCTATCTGATCGGCGAGGCCGCGCCTGCCTTCTCCGCCACGCTCGGCGAGGCGGTGCCCTACGAGATTTCCGGCACGCTGTCGGCCGCGGTCGAGCACGCCGCCCACGATGCCGCCCTCGACGATGGCGGCGAAGCGGTGGTGCTGCTCTCGCCGGCCTGTGCGAGTTTCGACCAGTTCAAGAATTTCGAAGTGCGCGGCGACGCCTTCCGGGAGGCGGTGGCCGCGATCGACAAGGTCAAGCCGATCGGAGGGACACGATAATGGCAAGCAGCCGTCTGGACAGAAGCCCGGTTGCCGTCTGGTGGCGGACGGTGGATCGCTGGTTTCTCGCCGCCTTCCTGCTCCTGATGGGGTTGGGCATCGTGCTTTCCTTCGCGGCGAGCCCGGCCGTGGCCGAGCGTATCGGCCTCGACAGCTTCCACTTCGCGACGCGCCAGATCTTCTTCACCCTGCCTGCGCTGGCGGTGATGATCGCGGTGTCCTTCCTCGAGGCGCGCGAGGTGCGGCGCATGGCGCTTCTCATGCTGTGCATAGCGCTGGTGCTGATGGTGGCGGTTCTGTTCATCGGCGTCGAGGTCAAGGGCGCGCGGCGCTGGGTATCCTTCGCCGGCGTCTCGATCCAGCCTTCAGAATTCCTGAAGCCGGCCTTCGTCATCGTCTGCGCGTGGCTGTTTGCAGAGCATTCGCGGCATCCCGACATTCCAGGCAACCTGTTTGCCGTCATCCTGCTGGGACTGGTGCTGGCATTGCTCGTGGCGCAGCCGGACCTCGGCCAGACCATGCTGGTGCTGGGCACATGGGGCGTGATGTTCTTCATGGCCGGAATGCCGTGGCTGTGGATCATCGTGCTGGGCGCGCTCGGCGTCGGCGGCGCGCTGGCGGCCTATACGGTCTTTCCGCACGTGGCGGGCCGTATCGACCGCTTCCTCACAGGCGAGGGCGATACGTTCCAGGTCGATATGGGCCGCGAGGCGGTGATCAATGGCGGCTGGTTCGGAGTCGGGCCGGGCGAGGGCACGGTCAAGCGGGTGATCCCGGACAGTCATGCCGACTTCGTTTTCGCCGTGGCCGGCGAGGAGTTCGGCGTCATCATGTGCATGCTGATCATGGTGCTGTTCGCCTTCATCGTGCTGCGGGGCCTGAACATCGCGCTCAAGGAGCATGACGATTTCACCCGTTATGCGGTGGCGGGGCTTGTCGTGGTGTTCGGCCTGCAGTCCGTCATCAACATGGGTGTCAACCTCCAGCTCATGCCGGCCAAGGGCATGACGCTGCCCTTCATCTCCTATGGCGGCTCTTCGCAGATCGCCATTGCAATCTCGATGGGCATGGTGCTTGCGTTGACGCGCAAACGACCGGCGCGGCGCAAGTCGCTCGGCTTTCCGGAGTTTTCCAAGCATGCCGTAGCGGCGGAGTGAAATGGCAAGAAAGATCGCATTGCTCGCCGCCGGCGGAACCGGCGGCCATCTTTTTCCGGCCGAGGCGCTGGCGCATGAGTTGAAAACGCGTGGTTGGGAGATCCATCTCGCCACCGACGACCGCGCCGGCCGCTATGCTGGCAATTTTCCGGCTTCGGCCATCCACCCCATCGCATCGGCGACCATCGGCTCGCGCAACCCGCTGAAGCTGGCGTCGTCGTTCTGGACGATCTGGCGTGGTTTTCGCCAGTCCTCCGACCTCATCCGGCGGATCAATCCCGCCGTTGCCATCGGCTTCGGCGGCTATCCGACGCTGCCGCCGCTTTATGCCGCCACGCGGCGCGGCGTGCCTTCGCTGGTGCATGAGCAGAATGCGGTGATGGGGCGCGCCAACAAGGCGCTCGCCTCGCGCGTGACGGCGATTGCCGGCGGCTTCCTCGGCGAGCAGGCCAGCACCTATGCCGACAAGACGATCGTGACGGGCAATCCGGTGCGTCCCGCCGTGCTCGATGCGGCGCGCGGCGGTTACCGGCCATCGGGGGCGGGGGAGCCGTTCCGGCTGCTCGTCTTCGGCGGCAGCCAGGGCGCGCAGTTCTTCTCCGATGCCGTGCCGCCGGCGATCGCGGCGCTGCCGGAGCCTCTGCGCAAGCGCCTCAGCATCGTGCAGCAGGCGCGGGCGGAAGGTGTCGGCCGTGTCATGGCGGCCTATGCCGAACTGGGAATAGAGGCGCATGTGTTGCCTTTCTTTCCGGACATGGCGGCCCGCATCGCGGAGGCGCATCTGGTGATCGCGCGCTCGGGTGCTTCCACCGTCTCCGAAATCGCAGCGATCGGCCGCCCGGCGCTGCTGGTGCCTTATCCCTACGCGCTCGATCACGACCAGGCGGCGAACGCCGCCACACTGGCGCAACTCGGCGGTGCCGAAGTGCATGCCCAGACAGCGCTTTCGGTGGAGGGGCTTTCGGCGCTGATCGGCTCTCTCATGACCGATCCGGATCGACTGAACGCGATGGCCGCCGCCGCGAAGACGGCCGGCAAGCCGGATGCCGTGCGGTTGCTTGCCGATCTCACAGAGGCTATTGCGGCGCGCAGACCCATAGACAAGATCAAGGAAGAGTTGCAGCCATGAAGATGCCCCAAACGATCGGCCTCGTGCACTTCATCGGCATCGGTGGCATCGGCATGAGCGGCATCGCCGAGGTGCTGCACAATCTCGGTTACAAGGTGCAGGGATCGGACCAGGCCGAGAGCCCGAACGTCCAGCGTCTGCGCGAGAAAGGCATCGAGTGCTTCGTCGGCCATCGCGCCGAGAATATCGGCGAAGCCGAGGTGGTGGTGGTTTCCACCGCGATCAGGAAATCAAACCCGGAACTGGTGGCTGCGCGCGAAAAGCTGCTGCCCATCGTGCGCCGTGCGGAAATGCTGGCCGAGTTGATGCGCTTCCGGCAGGCCATCGCCATCGGCGGCACGCATGGCAAGACGACGACCACGTCGATGGTGGCCACGCTGCTGGAGGCCGGCGGGCTCGACCCGACCGTCATCAATGGCGGCATCATCAACGCTTATGGCACCAATGCCCGCATGGGCGAGGGCGAATGGATGGTGGTTGAAGCCGACGAGAGTGACGGCACCTTTCTCAAGCTGCCGGCCGACATCGCGGTCGTCACCAATATCGATCCCGAGCATCTCGACCACTATGGCTCCTTCGACAAGGTGCGCGATGCGTTCCGCCAGTTCGTCGAGAACGTGCCGTTCTATGGCTTCGGCGTGATGTGCACCGACCACCCGGAAGTGCAGGCGCTGGTTTCGCGCATCGACGATCGCCGCGTCGTGACCTATGGCGAGAACGCGCAGGCGGACGTTCGCTTCATCAATCATCGCATGGATGGCGCGACCTCGCTGTTCGACGTGGTCATCCGCAACCGTAAGACGGGCGAGCGCGCGGCGATAGGCGATCTGCGCCTGCCGATGCCCGGCCGCCATAACGTCTCCAACGCGACGGCGGCGATTGCCGTCGCGCACGAGCTTGGTCTTTCGCATGAGGATATCCGCAAGGGCCTGTCCTCCTTCGGCGGCGTCAAGCGGCGCTTCACGCCGACCGGCAACTGGAATGGCGTCAGCGTGTTCGATGATTACGGGCACCATCCGGTGGAGATCAAGGCGGTGCTGAGGGCCGCGCGCGACGCCTGCCAAGGGCGCGTCATCGCCATTGCCCAGCCGCACCGCTTCACGCGCCTGCACGATCTGATGGACGATTTTGCCGCCTGCTTCAACGATGCCGATACGGTCATGGTGGCTCCGGTCTATACGGCCGGCGAAGACCCGATCGACGGCGTCAACTCCGAGGCGCTGGTGTCGCGCATCCGCGCCGGCGGTCATCGCGATGCCCGCTATATCGACGGGCCCGCGGCGATCGCCCCGACCGTGCGCGACCTTGCCCAGCCGGGGGATTTCGTCGTCTTCCTGGGCGCCGGTAACATCACGCAATGGGCCTATGCGCTGCCGAAGGAGCTCGGCGGGGAGGCGGCATGAGCAGGGGCGAGGAGCTGATCGCAAGGCTCGGCGATAGGCTTTCGGGCCTGCGCGGCCGGCTCACGCCGGATGCCGAGATGGAGAAGATCACCTGGTTTCGCGCCGGTGGTACGGTCGATGCGCTGTTCCAGCCGGCCGACGAGGAGGACCTTGCGGCCTTCCTGTGCGCGGTGCCGGAGGAAATACCGGTCACGGTGGTCGGCATCGGTTCCAACCTTCTGGTGCGCGAGGGCGGCTTGCGGGGCTTTGTCGTGCGGCTTTCGGCCAGGGGATTCGGCGAGGCCGAAGCAGTGTCGCCGACGCGGATCAGGGCCGGTGCTGCCGCGCCCGACAAACGTGTCGCGGCGGTGGCGCTGGAGGCCGGCATTGGCGGTTTCCATTTCTATCACGGCATTCCGGGCGGCATCGGCGGCGCGCTGCGCATGAATGCCGGCGCCAACGGCGTGGAAACGCGAGAGCGTGTCGTGGAGGTCCGTGCGCTCGACCGGCAGGGCAATCTGCACGTCCTGTCCAATGCCGACATGGGCTATTCCTATCGCCATTCCTCGGTGCCGGCCGAACTGATCTTCACCTCGGCGCTGTTCGAGGGCTATCCGGAAGATCGCGAGAAGATCCGTGCCGAAATGGACGCGGTCCAGCACCATCGCGAGACGGTGCAGCCGATCCGCGAGAAGACGGGCGGCTCGACCTTCAAGAATCCGGACGGAACGTCGGCCTGGAAGGAGATCGACAAGGCCGGTTGCCGGGGCCTGATGATCGGCGGCGCGCAGATGTCGCCCATGCACTGCAACTTCATGATCAACACCGGTACTGCCAGCGGCTACGATCTGGAGCATCTGGGCGAAACGGTGCGCGCGCGCGTGCTGGAAAATTCCGGCATCAGGCTGCACTGGGAAATCAGGCGTATCGGCGATTTCAGGCCGGGGCGCGAGGTGCAGGAATTTCTGGGTCAACTTTTGTAACAAAGCTTCGCGCTCACGCGGCAGACAGGGCTCGCGCGCAGTGTTTGCGGGTCAATCGACTCAATTTATCGAAAATTTGAATCTTCTTGAATCCGAAGGGCTTGTCACGGAATCAACTCTCTGATTCTTTGGACTAAAGCGTTTCCTGATTTGAGTCGTAACGGCGCGGCTGACGCGTTTTCCGTCTGGAGGGGTTCCTGCCGGAAGACTCGGACTCATTTCAGGGAAATGTGTGATTTGGATGCCCGTGGAGAGGGAAATTGCGGGATATGGCTGCAAAGCATGTGGCGGTGTTGATGGGAGGGTTTTCCTCCGAACGGCCCGTCTCCCTGTCGTCAGGGAAGGCCTGCGCCGAGGCGCTTGAGCAGGCCGGCTATCGCGTCACCCGCGTCGATGTGGATCGCAATGTTTCTTCCGTTCTGGCCGGGCTGAAGCCGGATGTGGCCTTCAACGCCCTGCATGGGCCGTTCGGTGAAGATGGCACGATCCAGGGCATCCTGGAATATCTCGAAATCCCCTATACCCACTCCGGTGTGCTGGCCTCCGCGCTGGCAATGAACAAGGAGAAGGCCAAGAAGGTCGCCGCTGCCGCCGGCATTCCGGTTGCGCAGTCGCGCGTGATGAGCCGCTTCGATATAGGCGGCAAGCATCCGATGCGGCCGCCTTATGTGGTCAAGCCGGTCAATGAAGGGTCGAGCTTCGGCGTCGTGATCGTGCAGGAGGATCAGTCGCATCCGCCGCAGGTCATTGGTTCGTCGGAGTGGAAATATGGCGAAGTCGTCATGGTCGAGCGTTACGTGCATGGCCGCGAGCTGACCTGTGCGGTGATGGGCGATGTTGCGCTCGGTGTGACCGAGATCATCCCGACCGGTCACTCCTTTTACGATTACGATTCAAAATATGTTCCGGGGGGCTCAAAACACGAATGCCCCGCGAAAGTTTCACCGAATATTTACCAAAAAATACAGACACTGGCACTCAAGGCTCATCAGGCAATTGGGTGCCGGGGCGTCTCCCGGTCGGACTTCCGCTACGACGATCGCCATTCGGAAAATGGCGAGGTCGTGTGGCTTGAAGTGAATACCCAGCCGGGCATGACGCCGACGTCTCTGGTGCCGGAAATCGCCGCGCAAGCGGGGCATTCATTTGGTGAATTGTTGAGTTGGATTGTGGAGGACGCTTCGTGTTTGCGTTGAGGTCGGGGCATATGAGAAGGGTAGGGGCGGCCAGGTCCGGGCTGTTCGGCATGTTCTTCTCGGCTGACGGCTTTGTGCTGCCGCGCTGGTTGCGCAAGCCGGCTCGCGTCCTTGCGCGCCTGTTCAAGGGCGACTTCACGCCGCCGCGCTTCGCGGCGACCGTTTCCTCCGGCGTCTTCCTGGCGGGTTGTCTGGCCTATGGCACTTATGAGGGTGGCCACACGCCGGCCGTGGTGCAGGCGATCACGGCGCGCAGCGGTTTTGCCGTCGATCAGGTCAAGGTGGTCGGTCATCGCGAGACCTCCGAAATCGATGTGCTCGACAAGCTGGAGCTCGATGGCTGGACCTCGCTGATCGGCTTCGATGCCGAAAAGGCACGCGCGCGCATCGCCACGCTTCCCTGGGTCGAGGAAGCTTCGGTCCGCAAGATCTATCCCGACGCGCTGGAAGTTAAGATCGAGGAGCGCAAGCCGTTCGCCGTGTGGCAGCACGAGAACGAGCTTTCGGTCGTGGAGAAGGATGGTCGCGTGATCGCGGCGTTCACCGGCGGGCGTCATGTCGCCCTGCCGCTGGTGGTGGGCTATGGCGCCGCGCAGCAGGCAGCCGGCTTCCTCGAAAAGGTTCAGCGCTACCCGGAGCTGGCCGGTCGCGTGAAGGGTTATGTTCGCGTTGCCGAGCGCCGCTGGAATCTGTGGCTGGAAAACGGCATCACGGTGAAGCTGCCCGAGGATGGCGAGGATGCGGCGCTGGCCGATCTCGTCAGGATGGACCGCGATATGGGGCTGCTGTCGCGTGACATCGCGGCCGTCGATATGCGGCTGGGTGATCGTCTTGTCGTTCAGTTGACACCGGACGCCGTCGAGCGTCGCGAAGCCGCGCTCAAGGCAGCCAAGGGCAAGCCGGGGAGAAGGATATGAGTTTGCTCGGCGGTCGAAATGATGCCTCGTCGCGCCGCTCCGGCATCGTAACCGTTCTGGATGTCGGCTCGAGCAAGGTCTGCTGCATCGTCGCCAAGCTTCGGCCGGCGGCAGAGGGTCAGCTTTTGCGCGGGCGCACCCATCAGGCGAAGGTCATCGGCATCGGGCACCAGAAGTCGCAGGGCGTGAAGTCCGGGCTGGTGGTCGATCTGGATCGTGCCGAGCATGCCATCCGGCTGGCGGTGGATGCGGCCGAGCGCATGGCCGGGCTGACGGTGGACTCGCTGATCGTCAACCTGACGGCCGGCCGGCTGAAGAGTCAGACCTTTTCCGCCACCATCAATCTTGGCGGCCACGAAGCTTCGGCAGGCGACATCAAGCGCGTGCTCGCCGCCGGCGCCAAGCAGGCACTGCGCGCCGAGCGTGAGGTGGTGCATGCGCTGCCGGTTGCGTTTTCGCTGGATGCCGAGCGTGGCGTGCGCGATCCCAGCGGCATGGTGGGCGAGACGCTCGGCGTCGATATGCATGTGCTGACGGGTGATGCCGCGCCCATGCGCAATCTCGAACTGTGCATCAACCGCTCACATCTCTCCGTCGAGCGTGTGGTCGCGACGCCTTATGCGAGCGGCCTGGCGGCACTGGTGGACGACGAGCTGGAAATGGGCGCCGCCTGCATCGACATGGGCGGCGGCACCACCACGATCTCGGTCTTTGCCGATGGCAAGTTCGTCTATGCGGACGCCATTCCGGTGGGCGGCAATCACGTCACCATGGATATGGCCAAGGGCCTCTCGACGCGTCTGGAAGACGCCGAGCGGCTGAAGGTCATGCACGGCTCGGCACTGCCTGCCGGCTCGGACGACCGCGATCTCGTCACCATCCAGCCGATCGGCGCCGACGAGGCGGAAGTGCCGCTTCAGGTGCCGCGCTCGGTGATGACGCGCATCATCCGCGCCCGCATCGAGGAGACGCTGGAGATCCTGCGCGACCGGCTGAACAAGTCGGGCTACGGCAATGCCGTGGGCAAGCGTGTGGTGCTGACTGGCGGCGCCAGCCAGCTTGCCGGGCTGCCGGAGGCGGCGCGGCGCATTCTGGGTCGCAATGTGCGGATCGGACGTCCGCTCGGCGTGGCCAGCCTGCCGGAAGCGGCCAAGGGGCCGGCCTTCGCGGCAGCGGTCGGTCTGTTGATCTATCCGCAGGTGGCAAGTTTCGAGATCAACCAGATCAGCAGCGTTTCCCGGTTCCGTATGACCGGGACAGGCGGGAGACTGCATCGCATGAGTCAGTGGTTGAAAGACAGTTTCTAGAGTTTGACGGGGTATCCCCAATAGACAATGGCGGCCGCAGCGGCGCAGCGGTGGGAAAGGCAAAAGGACGAGGATTATGACGATCAATCTGCAGAAGCCGGACATTACCGAGCTCAAGCCAAGGATCACCGTGTTCGGTGTCGGCGGCGGTGGCGGCAACGCCGTCAACAACATGATCACCGCGGGGCTTCGCGGCGTCGAGTTCGTGGTGGCGAACACCGACGCGCAGGCGCTGAGCATGACCAAGGCCGATCGCCTCATCCAGCTCGGCGCGCATGTCACCGAGGGCCTGGGCGCCGGTTCGCAGCCTGAAGTCGGTCGCGCCGCCGCCGAGGAGTGCATCGACGAGATCATCGACCATCTGTCGAATACCCATATGTGCTTCGTCACCGCCGGCATGGGCGGCGGCACCGGCACGGGTGCCGCTCCCGTCGTTGCCCGCGCCG
>Ga0182738_1008053_pt1 | contig 10536 bp, 13 predicted proteins | sample eDN5th30CBELigMG_FD_128876 | JGI IMG/M metagenome (GOLD analysis project Ga0182738, IMG submission 128876) | Enriched Miracle-Growth compost microbial communities from Emeryville, California, USA - eDNA 5th pass 30_C BE-Lig MG (version 2)... ... | reverse complement strand
CAAAAAAAAAAAAAAAAAGGAAAAGTCATGATTTGGGAGAAAAACTCCAAGGTTGGGACGGTGGAGGGGAAATTTTGCGAAAATAGAATTCCTAAGGCATTCGCGTAATTTTAGAAATGCGATACAAGAAAATTTTTTTTATCGCATTTCGAGATCGGTATCGCACGTGCGATACCAAAGGGATTCTTTTTCACACCCTGGTTATGGTTGGATTCATGATCTTCATTGTGGTTTCAGTCATCAAGAACCTCGAGTTATTTTTGCTATCTCTCAAGAGTTGTGAAGCTTTTTATGGAGGATACACATTTGCATTAATCCACAGATTGTTGGGCAACAGAGTGGGAAAATTTACTCAATGGTGATCTTCCATACGATTTCCTTGGTGCTTCGGCTTGTTTTTTTGTATGATCATAGATCCGCAGTGAGTGTAATGGTCACAGCAGTGGAGATAGTGACTGTATGTTTGTGCTATTCAAGTGAAAAAGGAGAGAGAAAATTGTTTGATGCGTTGGACAAATCCAAGAGCCAGCTTCTCAAGTTTAAAGACTTTTTGACTGAACATCTTCTAAGTCATATGGTAATCCTGGCCCATGACTACTCTCGTTCTCTTTTCATGAACAAGTTATTCAAAAGAGCCTTTTCTTGTGATGATATTCATCAAGTCAAGTATTCGTTAAACACTTTGGTCATTGATCAAGAGACCCTCTCAAAAAATAGCCGATTGAATTGTTTTGGAAAAAGAAAGATCAAGACTCTTTCACAGATGATGAAGGAGATATCTTTAAACTTCAGCGTAATGTTAAAAGATGCAGAAACTTTGGTGTTCCAGGCTTATGAAGATGAAAATTTTGGGCAAGATGAGAGTGAACCATAATACTTCAGGAGATAAAATGCTTCCACAATTTGACGGAGTCAAGTTCAGGAGACACTGAAAATGGTGATGGATTAATAAAGAGAAAGAAGGGAGCCCTTTTAGAAGTGGGGTCAAGTGCTGTACCAAGTAGAAGAGGAAGCCATCAGTTCAGAAAGTCCTATGAACAGGGCTGCAAAATCTATTCGGTTTTCGGTTTTTTCCAGCTTTTTGGAGGTTGAAAGTTGAGCCAAATTTTTGAGCTATCGGTTCTCGGATTTTGAAAAAAGTTGACGAGTTTCCAGCTTTTACCAAAAAGCTATCAGTTTCCAGTTTTTTCAAGTTAGGGATCAGCGGTCGGTTTTTGGCAAAAAATTTTCGGTTTTTTCTTTCAGAATTTTCAAAATTTTGATAGATATCGAAAGATATAGAGACCTCGAAAATATTTAACCAAGTCTTTTTTTTATCTTTAAAAGCTTTTCTCAAGAGTAATAATTTGGATCATGGATTGAAGAGGAAAAAATTTAGGGATTTCCGCTTTTCGGTTTTTTCTTCAACTCTGGTCAGCTCTCAGCTTGTTGAATTTTATCATCGGTTTTCCGTCTTTCTTTGAAAAGTTTCAGTTTTAATTTTTTTTTTTCAGAAAAGCTCCAGTTTTCAGATTTTTTTGAAAACAGCTCGGTTACGCCGACTTTTTTGAAAAAAAATTTTGCAGCCCTGCCTATGAACAACATCAAAGTGAAGACTTCTTTTGATGAAAGAAGAGAAGAAGTAAAGAGAGTATTTGAGGTCAAGATATTCAGTTTAGTATGGGATGAAGATGAAGCTATTGCATTGGCTTTAGATGATATAACAAAACAAAAGACAATTACAGAATTAAAAGTTACTGATAAGAACAAGGATCTGGTGATTGCAATGGGTTCTCACGAATTAAGAACTCCTTTGAATGGAATGCTAGGACTTTTAAATATTGCCAAAACAATGATTCCAGACCAAGAAGCGAACTCTTACTTGGATGCCTGTAAAAATAGTGGCACTTTCCTTTTGAATCTAGTGAACTCTATTTTGGATATGTCGCAGATCCAGAACAAGAAACTAAAGCTCGTCTATACGAAAGCCAATATTCAAGACTTGCTGGTTGAAATCAAATCTCTGTTTGAATCTTTCTGTCTGACAAAAATTCTTTATCTGAATATCGAGCTTGCTCCCACGTTCCAAAAAATATTGAAACTGAGAGAAAGAGATTGAGTCAAGTCCTGATTAATCTTTTGGGTAGCGCATTTAAATTCACGTTTGACGGCAGAATCACAATCAAAGTCGAAAGAGACAACGCTCTAGCAGCACCGAGCGTGAAGTTTATTATTCAAGATACAGGAGTTGGGATAAAGAAAGAAGATTAAGGCAAACTATTCAAGTTATTTGGAAGGCTGGATCAAAAAGAGAAAAATATCAATACTAATGGAGTTGGCTTGGGGTTGACCATTTCGAATTTGATTGCGATTCTTTTGAGTCCAACGGGGAATGATGGCATCCAATTGCAGAGTGAAGTTGGAAAAGGAAGTGCTTTCTCATTTACAATTGATGCTTCAGCTTGCGAAAGTGTAACTCAATCTGAAAAAGAGTCTTGCAATGAGGATTCAGTGGCAAACGCTTCGAATTAATGAGGTGTCAGCATTTGATAAAAACGTGATCCCTTCAATGAAGAATAATGTACGTGGAATGACGACAGAAACTGAAGAAACAAACAAGAAGGAGATTTTATTATTGACTGAGCCTGACTCTGGGCTCAATATTAAGGGTGGCCAAAAATCAAAACCTGCAACAACAATCTCAAGCTCTCCACAAGGTTGGAAGTTAAAGGGTTTGATGTCAAAACAGCTTTGAATGGAAAAGACGCTCTTGATGCTGTTGTGAAGCATGAAGAAACTTTCCAAATCGTTTTGGTGAATTGCCAGATGCCAGTTATGGATGGATATGAGTCTTCAAAAATTATCAATCAGATGATGAGGGAGAAAAAGATTAAAGGCGGTCCTATATTTGCCTTAACTGCTAATAATAGAGACGAAGAACATGAAAGGCCATGTGTTGCGTCAGGAATGAGTGATATCAAAACCATTACAAACCGATGAGCTTGATAAAATCTTTAAAAAATTAAAGAGAAAAAAGTTTTGACATGAGATGTTCTGGAGAATTTGAGAAAAGAACATGTCTGTTGATGGGGAGGAATAAATTTGTCTGTCTAATATAAATGTCTTAATTTTTTGTGATGTATCTATTTACTGATTGCTTTCTTTCCAAATGAAATAATCTTGATAAAAAAATAGTTTAATCAGTAAAAATGTTTTTTTGCTGAGAATGAGAAAAACTAAACCTCTTGAGACTGAAAATGATTTTCTGAAAAGTTTTATTTGTTTGTTTGTTCGTTTGAGAAATGGCATCTTTTGTGAAAAAAATTCACAGTTTAGGCAGACATATATGCATATACTTTTTATGAGATTAGATGGATGGTTGATTAAAATGAATGTAAAAAATAACAATTGTCTTTGCCTTCTGAGAAAGGCAGAATTTACAGTTATCTATACAGCAATTTCAAAAATGTTGGAATCATTGGAAAAGTAGGTTCGTTAGAGACCACTAGAGGCAATGACTTCAAGAACCTCTTTCACAAAGGGAACAAATTCTTCAAATGAGAGCTTTGAGTCGGTATTTGTGTCAAGAGCGAGCATGACGTTAAAAACATCTTCACGAGATGGAGTGGAACTTCCACATTCAGAAGCGATAAATCTAGTTAACGTTTCAAGTTCGCTGAGGCTGATGAAGCCATTTTTATCAGAGTCAGCAAGTTTGAAGACATTCTTGGCAACGTTTTCAACAGCTTGAGGGTTGTTTACGAGGTCTTTGACTTTGCCCATCTTGGTTTAATTAATATGGCAGCTTATGTCCTTTTTTTAATTTAAATAAATTATTATTCATAAAAGTTGAATCACAGATTCTTTAAATAGTAGAAAAAACCCCCGCTTTTATATCAGAAAGCCTCGTCATTTATTACTGTGACTTCCGTTTTTAGCAGAGAAGGTAACCGGTAGAACGATGCTGAGGCTAGAGTTATCTCAAGAACAACATCAAGGTTTCTGGCTTGGAGATGTACTGTGAGTGGGTCTTTTTAAACATAAACTAAAACTCAAAGGGCTCATGTTTTGTTGATTGAACCCTAATTATTTTAAATTTCTGATGTAGCTATGTGAGAATAAGCTCTATGGTTTTTTAGTTGATTATTTGATTATGAGGGTCTAAATGGGGGATTCTTGGATTAAACATTCTTTTCTGGAGATTGAGAGTATGGGAAATTCGGTGGTATCAAAATTCTAAGGAGAACGTGATTCAATGACGCTTGGTTTGACGAATAATCATGAATATATTTAAAGGATTTAAACTTTTTGGCTTTTAAATTAAAAAGTCCTTGGAGATGAGAGGCTGCTTTTGTTTTATGGTGAAGAAAGGGAAACACACTCTCAGGGAGTGCACACTGATTGACAACGACAATAACAACAATTTACTGTAGATATATTGAAATTATAAAGGAATTGTTTTTGAAAGCTCTTGAAAAAGAGACAATCAATCAAAAACAAACATTGACAATAAAAACTGGAAATATTTCTAATCTATTGATCATCGAATCTTTTCATTAAATGAATCATATTTTCCATGTTTTGTTTCTTTTGTTGTTCGGGGTTGAATTGCAAGGTCATATTGACCAAACCCTTTTTCACAGAATGGAGTTCTAATATTCTAGCTTCAATAGTCTTATCACAGATCAAGCGAGTCACATAGACCTGCTTCTTTTGACCAATACGATGGACTCTTTCAATAGCTTGATCTTCAATAGCAGGATTCCACCAAGGATCAACAAGAATAACATGATTTGCCACTGTTAAATTCAAACCAACAGCTCCAGCCTTGAGTGAAATCATGAAAACACAAATGTCTTCATCTTCGTTGAATTGTTCAATGTAATCTGCCCTTTGTTTCTGGGTGCAACTTCCATCAATTCTCTTTAGGGAAATTTAATAAAATATAACAAGAGAATAAGAATTTACTCTGAAGGGAATTTTTTCTTCTTCAAGACATTTTTGGATAAGATTGAGCATACCAATGAATTGAGAGAACACGACGCATTTTTCCTTTTTCTTTCGGATGTCATGAATATGTTCGAAAAGAGCAATTAGTTTGGAACTCTTTTTAAAGTTTTCTGCCCTAATGTCCAAAATTTCCGCATAATCTTCTCTGTCCTCCCTATGATAAGAATTGATTAGTAAACTATAAGACGTTAAAAAATTACACAACGACGGAAATGACATCAGTCATAGTCAGATTCTTTCTACAAATTGGGCAGCTCTTGAGTTTTTCAATAACATGAGCAATGCATCCTTTACAGAACACATGACAGCAGTTAGTAACGACAGGATCGACAATATCATCAAGACACACAGTACAAGGTTCCAATCGCTTATTCTTCAAATTATTAATAGTTTCTTGCACAAATCCAGAGCTGATTCCATTACTGCTTGATTGAGCATTATTATTATTGTTTTGAGGACCTCTATTAGCAGCAGCAGAAGAGGAAGGAAGAGGAGCAACGAAATTCTTTTTATTAGCCAAAGTTGAACTAGTAGCTCTTTTATCCAAGAATTTGAGGATAGCATTTTCGAGATTATCAGAATTTCTAAGATCTGCACTGGAGAAGACCAAACCAGGATGATTACAGACTTGACGAAGTCTCATAAGGAGTTCAAAAATGTGAGCATACTCATATTGAAGAGTCCCTCCATTGACAATTTGATCAAATTGGTTCTTTCCTCTGTAGAATAAGTAATCATAAATTTGTTTCTCTTCATTGGTGAGGGAAATGGTGTGGGTTTTGATTTCTTTGGGAGGGAGTGCAAGAATGCAAGTACCATCACTATAAGTAGATTTTTTGGTTCTCCGAAGAAGAATTGGTCTGAGAATATTTCTGAGGAGTTCAAAAGATTCATCATTCGAAACATGTTTATTGATATAGGTGTTCCAAAGGAAATATTCACCCCATGTATCGACTCTCAGGAATTTAATAATGGAGAAAATATCATCAATTTTGTTTTGAATTGGGGTTCCAGATAAGCACCAACGATATGAAGTATTTAACCCACATGCGGCTTTCGCAGCTCTAGTACTTTTTTCCTTCACATTATGAGCTTCATCTAATATGACTCTGAACCATTCGTAATCAAAGAGAGTTTTGGATGTATTTTTGCTATCTTTTTCTTTTTTGGTAAAATCAGCAGAGAGGACACCATAGGTAGTGAGGACAACATCAAAATCTTCAATTTTATTCTTTTTAAAAGCTCTTGCTCCGCCATAGTATTGTAAGACCTTCATTGTGCCTTCATGAGAATGTGTATAAATTTCATCCTCCCATTGAGTCAACACAGTAACAGGAACAACGATCAAGGTCCCTGCCTTTCCGCTTGAGACAGCTGGCTGGAGAGATCCAAAAGATTTTTTTACTTTTTTATTTTTCTTGGGTCCTCTTTTGCTGGCAATATTGTCAATATCGTTTTCGTCATATTCACTTCCATGATGATCATCATCTGGTTCTGGTTCTTGTTGCTCCTCTTCATCCTCTTCATCATCACTGTCAGAAGCCCTTCTTCTTCCCTTCTTCTTTTGAGAAGTCTCTTTCTTTTTCTCTTCTTTTTCTTTCTTTTTGGCTTCTCTACAATGGGCGTGAATCAGAGCAATAGTCATGACAGTTTTTCCGAGACCCATTTCGTCAGCCAAAATACCACCCTTGGTGGGTTTAGAGAGAGGGAAATCAAGAGTGATTTCACCATTGAAAGGGTTGAAATATATCTTGCTTCCGTCAATAAGTACAATTTCTTCGAACAAATCATTGAGTAAACGGATTTCTTCATTAAGTTTGTCATAAAGCCTTTGGTTTTCAAGACATCCTTCTCTGTACTTCATCCATGTTAAAGCTTGCTTTTGATACATATGAAGTGTAGATTTGAAGGTTTTGGGGGGTTCAGAGAGACTGAAGCAATTGGAATTTTGATTTTGCAAATTGAACAGATCATTCAAATGGCTCTTGATTCCATCCTTAGCTTCTCCTCCTTGGTCTTCAGAACTCGATGCATCATGATTACTTTCTCTATTCTGCTGTTGCTGTTGAAAAGCTTGGAATGGGTTGTAAAAGTCATTATTATTCGAGGCAGCAGCAGGTATTGGATTGTCAATTGGCATCATGCCTTCTTGATTTTTTGGGGGTGAGGACAATCTATTTCTATCTTTGACTTCAGATTTGGATTTGAACAATTGTCTTGGATTATCGTCTTGGCTATCATCCGAGTTGTACTCATCAAAATCTTCGGAACTCTCATCCGAAAAAGCGTAAGTTCCAAAAGCATGGGTTCGTCTTCTATTGATTTTCTTGGGTTTTTGACTGAACATGGCATTATCTTCAGCAGTCATTTTCTTGAGAAGTTTTTTTTCTAATTCATTAAGATCTTCTTCAATTCGTGCCTTGGTTTCTTCAGGATTTTCTTCTTTCTTGGCGCTGCCCATGTTGATTATTTCCATAGAAGAATCCGCTTCTTCGGGAATAGCCTGTTGTAATTGTTGTTGAACGACGTTGGGTTTGTCTTTCTTTTCATAGTAAGTGGGATAATCAGCGGTAATCAATTCTGGGGCTTTATCGTAACAGTAGATGTGGGTATCATGAAAAGTTATTCTATATCCTCCGTACTTGTCACGTCTCACAGGATTAAAGGGATCAGCTCTTTTCTTGAGTTGGACGACAGTGGGAATATTGATTTTGATTTGAAGATACTCGAATAGCTTGATGAATGATTCTTTGGCCATACGAGAGATTTGTTGAGTTTTCTGTTCTTCTTCACTGAGATCATCTTCTTTTTTGGTATTTTTCTTCTTCTTTTTGATAATATCTCCGAAAATAGCATTTATTTGAGATTCAGGTTCTTTGGATTTTTCTGGTTCAATTTTAGAAGCTTCAGCTTTTCTTCCTGGTTGTGTGACCATAATATTCAAAGGATTTGATATCACCCATTCTGTCAAAAATATCTAGAGAGAAAGGGGTTAAATTAAAGTTGTCTTTTCAACAAAAAATTACATCAAGACGAGTATCGAATCTATTAACTTTCTTTTGTCCATTTCCTGGGAGAGCTGGTTTAGTCAAAACAGTTCCTTCCATTTTGATATATTTCATGTGAAGAAGGAAATAAAATATTTCTTCATAAGCACATCTAATATAACCAATCTATTTTAGATAAGATTAGAAAGAAACCTTAATGATATTAGATGATACTCTTTTTCTTTTATTATGAACTTCGACTAAAAGGGAAGCTCCTCTGAGTGTGTAGGTAGGAACAGCTTTTCTAAAATTGCTCATACGGAACTCAATATCTGGGATATTGAAGGTGACAGCATCACCAACATCAATTTGTCCAGCTTCAGTATTGACCATGTGTAGTTCAAGTTCGCATTCAACTTTGAGAGAGCCAAGATATTTTGGCCATTTCTTCTTTTTGGCTTCTTCACTAAGACTTTCTTGCATGCATTGACTGATCATCTCACTAAAAGTTCTCTTGGGACCAGGAGATCTTTCCTTCTTCTTGGGGACAACAGTCTTTTTCTTTTTCTCATCAGAATTAACTTCAACGAGGCCAGTTGCTGGGGCTGCTGATTTTCTTCTGTCTTTTTTGCTTTTTCTACTTCTGGAGCGATGTCTTGAAGTTGATGCTGATGACTGAACAACTTGAGGATTGCGAATAACTTGAGTAGGCGCTGTTGATTGAGTTCTGACAACAGTAGTAGTTGCTTGTGTTTGAGGCAGGGATACTCGGTTAGAGGTACTTATTGCTGACTGAGAGACTCTGATGGAAGTTGTAGGCATAGTCTGACTTCTTGCTATTTGGACTTGAGCAACCTATTTGGCGGAGTTATGAAGAGCGTGGTAATATGGAGATACCCTATTGTTAAAGAATGCATTTAAGGCTTCAGTGATGTTGTTATTAGCTCTTAAGTAGGCGGTAGAGGTCGCTTCATCAGCCTCGGTGATAGTTTTAAAGAGGAGAATGTCTTGTTGCGATGGTTGGAGTCTATTTTGCATAGACGATTAGGGGAAGATAAAAAGAACTAAATTTTTTTTTGAATTACAAAATTTGACTCCAAAAAAACTGATGTCATTGGAATAAGGTAGATAACACGCTAATGATTTTGTGTGAGAATTTTGAAATTTGAAATTCGTTGTTAACATTTTCATTTTGATTGGATAAAGGGAATATTTTGTGGAAGTACCGGGTCGTTGTAAGAGTTTGCAAAAAGAAATTTGTTTTTGAAATTTTGGTACGCGAAATTAAATTCAAAGATTTGATTTTAAGATTGAAAAGAGAATGTTGTTGTGCGAATTTGTCTTTCAAAACATCAAATTCAGTGTGTGATTTCTGTGAGAGAATCTTCAAAGTGGTTGATTCTGGGCCCCTGGGAGCTCTATCCTCCGTTTGTTTGACCCAATATCTTTAAATTGATTTGTAGACAGATTAATTAAAGTATCTAAATTATTCCAGAAGATATAAACCGTAGAACGACGATAGTGAGTTATGATTAATTCTTGGAAAATTTTTTCAGGATAAAAATACAGAAAATACACATTAACAAGGACCTTATATACAAAAATTACTATTGTTCAATATTTTTAAATCGCATAGGTTCAAATTTAACACTCATTCCCGAGATTGGAGATCCCTTCTTTATAAACCGAACATTAGCAAAAGTAATTTTTACCCACTGCCCACTTAATTCCTAAAAAATTTTTGATTGAGAAAAATACTTTAAAAAATTTTACTTTAGCGAACCATGTTATAAGAATCAAATTGGGGTTGACAATTTCAATAAATGCTGTTCGCCAACGAGGATTTTTGAATCCAGGATCAGCAAAGTGAACTTCGCCTTTTCCTTTTGTCATTGATTTATTTAATCTCATTCTCCATGTTAATTTTCCTGCTGGTATATTTGTATGCCCTGTTGTCTTTTTCGCATAGACTTGATATCCTTTATGATAAATTTCAAGCCATTCTTGTTCAAGTGAGCCATAATATCCTATTTATCTTGAAAAATTACATTTTAACCTCGCCAAATACCTTTCCAAGCGCCATTCAGGTTGAGAGTTTTTGTACATTGTTTATAGTATATTTTCCAGTTATTTGGTTGATCTAGTTGGATAGTTGACATTCTTTCTTTCAACTCTCGAGTAGTATCTTTGAAAGGATCAGTGACTACTCTCTGAGCTTCTTCAAGGCTTTCAGTAGTGGTTTTTATCTCTTTTTCTTCTTGAGGATAGGCAAGGTCTTCTTCATGCAATGGATGATCAAGTAAACTATACAGATGGTCCCTCAGAGTGAGGTTTTTCCATAAAGTTTGATCTAATTTGTTATTCAGGGCTCTGCAAAGGAAGAAACATTTATAGATCATAGAGAGATCAAGAAAAGAAAAGACCTGGACCTATTGAAGATGATAAAATTGGTTGAATTAGAACAGATTACAAGTATTTGAGCAGGGAGGTCAATAAAAGTAAATCCTTCATCAATTCTATTTTGCATGACAATTTTCGGAATATTAAATTAAAATTTTGT
>Ga0182738_1008048_pt1 | contig 10541 bp, 8 predicted proteins | sample eDN5th30CBELigMG_FD_128876 | JGI IMG/M metagenome (GOLD analysis project Ga0182738, IMG submission 128876) | Enriched Miracle-Growth compost microbial communities from Emeryville, California, USA - eDNA 5th pass 30_C BE-Lig MG (version 2)... ... | reverse complement strand
CGGAATGCTGCGCAGCTTGTCGTCCTTGCCCTGACGTAGCTCGTCATTGAGCGGGTGCAGCAGCCAGCCGTCCTTACCCTGCACCTGGGATGTGATGGTGAATTGGTCATCCTTCTCCGGCAGTCGCTTGCCGTTTTTCTCGATGACCTTACCGATGGAAATCCGCCCGAGTACCGGTGGAGTGATAGCCAGACCTTTGAGCATGGTAATTCTCCTGGAAATAAAAAAAGGCCAGCCACGCAGCGCGAACTGCATGGACTGGCCAAGGGGAGGGAAGGGATGAATGAGGTTGGTTTCAGCCGACCAGGAAGCGCCGCGCACCCGTTTTCAGCAGTGGGTACTTGGCCTGCAGGTGCGGCTTGTCTTTGAGCAGTTGCGCGACATCGAAGCCGACACTGTCTTTGGCCTTGCGCCAGGTGATGTAACCGTTGGAGAACTCCGCCCGGCTAGCATCGCCCATGGCCTGCTGCAGCATCTGCTTTAGCTCAGCCTCGCGTTTTTCCTTGTCGGCAATCGACTGGCGAACGGCTTTCAGCTCGATGTAAGCCGCTGACAGGCCAGCATGCTGGCTGAAGTCGACGACTTGGCCGTTGTCCTCCGGGTACAGGCTGCGTAGCGCCATTTCCGCCGAAGCCGAGCCATCGGCAGGGGGTGGCGTATCGGTCTCTACGTAGTGCCAGAACTGGCGTTCCAATTCGATCAGGCGAGCAATCATCTGCTCGTCACGCTCGATACGGTGGATCTCCAGCGTCTGGCCACCGAGTAGCACGGCTACATCTGCAGCCTGCTTGCCGGTGACTGCGAGCTGGTGCATCACTTGAAGCTGCACATACTCCGGCACGCCCTCCTTCCAGAGGCGTGCCCCGTTTATGCCAGCGGTTTTGCACTCAAGGATCTGCACATCGTCGGCACTGATCACCTCGCGGTCGATGTTGGCCAGCATCCAGGGCAGTTCCGGATCCGGATGCTGCAGCACGGCGTTGATGCGCCGTACTTTGTTCTTCGTGCGCTTGCTGTAATGCCAGGCCACAATCGGCTCTAGCACGTTGCCCCAATACATCGGGCTTTCCTCATCCTGAGGATCAGCCTTGGGCATGCCAGCATCGCGACCGGTCTTTTCCATCCACAGCTCCAGCTGTGATTTATAGGGATTCAGCCCCACGGCCGCCGCAGCGTCCGAACTGCCGATACCTTGCTTGCGGATCTGCAGCCAGTCCTCACGTGGCAGCTCCTTGGTGCTGACCAGGCGCAGAGCCGGGCGGGAGTTGCTGTTGCTGCGATTCAATGAAGTGGCTTTCATAGCGTTCACCTTGCAGAAATAGAAACGCCCGACCTGCAACGAAGCGGGTCGGGCGTTATGGGGTGGAGTAGGTAAAAAGGTCAGGCGACCAGTTGCAGGGCCGTATCGAGAGCGCGTTGCTTGATCTGGGCACCCTGGCCAAACCAGGCAGAGTCGAGGCGGTACTCTGTGCTGCGTGCCCGGCGTTCGTGATCGACGTACTCGGTCACGGCATTGAGCAGGCCCCAGGCGGTGCCGCGTGCCGAGTCGAGCTGACTGCCCCGGCCACGGCCTTCGTACAGCTCCTGCACTTTGCGCAGAGCGCGCTCGTTCGGCAGCTGTTCAGGAAGCGGACCGGTCGGGCTGGTCTCACACATCACTTTCATAAAGAAGCCCAGTGCCTCATGCCACTGCACCTTACGTTCCGCCAAGTGGCGCATGCGGTACATGAAGTCGTCCCATTGCGAGACGGCTATGCCGAGCTGCTTCTTCACCAGATCGCCGTCGAAGCGGGTGCTGTGCGGCACCTTGATCGCACGGCTGGTGCCGTCCAAGGCAATGGTCAGCGTGTTGTTGCAGACCACGCGAATGGTGGTGGGCGTTGCGGTGGTAGCGAGGGTGCCGTCGCAGGAAGTGGCCAGCAGCAAATAGCCATTCACCTGGTCGTTACCTTTGATCGCTGCACCCTGGCCGGTCCGTGCCAGCGCCCAGAACTTGCGCCCGCCCTTGAGCACGCCAGCAGTTTCCAGCTCGTAGCCGGAGACCTCGGTCAGGTCACGATAAAATTCGAGCACTTCCCGAGGCTGCACGGTGTGGTAACGCTGCGAGACCACCGAAAGCGGTGCCTTGGTGTCCGAACGGTAGAGCACCTTCTGTTCGGGGAATGAGTGGATCGCGCCCAGATGGCCGATTGCATCCGACTTGAAATGCACAGGGCTTTCCAGGATCTGCCAATTCATGCCGGCTTCGCGTTGCCAGACTTCGATGGGCTGTTTCTGCGGCAGGTTGTTGCCCAAGCCGTGCCACGGAGTAGCGCCAACGTAGGCCATTTGTTCGATTTGATGAGCCATGACGAATTTCCTTTGGGTGCAGGCCGGCATAAAACGCCGCGCAGAGCGCAGCACCGGCAATCAATGAGAGATAAGGAAGAGGAGAGCGCTGGCCGGATCAGGCCGGCAGGTTGAAGCGGTGACCACAGAGTAGGCAGAGGTTGTGGGCCAGGACATGACGGTCCAGCGACTCGCCGAGCTGCGCGCCAATCGCACAACCACCGACGCTTCCGGCTAGGCCGCCGAGAATGGCGCCAGATACCGAGCCGAGGGTGATGCCGACAGGGCCAGCGATTACGCCGAGTGCTGCGCCGGCCTTGCCGCCTGCCAGAGCAGCACTGACGCCACGGGCGAGGCCACCGACAGCGCCGATGGCCGCGCCGGTTTTCATGGCGTAATGGAAAGAAGCGACTTTGGGGGAGTGACAGCGAGGGCACTGCAATGACATGGTTCGAAACTCCGTGCTGGTGATGTCATTGCGGTTATGTGTGGTTGAGTTTTTTTTGAGTCGAATGGCTATGCCACGAGCAATTCATCCATTGGTTCGCCTGTAGCCAGTCGAACCAATGCGTAAGCTTTTGCTGTGTTTACAAGGCTAGGGGATTCGATGGGCTTGCATATAGAGTGCCTGATAGCGGATGTTACGAGGCAAAAGCAGGTTATCGGTGTATCTGAAGCACAAGGAGGCGTGACGTAGTGGACTGGACGGATCTCGATTTGCCGAGCGCTCACCCGGCTGAGGTGACTGTTTTCCAAGTGATTCATGGCCCTTCCATTCCGCCTCAACAACGGCTCCTCACCTACTCGCCTGGCCAGTGGGAAGACTTCGTCCAGGAGTGGGCTCACTACTGCCTGAAGAAAGTCTACGTTCAGGTTCAGCGGTTCTCCGGCGCTGGCGACATGGGCATCGATGTCGCCGGCTTTGTGGATGAAAAGCGCCTGCAGGGTGTCTGGGACAATTATCAATGCAAACACTACGACCATGCGCTCTGGCCCGGTGACGTATGGGCCGAATTCGGGAAGATCATCTGGTACTCGTTCAAGGGTGAGTACGTCCCCCCTCGTCGCTACTACTTCGTGTCTCCATGGGGCGTTGGCACCAAGCTTAATCGGCTGCTGGGAAATCCGAAGCGGCTGAGAGAGGAGCTGATTGCGAATTGGGATAAATCCATCAAAGGGTCGATTACGACTACCCAGGAAGTGCCCCTCGATGCTGAGCTGAGCGCCTACCTTGAGTCGTTTGATTTAACAATCTTCGAAGCGAAAACGGGACTTCAACTCGTTGAGGACCACCGATCTACACCTGCGTTTTCTGCTCGCTTTGGAGGAGGACTTCCGCCTCGACCTGCAGCGGGTAAGCCGCCAGCAGCTGTAGCATCAACCGAAAGCCGTTATGTGACGGAACTGTTAGGCGCTTATTCAGAACACACCAACACGCAGGTGACTGATCCTGCGGGCCTCACGCAGCCGAAACTCAAGGATCACTTTCGTCGTCAGCGGGAAGCGTTTTACGAGGCAGAGGCGCTACGTGTGTTCGCACGTGACACGGTCCCGCCAGGCATTTTCGAGTCGTTGCAGGATGACATCTACGACGGTGTCATCGACACGCATGACGTCACTCATGCCGACGGGTATGAAAAGGTCCGCGCGGTAACGAAAGCTGCGCGTGATATGCAAATCACAGCAAATGCTTTGATCAACTGCACCAACCCGAAGGATCGAGATGGCATTTGCCACCAGCTTGTCAACGAGGAACGCCTGCGGTGGACTCAATCATGATTTCGAGACGCCCTCCCATTACTTTTAATAGCCCCCTCGAAGCTGGAATGCGCGCGGTGGCCATTCTGGGCGCGGCGTACCCTCAAACCTACGATCTGCAACGTCTTGTCGCCTTCGACTATCTATTAGTGCATACGGCTGACGTAGGGGGACCCGATAATTTGCATCCACCAACCCCGATGCATTCCGCTGAGCTTCTGGTGCGTCGCAAGCTTGTCGAGCAAGCGCTGCTGTTGATGATGACCCGTGATCTGGTAGATCGCGAGATTGGCTCCGATGGGATCAAGTATGTGGCTGGGGAAAACGCAGTCACCTTTCTCTCATCCCTCTCCTCTCGCTATTTGCTCAACCTTAAAGTGCGTGCCTCTTGGTTGATCGATATGTACGGCGACTATTCGGATGAGGCATTCAAAAGGGTCATGCGACGCTTCTTCGACAAATGGGTTGAGGAGTTCCAGCAGCATGAGCGAAGCCTAGGGGGCGCGGTATGACTCCGGAATTGTCAGGCTTTCATCTGTGCTTCTTGGGGTTCTTTGGGCCGTACAGAGAGTCCGCTTGCGTTTCATTCGGCGCTGGTCTGAACGTCATCTACGGTGCCTCGAATACGGGCAAATCGTTCATTGTTGAAGCCATCGACTTCATGCTCGGTGGAAAGCCGCCCCTGCGTGATATACCGGAGCGAGTCGGTTACGACCTCGTGCTGCTTGGCTTACAGGCGATGACCGGTGAGCAATTCACACTGTGGCGCAGTATGGATGGCGGTGGCTTTCGGCTATATGAAGGGTTGTACGATGCTCCACCAGAGATTGAGGTCGAGTACAAACAGCTGGACGAGCAGCATAGCGACCGACATGACGCGAATCTGTCTGCATTCTTGCTTGGCCTCTGTGGTCTTCAGGGTAAGCGGGTTCGGAAAAATGGTCGTAACGAAACCAACAGCCTGAGCTTTCGCAACATGGCTCGTTTGATGATCGTCAACGAGACCGAGATCACCCAGCAGAGCTCTCCTCTTTTTGATGGAAACCCCATCTCCAACACACCGAACCTGGCGACATTCAAGTTGCTCCTGACGGGAACAGACGATTCAGCCTTGGTATCCAGCAGCAAGCGGGAGCCTGAGGAGCTGTCGCGTGAAGCGCAACTGCAGCTGCTCGATCAGCTTCTCAATGAGTATCGCGGGCAATTAAAGGAGCTGACCAGCAGCCCGAAAGAGCTTGAGGAGCAGCTGGATAAGATTGATGTTTCACTCCGTCAGCATGCTGCTCAGGTGGACACATCCGAGACCGAATTTCAGAAGGCGGCCAGGAACCGCCGCGCACTGCGCAAGAAGCTGGAGGATATCCGCGAACGTCAATCGGAAGTCGCGGCAATGCTTGAACGTTTCAGACTTCTCGATCAGCACTACGCTTCTGATATCGAGAGGCTGCGAGCGATTGAAGAAGGCGGAACCCTGTTCAGCGTAATGGGCGCCAAGCACTGCCCACTATGTGGTGCCACGCCAGAGAACCAACATGCAGATAGTCAATGCGATGGCAACATCGACGCGGTGGTACAGGCGGCCCACCAGGAGATCAACAAGATCGAAGTCCTGCGCACCGAGTTATCGACTACGGTTCGGGACCTTCAGCGAGAAGCCAACGGTTTTGAACGCAGAATCCAAGGGGTCACCGAGGAGCTGAATGCTGTCTCGCAGACGGTGGACGACCTCATATCGCCAAGGCTGTCGACTGTCCGGAAATCGTATTCAGAGTTTGCTGATAAACGTGCGGAAGTACGTGAGGCGCTCGGGCTGTATGCCACCGTGCAGGACATGGAGCGTCGTCGAAAGGTACTGGAACAGGACGTGGGCGATGAGAAATCTGAAGCGGCGGCAAGCTCCGAGATTCCCACGACCGTTGCCCATAATTTTTCCAAGATCGTCGAGGGTATCCTGAAAGACTGGCATTTCCCTGAAGTCGGAGATGTGCACTTCGATCCCAAGACTCGCGACTTGGTCATTGCTGGGAAATCACGCAGTGCATTCGGGAAAGGGTTGCGGGCTATTACTCATGCTGCGTTCACGCTGGGGCTTCTAGCCTTCTGCCGCAGCCGGAAAACTCCGCACACAGGGTTTGTCGTCCTGGACTCCCCCTTGCTCGCCTATCGGGAACCTGACGGCAATGAAGATGATTTGACCGGCACAGATCTTCAAGAGCAGTTCTACTCCTACTTGGAGTTGTTGCCCGAAGATAGGCAGGTCATCGTGGTTGAGAATACCAATCCGCCAGAGAAAATCATGGGGCGCGAGCAGTCTCAGATGTTCGGCAAGAACCCACATCACGGACGGTACGGCCTTTTCCCGCACCTACCTGAACCTACCCCGTAGGAAGGTAGCGATTCGCTACAGTGGATACAGGGTCTTCTTGAGCGGGCGCATCAGCGTTCCTAAATGGGCCGGTCGTAGTCTCGTGATCAGCTTATCGACACGACTTTTCTGTCCCGATTGTCCTTGATAGCGGACACCGATAGGTTCCCGGTAGCCGCTTCCTGAATGTGCTCACTCCACTAGGCCATCATCGGTCGCCTGCGTTCGATATAGTCTGCCCGGTTGTAGGCGCTGCGAACCTCATCTTTGTCGACGTGGGCAAGCGCCACCTTAATCAGTTCAAGGCTTTGTGGCCTCCCCAGCAAATGGCTTTAAGCATCTGGCGGAATGATGCTACACCCACTGGGTGGGTGCGTACGTCGCGGTGAGGGAATACGTGGGCGTATTTCCCTGTAATGGAATGCAGGTCTTGCAGCATTTCGACTGCTTGTCGCGGCAGTGGCACTGTGTGCTCTTTACGCCTTTTCATCTACTCAGGCCCAGTTAACAAATAAAAGTCTGGCCTATCTTTATTTGAAAGGCCGTGTGGGCTTCAAGCCTATCCAGGTTAAGGCGCTGTTCATCCAGACTCTTGCTGCGACCAATCGGACAGTGGCTCAGAGCTTTTCTATGCAAAAGACCCTCGGCGATTTTCAAGGTAGTTGTCGCGTGAGCGTGTCACGCTGCCTTTGATGTTTGCTGCAGTACCGCTTCCCGCTCCGGGTTCAGGCACACGATTGGTGCCAGCACCCAGTTCCTGATGTTGCCGCTCCAGCGCTCCGGGTGCCGTGCACGCGCCGCCTCGTACAGCTCGATACGCTTGCGCAGCAACTCTTCCGCCTGGCCAGTATGTCGCTGCGCCGGGGTCACGAACTTCAGGGCGCTGTGGCGATGTTCATGGTTGTACCAGGCCACGAAGCTGTTCACCCAGTTCCTGGCCTGCTCCAGCGTGTCGAAGGGCCGCTCCGGCCACAGCGGGCAGTACTTCGCCGTGCGGAACAAGGCCTCGGCATAGGCGTTGTCGTTGCTCACACGCGGGCGGCTGAACGAGGGCATCACACCCAGGTTCTGCATGGCCGCCAGCATGGTCGAGCCCTTCATCGCGCTGCCGTTGTCCGAGTGCAGTACCAGCGGCTGGCCTGCCCGCTGTTCACGTAGGCAGGCCTGGCGTAGCAGCTGGGCGGCCTGCTCGGCGCTTTCACTTTCATGCACCTCGTTGGCCACCAGCTTCCGGCTGTAGACGTCCTTGATCATGTACCAGTAGAAGTAACGGCCCTTGACCGTGGTCGGCAGCCAAGTGATGTCCCAGCACCACAGTTGGTTCGGGCCGTCGGCCACATGGGTCGTCAGCGCTCGTTTCACCGGTGGGCGGCTACGGCCGCGCGGATGCTGCTGTTCGGCGTCCTTCAGCAACCGGTAAAAGGTCGACTCCGAGGCCAGCCAGGTGCCCTGATCGGCCAGCCGCGCCACGATCTGCTGCGGCGGCAGGCTGGCAAACTCGGGCTGGTTGGCGACCTCCAGCACGCGGCGGCGCTCTTGCGGGGTCAGCTTGTTGGCCGGCTCAGCTCGTTGTGCCGAAGGACGCCGATCCTCCGGGCAGTGCTGCCAGCGCTGCAGGCTGCGCAGCGACAGGCCCAGTTCGGCGCAGGCCTGCGCCCGCCGCGCTCCCGCCGCCACGGCGTCCTCGATCAACTGCAGCGTTTCACGGCGATCCGGGGCGCTGATCATTCGTCCTCGTCCTTCCCCCAGAGCGCCTCGGCTTTTTTTCGCAACACCAGCAGAGCCGCGGTTTCTGCCAGCGCCGCATCCTTGCGCCGCAGTTCACGCTCCAGCTGCTTGATGCGCTTCTTCGCGGCCTTTTCCTCTTCGCGTTCGCGCCGGGTCTTGATCGGCTGAGCCAGGCTGTTGGCCTGCTCGCAGGCTTCGCGCCAGGCGTTGATCTGCTCGACATACAGGCCTTTGCGCCGGCAGTACTCCGCCAGCTCAGCCGCATTGAGGCTGGCGCTTTCCAGCACCACCCGAAACTTGTCCTGGCTCGACCACTGGTCGGCCTGCTGTCCATCTCCCGGCACCACTGCTCCCGCTGCTCGGGCCTGTTTGCGCCAAGCATACAGGGTGGCATCAGTAATGCCTGTCGCTTCCACCAGCTCCGGCACCGTCCGGTTCAAGGGCGGCATCATCTGCCGCACCACCCACTCCCGATGCTCTATCGAATAACGCGCCACACGGCTCTCACTTCCGCCCACCGACCAAGACTCATCGAATCAACTCACACGACAACTATCCTGACGCGGCGGGCCCTTTCTAAGGCAGCAACCAGCATTACTGAGCTTAAGAAAAATCCATCCCGCGTCTTGGCTGATGCCGCAGGTGCGTCTGTGGCTTTGCTCGACCAGAATCACGTTGTGGCATACCTGGTGCCGGCTGAGTTGTACGAGCAAATACTGGAACGCTTGGACGATTTCGATCTAGCTGCATTGGCGAAGGCTCGGGCAGCTGAAAAATCCATTCAAGTGTCCCTGGAAGACCTGTAAGCAGATGCTCCGGCTTGGATTGGACCATCCGGCGCTATGCCCATCGGCGTATTCATGGACAGCACAGTTTTTTCTCTGCTACCTTATTAAAAGGTAATACCTTTAGATAACAGAGGGCTAACCATGGCCACTTCCATCAAAATTGACGACGAGCTGAAAGGTCGCATTCAGCATTTGGCTGGTTTGCGGCAGCGTTCATCTCACTGGATCATGCGTGAGGCGATCACCCAGTACGTCGAGCGTGAGGAGGCCCGCGAGAGCTTCAAACAAGAAGCGCTGGCATCTTGGGCTGCGTATCAGGAAACCGGCAGGCATTTGACCGGCCAAGAGGCTCGCACCTGGCTTGGTAGTTGGGGTACAGATGCTGAGGCAGAGTTGCCCAAGTGCCACGACTGATCGTCACGGAAGGCGCGGCGAAGGGCCTGGAGCGTTGCCGGCGATTTCTCTCCGATAAAGATCCGCAGGTCGCGCGCCGTGCTGCACAGGCAATCGAGCGCCAATTCGCTCGATTGGAGGAAAGTCCGGAAGTAGGGCGTCCCTTTCCAGATCTGCCAGAGCTGCGAGAGCTCATCATCGAGTTTGGTGACTCAGGTTACGTCGCGCTGTACCGCTATGAGCGCGCAGATGACACCGCCTATGTTTTGGCCTTTCGCCATCAAAAAGAAGCTGGCTACTGAGGCTGGACAGCAGCTACCGGAGTCCCGGCAAGAATCGACTCTAACTTTTCGCCCAACAAGCGCCAGGCTTCGGTTTTTTCCTTGGCGTAATCGTGGTGCAGGTAATGTCGACGGACCTTCGAGCCGCCCAGCAGATGGTTCTGGCAGCGGTCGATTATTTCCAGCGTTACACCCAGCTCCTGCATCATCGTCGCGCCCGTGCGGCGCAGGTCATGCGGGGTCCATTCACCCTTGGTTCCTTTGCTCAGTACCAGTGAGTCGTCATGATGCCGGCCGGCCAGTGGCTTGCTGCGGTTCTTGAATCGACACTGGCGGTCTCCGATGAGCTTGCTGACAGTCTTGGTATCAACGTGGCTTTTACCATCCTTGCTGGGGAAGCAGAACGGCGTATCACCGGTTTCTTTTTGAAGGCGTTTGAACTGCGCAATGGAAAACGCTGACAGGAACACGTGGTGATCTTGGCGCTTTCCTTTATGGCCCTTTGTTGCTTCGGCCGGGATGAACCAGGTGCCTTTCTTCAGGTCCAGGTTGCGCCACTCGGCCTTAAGCAGCTCGCCGATACGACAAAGGGTGCTCAGGCAGATCCACAGCGCGCACTGGACGCGCGTGTTGACCGGGCGAATGCCTGAATACTTCTGTCCAGCAGGAAGCTCGTCGTAGTCTTTCTCCAGACGTTCGAGGATGTCACGCAGTTCTCGAATCTCGTTAGGGGAGAGCAGTCGATCCCGCTGTTCTTCGTAGTCATGGTCGAGAAGCTTGTTGACGTCTATCAGGTCGGCTGGATTGCCGTCAGTCATGAGCCCACGCCATGGCTTGCGTTTCTCGGCCCAGCGCAGCATCTGGCCGATGTCCTTGCTGCGGATAACGACGGTGCGGTTT
>Ga0182738_1008046_pt1 | contig 10542 bp, 4 predicted proteins | sample eDN5th30CBELigMG_FD_128876 | JGI IMG/M metagenome (GOLD analysis project Ga0182738, IMG submission 128876) | Enriched Miracle-Growth compost microbial communities from Emeryville, California, USA - eDNA 5th pass 30_C BE-Lig MG (version 2)... ... | reverse complement strand
TTAACTATGATCAATAATGGTGCATCAAAGATTCTTTAGGGTGCTCGCAAGTATAAACGCATGCATTCTTAATGATACTGCAGACGTTGCAAAGATTACGGCCATCCTTGTTGCAACTGAGACTGCATTGTTTGTAACTCTTTTCACATCTCTGATTGCATTGAGAAACTTCAGCTGATTTTGATTGAGCAGTAGCGGCGAACAGGCCAAGTATCATAAGCAGACAGACAAAACTATGCAAGAGCTTCATGTTTTTCTCGGGGAAGGGGTTGTAAAAATAATTTACTTTATATTTTATAAAATTATAAAATTGACGAGGAAAAACTGTTTTAATAAATGCCCTTTTGACTTCATAATAAGGTTTTATAAATTGGTTTTCTTTCTCCGTCTTCCCTAAATTAAATTTTTCTGTTTGAATTGACATCTTGATCAATCTTCTTTTCTCTATTCAAAGACAAATTTTTGTTGAAAAAATTCAAAGGACTTGAGTTTTTCTTCATTGGTTCTTCGATCATGATTTAAAAACCACGAATGAAAGAAATATGAAAATTCTCTGAAATAGAGGGATGAGTATTTCATATAAATTTTTTCTCAGTTTGATTTCTCATTAGGACGATGAACCCTTTGTATTCTGGATAATAGAATGATTTTATACAATTTTCTTCCTTCATTTTTTCTTTGAAACAGGATTAATAAAATAGAAAACCAAGAGATAAATGAGAAATCTGAGAGAGTCGTTCTTTTTGTTTCAATTTAGCCACCCATTCTCACAATTTCACAGATGGTGTCACATGCACCTTTCATCATAATGCAATTTCTGCATAGGCTATAACCCAGTTTCTTACAACTCAGGGTACATTGTCGATAACTATTTTCGCATCCTTGATGACACGAAGAAAGATGGACTGATTGTGTTGATAATTTTTTTTTAACCAGGCCAAGCATTACAATAAGGCTGGCAAAAACATACAGGGACTTCATATTTCTGGTTGGAAAAAAAAATTTTTTTTCTCAATTTTGTTTTTGTTTTGGAAAAATTTAGATCAATTAAGCTTAAATAGTTTTCATTGCATTGAAGAATTAATCTAGAAGCAAATTTTTATATTTGGCTTTGCAGATTGTATTTCTGCATCTTCCGTACAAGGAAATTTTCCTCTTTATGTTGAAGTGTGGGTTCAGGTGGGCTTACATCTATAAAAATGAAACTAGTGGTCATAAAAATACTTTCTCCCAGAAAAAAAAGAAAATCTGAGAAAGACCACTGAAGAGACAATAAATCTCTTCTCAATTTAATTTCTTTTGAGGAACTATTTTTCTTTTCAATAAAAGGACGATTTTTATAATTATAGTTTAAGTTTTGTCTTTCATTTTTCTTAAGAATTCTTTTTATATTTAAAGATCACAATATTAATTATAAATATCAAGATATCCATTAAGTAAAACTTGGACGTATTGAAGGAATAGTACTCACTATCTTGCAGGTCCAATTACATCCGTTCTTTGTTGAACTGCATGCCTTCTTACATCGGCTATGACCATCCTTCTGACAACGAAAAGCACATTCTTGATAAATCTTTTCACATCCTTGCTGACATTCAAGAAAATCTGCTCTTGCTTGAACAATAGGAGCTAGGAGGCCAAGCAGAGTCATGAAACAGACAAAAACATTCAAAAGCTTCATCTTCAGAGTCAGATAAAGAGTTTTTAATAAATTTGGTTTAGAATTTATAAAAATTTGATCAAAAGCAGCTTTAATAATTTTCTTGGATTTCATAATTAAACCCTTGCCAGTTTTTATTAATTGGCTTTCTTATCATCTTTTTGAGTCTCCCCTGTTATCGAATTTGAGCATCTGAGTGATCATCCTGGTAAAGATTCGCTTATCTCTCAAAAAGGAGATTAGGATGATCGAAAATCAAATTCTTTTCTCTTTGAAAGAGATCCTCAGCACTCAAGAATCTCTTGAGATTTTACTCATTTAAAAAAATACGAAAATTGGATTAATATCACTCAAGAGAAAACTTTCTCAGTTTAATTTATCAAATTGTGACTATTCTCTTTGAGATTCGAAAATGATTTTATGTAATTTATATTGAAGCTTCTTTTTTATTTTGTTTCGGAACTCTTTTCAATGCAAATATGAAAATTATCCATTCTCAATACACTAGATTTGTTATCCATTAAATATGAATATCAACCATGTTTAAGGGCTAGAGTTGTCATTTTCGCCAGTTCGCAATGGAGATCACATGCAGTCTTTGTTGTATTGCAGCTTCCGCATCGGTGATGATGACCCTTTCCCCTACAATGAAGACGGCATAGTTGATAATTATTTTGACAGGTTTGATAACATGACAAAAGAGGGACTAATTGCAACTGAGCAGTAGTCATGAACATGCCAAGCATCACAATAAAACAACAAAAGCATGCAAAAGCTTCATTTTTCTGGCGAGGAACAAAATTTGTTTAATTAGTTTTATTTGTGTTTTCTAAAAGTCGAAGACCAATATATTAGAGCTTCAATAATTTTCTCTGTCACCCACCATTAATTTATAGGCTAGCTTTGAGAAATTAATTCTGATGATCATTTCTCTGTGTTTTCTCTGCAATAGAATTTTCAGCTTTGAGCTAGTGTCCTGATAAAGATTTTTTCCCTCAAGCAGGAAAATCAAATGTTTAAAAATAGACTCAAGAACTTGAGAATTTTTAGGTGATTTGAAAAATTTTTCTAATCAAAACAACCTCAAATCAGATGAAATAAGCAGAGATTTTAATATGACTGAAGAGAGAACTAATTTTTTCTCAGCCCAATTGATTATGGACTTTTTTCTTCGAAATAAGAGAATGACTTTACATAATTTCTGTTCAAACATTTTCTTCCTTTTGGGAAGATTTTTTTGATAAATATGCGATATAGATGAAACAGATTATAGATTTGAAACTCAATCAATAAAATTACTAGTGAGAATACCTGACCCAATGCTCACGATTCCACATGTATAAGAACAGCTTTCCTGAATTCTATTGCAGTTCTTGCATTGGTGATGATCATTTTCCTTACAGTGAAGACGGCATTGTTGATAACTAGTCTCACATTCCTGATGACATAAAGCAGCATCTTGTCTTGGCTGAGCAACCTGAACGAGAATGCCAAGCAAAACAATGAAACAAGCAAAAACTGATAAGGACTTCATAATTTTGGTTGGCAAATAAATGGTTTTTGAATTGTTTTTATTCATGTTTTTATAAAAAATCTAATTAAAACAGCTTTTCCTCATTTCTCTTGGATTTCATCATTAATCAATTAAAAAGCTTTTATTAATTGGCCTTCTTGTCATATTCTTGAGTCTCTTCTAGAATAAAATTTGAATCTCTCGGTTATCTTTCTCATAAAGATTCACTCCTCTCTCCCAAAAAAAGAAATCAAATGGGTAAAACCTGACAATTTCTTCATAATTTTGAATGATTAAAAAAATACGAAATTTCGATTTAATAAAAGAGTTCCCAATCTCAATGAATATACGATAAAGTTTTCAGTTTGAGGCAATGATTTCTATCAAGGCTTCTTCTTGAGCTTTCCTTGAGAAAATATTTTTATCTCAATAAGCATGAGATCAACTCAAAATATCATGAATCACGAGTTTTTCATAAAGTCTTTCTGGCCAGCATGAGTCTCAGGATCTTATGGTTACATATTGAGAATTGCATACATTCCATATCACATTGCAGGTCATGGGACATAGATGATCCCTTTTCGAACAGATAAGGGCACATCTTTGATAAGTATTTCACATCCTTGATGGCATGGACTCGCCTGAGCCTGGGCAGTAAGAGTTAGAGCCAAACATCGCAATGAAGCAGACAAAGACCAAAGATGTGCAAAAACTTCATTTTTCTAGTTCGAAAGTTTTCTGCTGGTTGGTTTTATTTATGTTTACACAAACTAAAGATCGAAACAACATAACTACAGGTTAGTTTAAGGATTTTGATGAGTTGATTGGCAGAATCAGGTTTTTTTTTTGTATTGGTTTTGTTTCGAAGATTTTGTCGTCTGCCTTGAAATAAGATAAAATTCTTTTGTTGAAAAACTGATGTAGATGTCTTGATATGCGTCATCTGAAAATATAGAAACGAAGGGCAGAAGTAGACGTTTCTCTGGTTTGATTGAGATTTTACAAACAGGAAAATTGAGGTAATTCTTGAGATGTTTTCCGGAACGAAAATTGAGAAACATGCGAGGGGGTTTCTCATAATATTTCGACTTAATTAACCAAAGGTGAAGTTCTTTTGAAATCTAACCTTCGTGTGGATATCATGATGATCAAGGTGCTTCGGTTAAAATTTCACTTTAAAGGAACTTTGCGTTTTTACTATTAGTCTTGATTTTGCATTGAAAAGAGTGATGATTTTAAAGAGAAAGGACATTTATTGAAATTGAAAACTAGATTTAGAAGACTATGATTTAAAGGTTACTAAAAGTTTTTAAGACATGATTTTATTTGAAATGCAATCTCCTTATTTTTTAGCTACAGAAAGATTTCTCAATGACTTCAAAAATCTTTTGAAGGTATCTTATTTGGAGTTTTTATTTGCCCATTGGTTCATAGGCATAATTTCTTCCGACGAACTCCAAGAACAAACGAAAGAGATAATTTTGAAAATGATATTCTCTTTACTCCAAGGTAAATGTTTTTAGAGATTAAAAAGATTTTCTAATTCTTTACATCTAAGAAAACGCAAAGGCTGATTTTAATATATGAAGTATCAATCTTCAGTTTTCATTTTTTAATAAATGAATTAATTAAATTCTCATTATGCATTCATTCTTAGACAAGCTTACTCACACAATTCAAGATAGAAGGGTCTGGTGTCTAGCATTGAGAATTGCACTCTTGGAAATAAACGAGACAATTCTTTTGGCACCAAGAAGGATCTGAGCCACAACCATAATTACATAATTTCTGGTCTGCTCTGCACTTAACGAGACATCCAGAATCTTTTCACGCATCAGCCATAGTTGATACGGCGAGCATCAAAATCAAGCAGAAAAGAGCAGGAAGGAACTTCATTTTTGAATTTTGTAAAGAGTGAATGAATGTTTTATAAACAATTTAATTTTGGGATAGGTAAATCTTTTCCTTTTAATAATTCCCCTTTTCTCTGGAATGAATCTGGACCTTTTTTGATGACACATTATCGTATTCTTGTTGAGGACTGGATGGTAATGACAAAAACTTGAGAATTCTTAGGGTGTTTTCAACAATGCTGAGAGTTGCTTGCAAATCTGGTTTGGAAAGAAAAATAGGCAAAAGAGTAGATTTGTAGAAGTTTGCTTTCTTTGCTATTTTAGGAGATGGACAGGGAGTTTGCTGAAGTAATTTACCTTGAAATCCTGTAAAAACTGAATTTTCTGTGGAAATTCAAAGAAAGTTTTTTTTCGAGTTAAAATTTACTTTGTCACACAGACAAATTTCAGCTTTTGAAGGTGCTTAACAATAATGAAAATCATAGTGATTGAATCTTTAAAATAATTTTGGTGGACTTGGGTCAGTAAATTGGAGGCAGTATAGTGAAGGAAATGTTTCTTTGGAAAGGAATTCCTTTTGTGAAAGTTCTCAAAGCGCAAAGAAAGGGTTCACATTTTCTTCACTTTTGAGTCAGACTAAGGAACTATCCTTTTTTTTTCTCTTTTGAGTTTCGAAAACTCTTAAAATGCTCCTGGGCTTCGTTTTTTTCTGGCTTAAAGTTTAAAGAAAAAAGCCTCCCAATTCAGAAAAGATAATTTCACCCCGAGAACTGTCCAAAGTTTTTATTGAGTCTTTTCATATCTTCAATTATTTTTTCTCCCACCTTCATGTAGTTCTCTAAAAATTGCATGAGTAGATTGGTAAAGCTTTCTTTTTTGGTAAAACAGATGAAAAAGAACAAAACTTTTCACCTGAATAAACATTAAGTATTCAGGGCTTATTCTTTGATAAAATATGAGCAATTAAGTTCATGAATTATAAAATGATGGATTCGTGATCAATTATATAGGATCGATCATAAAGTATATATGATAGACTCTTTAGTTCTTACAAGCAGGCATACACTCATTGTAGCTGGGCTTACAAGTTGAACAGTCCATTGACCACTTACTTCGACCACAAGAAAGAAGACATTGTTGATAATGGTTTAAGCATTTCTCACTACATGTTGCATTACGAGCGGGTTTCGATTGAGCAGGAAGAGTGAGGAGCCCGAGCATCACAATGAAGCAGAGAAGAGCAGACAAGAGTTTCATAATTCAGGGGGAAAGAAGGAAATTTGTTGAATTGATTTAAGTTTTGTTTTATAAAAATTTGTACTGGAGACTGCTTAAATATTGAAAGGGTTTTTTGAATTAATTTCGAGTTTTTTTTGTTGAAAATAATGAGAGAATTTCAAATTACTACTGAAAATTCTGCTGAAAAGCTTGTTATTTTATTGAAGTTTGTGATTGATTTTAAGGGTGGTTATATAGCTTTCTCTTATTGATTAAATCTTTGTAAAGAATAAAGGGATCAACATTTTCAAAATTGAGATAAAATCTTTGTTGGCTTGTTGCGAAATAAAAACTCCTTTGAGATTGAGCACAGAAAAAAGATCCGTAGTGAATCTTTTTGTTAATCCTACCAATTTTTTTCTTCAAGAAAAATCTCATAATTTGTTAAGAGAAATGTTTAACGAGAAAATTCTATGAAGATTAATTATCAAATTCAATTCAAGCCTCAAGAGAGAAGTTTTGTTATTCATTTTTTTATGACAAATATTTACGCTATATATTCATTCAATTTTTTCTCTTTTTATGAGCAAATATAATTTTATCTCAAAGAGGCACGGCGTTCACATTCTGATTCGCATTCTTTTCCTCTTCTTTGACAGTCCTTTTTGCAGAAAGGTCCAGGAAGCATTGCACAGTCACGACCACAATGGAGGGAAGTTTGCATACATCTCACCCGACAGTTCGATAATTGGGCCGGTTTTGGAGGAGTAGCAACAGTGAAAACACTGAGAACCATCATCAAAAATGCCAAAGCTTGAATGAGTTTCATCTTTTTTGTTGATATTTGAATAAGTTTTTTTATGTTTTATAAAAATTTGGTAAGAAAGCAGTTTAAATATGTGCCTCTTTATTTTGGAATGAGTTGGTGAGGCAGGTTTTGTTGAAAATATTTCTCCGTCTTCCTTTTTAGAAACGAATAAAATCTCGGTTTCACGGTTGATGCAGATTAAATTTTTCCCCTTTTAATGTTTGAAAATGAATGGAGAATTCTTTCTTTTCTATGAGACTTCCGCCAGAAACTGGATGGCTACCCTCTTGAAATTTACTTTCAGAATCCTCTCTTCTCGAAGTAAAAACTTTTTTGGGATAAAATCCAACTGACTCGTATTGCTATTTTGAAGATTTTTGGGGTGGAAAATTACGAAAGTGGATGATAGAAACAGTAAAAGGAAAAAATTTTTAAAGAATCAGAAAATTGTGAGACAATTTTTTTAAAGTAAAGATCGAAGCAATAAATTCATTCATTTTCTTTTACGTACTTAAATTTTTTTTATGACCATACAATTTTATCTCGAAGAGGTATGGCGTTCACATCCTGCACGGCATTGTTTTGCAGATCTTCCACAGCTACTTTGGCAGATACTTCTGGGAAGCATGTCACAGCGACGAGAACAATCGAGAGAATCCTTGAAACATCTCAGCTGACAGTCAGATGGCTGAGTTGGTTTTGAAGGGGTGGTAACAGTGAAAACACTGATAATCATCATAAAACATGCCAAGACCTGGAGGAGCTTCATCTTTTTGTTGAATAAATTGAATTTTTTTGTGTTTTATAAAAATTTGTGATGAAAGCAGTTTAATATATGCGCCTCTTTATTTTGGAATTTATTCATAAGTCTGATTTTGTTGAAAATATTTTATCGTCTTCCTTACAATAAAGCAATAAAATCTTGATTTTTCAGTTCATACAGATTAATTCTTTCCCCTTCTTATGCTTGAAAATAATGGATAAATCCTTCTTCGATACAAAAACTCAGTACAGAACCTGACTACTTTCATGGAATTTGTTTTCAAAATCTATCATTCTCAAAGTGGAGTCTTTTTCCCTAAACCAAATCTTTGGAGAGAGAAAACTTTATTGGGGTAAATTTGGATAATGGTTTTTATCTTTTAATTCTATAAATAATTATTCCGTATTCACGATTACTTAGGCATATAGGAAGAGGGATCAATGATATGAACATGCGTAGTCGCATCTCTTCTTAGCATCTTTACAGGGACTCCTACAGGTAAGATCCATGGCACAGTCAAGAGAATCACATTTGTAATAAGCATTGAGGCAGTTGAGATTACACGGAGGAAGATAAGGTGCTCTGACCTGAGCAGTAACAGTAGACAAGCCGAGCATTGCAAAGAAGCAGACTAACGCACACAAGAACTTCATTTTGTGGAGGAATTTGTTTGTAATTTATTTATAAGTTCAGGCGATCAAAACATCTTAAATGGCTCTCTCTGTATTTTATAATAAATTTATTGACCGAGCTTGATATTCTGATTTTGTTGAAAATAGTTCTTCGTCTTCCTTGTAATAAAGCAAAGAAATTTATCTGCAAAATGAGACCAACTGACAAAACTTCTCCTTTCTCATTATGGAAGTTTTAAGGAAAAAAATGTTCTGTTTCCCTCTCGAGATTCCAGACCGGTCTTGAAAGTTATTTGAAGAATCTCTTCACTTAAAATTTAAAATCATAGGTTGTCTGATTTTGACGACTACAAAGAGGGGAATAGGGTAATTTTATTGAATTGAATCTAAAGAATTTGATGAAGAACATCATTTTTCCAATATGTTTGGGGTGAAAATGAATCAAGTAGATGATGGAATTTCAAGAAGACTTGTTCATATAAATCTTTTATTTTTGCTTTTTATGAGAAAGAGGTAATAAATGGATTAATTACGATATGAATTATTTGTTATGTTTAACCATAAGTATAATATTCAGGATAGGTACAGTCATAATCACATTTGTTCTTTTCTAATTTGCAGCTACTCATGCATTTGTTAGACCGGTTCAAAGCACATTTAAGGGTGCATTTTTTATTATTAGTTTCACATCCTTGATGACATGCAGAGAGTCGAGATGCAGGCTTTGATCGAGCAGTAGTAGTCGTAAACAGGCCAAGGACCACAATGAGACAGATGAAGGCAGGTAAAAACTTCATGTTTTGTTGGTTTGAAATTGATTTATTTATGTTTAAGATTATAAAAAGCGGCAACTGAAGCAGCTTTAATGAATTAATTGTTTAGACTGGTTTTATTGATTGGTTTCATGGGGAAAATTTTCCCGTCTTCTTTGAAAATAAAATTAAAAGTGAGATTGACTTTTCTTTGCAATGCTGAAAATCACAAGGGAAAATGCTTGCTTTTTAGAATTCTTTTCCCAAAAAGTTCTGACTTTTATTTTTCAAAGAGGAACTTTTTAAGAGGGAGTTTTTTTAAAGCTCAATAAATGTCAGCAATAAATAGATTATGTAATATTAATTATATAGAGGACTCTTCAACATTTAAAGCATTATTTAAAGCTTTTTCAATTTCTCGCAACCGACTTCACATTGTTTTCTCATAGCTATACATTCTTTGCATTGTTTTCTCTTTTCGAGACAGGCAGCATCACAAGCTTTCAGAGGGATTCTGTTACAACGAAGATCGCGAACACAGTTCAATTGCTTGTCTGAACATGCCCCCAAGCATGAATCAAAGGGAGAGAACTGTATGGGAGTCGCAATGGCAGCGGCGAAATTGAACAAGCCGAGCATCAGAACGAAGCAGACAAAAGCATGGAGAGATTTCATACTTTTTAGAAGAGAAATAAATTAGTTTAATTGATTTATTTATGTTTTATAAAAATTGAGGTGAAAATGAATTCATCAGGTCTTTTGATTCGCGGGTCTAATGGGTTTCAGAGATTGATTTTTGTTGAAAAATTTTCTCTGTCTTCCTTTATTTAAAATTAAAATTTTGAATTTACCCTCTCGACTGAAGCCGAAACTGATAAGGGAAGATTTAATGTCTTCGATGTCATTTTCAAAAGGCTCTGACTTCAATTTTCTGAAAGATGGAGGGCTTTTCAACAATTTAAAGGAAATAATAAAAAGAATTGAAGAAGAGAGAAAATGATTCAAACTTGAATAGTTTTTCAATAAATCTCATCATATTAATACAAAAGGCTCCCAAACATTTAAAGCCTTTTAAATTTCTCACAACCTGTTTCGCATTGTTTTCTCTGGATGCTGCAGGAAGTTCCACATACACTTGAATTTGATCTGTTTCAGCCAAAAGAACGAAGACAGTCCCATTGCTTCTCCATGCATGCCCTCCAGCATCCCCACCAAGGGGAGTCTGGTTTTTGTTGTTTTGGGGGAGCGACGGCGGTGGCAGTGGTGAAATTGAATAGCCCAAGCATCACAATCAAGCAGACAAAAGCAGAAAGAAATTTCATTTTTTATTGGAAAAAGAAATG
>Ga0182738_1008045_pt1 | contig 10543 bp, 6 predicted proteins | sample eDN5th30CBELigMG_FD_128876 | JGI IMG/M metagenome (GOLD analysis project Ga0182738, IMG submission 128876) | Enriched Miracle-Growth compost microbial communities from Emeryville, California, USA - eDNA 5th pass 30_C BE-Lig MG (version 2)... ... | reverse complement strand
GATGGGCATGATGATGCTCGCCCGTCTGATCATGCAGCTCTGCGGCGACTATGACAGTTGGGACCAGCGAGCCCTGGCCATGGGCATGGGCGGCATGGGCGGAATGGGCATGGGTGGTATGGGTGGCGGCATGGGTGGAATGGGAGGCATGGGCGGCATGGGCATGGGCATGCGGTCGGTTCCGCCGACGGGCCTCCCCTACGCCAGCCTCAAGCCTGGTCAGACCCGCAACTTGCCGACCCGGCTGGTGAGCCTCAACGAGCCCATCCCCCAGAGCGGCCAGCGCTGGCTTCCGGCCAAGGGCGAGAAGCTGACCTTGGGCGACATTGGGCAAGTGAGCAACGACCCGATGGTTCAGAAGGCCCTGAAGCGGCTGGCGGCCGAGAAGGCGCCCGAATCGATCTCGCAGATGGTGATGTGGCGGGTGGCTTCGGGGATGGAGTGGGGCGAGATCGCCCAGCACGCCGAGAAGTGGGGCAACTCTTACGAGCTGACCTTGGCCCAGGATTTCGTCGACCGGCTTGGGAGCCTCCCCAACGACGAGACCGGCGAGCTTCTGTTTCAGGTTGACGCGACCGACTCCAAGAGCGAGCCGATGGCCGCCGCGCTGACCAAGGCGCTGAAGGACAAGCCGATGCTGGGCCTTTGGGCCCGCGAGGGCGTTCCCGCCGAGCCGACCGGCCCGGCCGTTTCGTGCCGCGTCCGGTTGGGCGAGGACGAGGCGACGGTCATGGTCAATTCCAGCAACAGCACCGCGCAGTCGTGGGTTCCCTTCGGCAAGTTCACGATGCCGGTCGAGCAAAAGGACGGCAAGTTCGACGTGGAGAAGTTCTCCGACGGCTTGGCCGAGGGCGTTCTCAACCGCCTGGTCCGGGCGCAGCTCTCCAACGGCCCCCGGGTCCAGGGCAAGCTGACCTATAAGATCCGGATCGACAACGCCTCGCCCTTGATCCTCAACGGCCTGGCCATCCTCGGCGCCGACAAGGAAGAGAAGCCCAACGAGCTGTCCGGCATCAGCATCCCGCCCCGGCGGAGCATGACCGTCCCCGCCACCGACGACGTGGTCCGCGAACTCGGCCTCAAGAAGGGCGTCCGCGTCTTCGCCGCCGACCTCAGCGGCCTTTGAGTTGGGCTCGGTTTGAGACGAGACGACTTGGTCTTCCGCCCGTCGCGATTCGCTCGCGGCGGGCGTTTTTTGTTGTTGGCGAGGCACGGCGTTAGAGCGGCCAAACCTGGAGTGCGGGAGCTTGCTCCCGCACTCCAGGGGAGCTCTCGCGCCCTCCCAACTCCTTCCGCAATCCCACCACAATCAAAAAACTCTCGCCATTCGGGGTTTTCATGAAATTCAAAGGCCCCTCGCGTTGACCTTCTTAAATGAAGGGCTCGTACAAGACGCACCAAATCCAATGCGAGGAACCAACATCATGAAATCCCCATTCGACGCGCGTTGGGACCGGCTTCACTCGGCCGACAAGGCGAACCTGCCGGCCCTGAGCGCGGCCCGGGCGCGGAGGCTGCTGGACGAATTTCCCAACTTCGGCCAGGTCTGGAAGATCCTCGGCTCGGCCCTGATCGACCTGGCCCGTTACGAGGAGGCCGAAGAGGCCCTCTTGCGGGCGATCGCCGTTTGCCCGCCCAACCGGATTTGGATCCCCCGATCCGAAATGGGCAGGCTCCGCGCGGTTCGAGGCGATCACGAAGGGGCCGAGTTCTGGTATCGCCAGGCCGTTGAGGCCGCTCCCGAGCGCGCCGAGCCTCGCGTCGACCTGGGCGGACTGCTCGCCCGATCGGGCCGTTTGACCGAGGCCGAGGCCGTCCTTCACGCCGCCGTCTGGTGTCGCGAAGGTTGCCTCGACGAAGCCTGGCTCAACCTGGGCCTGGTCCTCCGGGCCCTCGACCGCTTCGACGAATCCGCCGAATGCTTCGAGGCGGCCCTGAAGCTCAGCCCCCACCACCGAGGCGCCAAGCGCGCCCTTCGCGACATCCGGCAAACCCTCCGCCTCACGCGCCGGAAGACGCGGAAGCCCATCGCCCCATTCGAAAACGAAAACGGCGGCGTCCGAGAGCCGGAAGCCGCCGCGGCGTGAGGCGAGGGGTGAGAGGCGAGACTCGGGCGGACTCATACCGAATCGCCTGGATCACTGACCTTTGGCGGGGCGGTGCGGTCTGAGCCGCCGCCCCAAGGGCCGGTGGAAGGGATAGCGATCGATGCGATTCGGTATCACATCATGCCGCCCGGGCTCCCCATGAAACGGGCGCCGCCGGGACCGATGATAACTTTATCCGGGTGCAGCCCCATCAGTTCGCTCTCGGCCTCCTTCAATTCCTGGAGGACGCCCTCGAGCGTGCTGATGATCAACACGCCGTCGCGAACGCAATACGCCAGGCTGAGTTGCTTCAGCGCGAGCCGAAGCGAGACTCTTAGCGGAACATCCTCCAGATCGATCGCGACCGGGTCCTTCAGGATCGGTCCCACGGACAGCTCCGGGTCGACGTAGATGGGTACTTTCTTGCCGTCGGCCGTGGTCAGAGAGTTTTTGATCTGCTTGAGCAGGTCGTCGAGCGTCGACTGGTCGGTCGACCGCAGCGTGAACGGCTGGTCGAGGGCCTCCAGCACCGCCTTGGTCTTGGGGTTCTCCTCGAACTTGGCGACCGTGGCGGAAAGCCCGGCGATCTCCTGGCGCATTTCCCCGGGCGATGGTTCGCCTCCGCCACCTCCGAAGCCGCCCATGCCGCCCATCATGCCGCGGGAGGCTTTGGGCTTCTCCTTCTCGGGCTTGTTCGCGTCGGCCTTCTTCTCGGCCTTCTTTTCCGGCTTGGCCTCGGCCGGGGGTTTGTCCTTGGGTTCCGCCTTTTGGCCGTCGTCTTGATAGGCGCCGGCGCTGCCGACGACGACGAAGAGGCCGGCGGCGGCGAGGGAGAGGGGAAGGGCGACGGCCTTGACGCGCGCGAGGATCATGGCTTTCAAAGCTCCTTCGACGAGGACTCGGATCGAAACGAGCGGCAACTCGGCCGTCATCAAATTCCTTGAGGATGGCCGCTTGGTCCTCCAGTCTCGACGCGGTTTGGGCGCGCGATATTCGGAAGATTTTGCGACGGGGAACCCAAAAGAGCCCATCCCCATTGTAGCCGGGGTCTGTGACCCCGGGACGCGAGCCTTGGCGACCCGACGCCGATCCCGGCCTCACAGAGGCCGGCTACAAAGGGCCGCCCGCGCCTCGTCGCTACCGCCGAATCCGCAACAACTTCCGGGCCCGCTCGCGAAGGAGGAGCCAGGGGTGCTCAAGCTCCTCGGCCGCGTTTTGATCGTGGGGAGGCTCCTGGGCGAGGGGCTCGGGCTGGCCGTCGGGGGAGACGTGGACGAACTGCATGACCCCGTCCATCCAGGGGATCTTCGAATCGTCCAGCGGAGCCCCCCAAAGCGCCACCACAATCTGGGCGCTGCCGCGGTGGATCTGGCGGCCCCTGATCTGAACGACCCGGCCGATCGGCACGGGAACGTAACACCGAAGATCCAGCACCCGCTTCAAAACCAGGTTGGCGTCGAGCCCCGCGGCCCGGTAGGCCGTCGAATACCCCGCCTCAAGGGCCAGCGAAAGCAAGGTTCCCGCGTAGAGCGTGCCGTGATGATTGGCGTCGCCCGGCAAGACGAGACGATGCGTCAGGGTCTCGGAGTCGGCCGAATGCGAGGGTGCCATGCGCATCCCATTCCCAGGGGAAGCCCAGCCCGAAGCGCGGATCCCAAGCGCCCGTCAATCGTCGCGAGGCTCTCAACCAACTCTAGCATGAGCCCCGCCCGGTCGCAACGGGACTGGCGATGTCGGCGGCTGGAAAAGCGGGGGAGGAAGGGAAAAAGGGGAGGGAAGAAGTTGCGCCGGCGGGAATCGAACCCACGACCTCCAGGTTATGAGCCTGGCGAGCTAGCCGCTGCTCCACGGCGCACTGAGATACTAAGCCATTCGATCACCGAATGCAACCCCTTGGTCGGGCAAATCGAAATAGAAGAGGAAGGCCGCGCCGCATTTCGAATAATTTGATGGCGCCAAGCATCCTTCTCCCCCCGGGAGAAGGTGGCCGAAGGCCGGATGAGGGTCGAGGGACTTACGGAGGGAGCGCCGGAACGGGACAAGGAGGGCGAGGCTCCCGACGAGCCGGCGCGCGGCATGGGGCTCGGCGGGAGCCTCGCCCTCCCGGGACAATCGCTCGCCAAACTCACACCGAAATCCCACGACCCCCACCCGGCCGTTCCGGCCACCCTCCCCCGGAGGGAGAGGGAATTTGGGGGATCCCCTTATTAGGGCCGCGAGCCCGCTTCGAAAAAAAAGAAAGCGGCTCGGGAGACGAGCCGCTCTGTTTCGCGCTGATGGGAATGTGAAAATTGCGACGGCGGGAATCGAACCCACGACCTCCAGGTTATGAGCCTGGCGAGCTAGCCGCTGCTCCACGTCGCAATGGAATAGTAGCGAAAGCGCACGCCGAAGGCAAGCCCCTTGCGGCGATTCCCCAAAGTTTTCGCGATCCAGCCACCCTCTTCAATCGCGCTCTCCTTCAAAAATTGTTGAGCCGGCCCCCGCTTTCGACTTGGAATTGTCGTAAAAAGGAATCACAATCGATGCAAGGCGGGAGGCTTGCGAGCGACCGCCGGAACCTCCCGCGAACCTCTCGCCCGGCCCTGGAAAAGCCGAAAATCCCTGAGAGACCAGCGCCGCGCCCCGCGCCGCGGCGGTTCCCCAGTGGCCGTTCTCGATCCGGGAGCACGACTCGTGCACGACTCGATTCAGGTTTTTCTAAACCATCTGCGCGTCGAAAAGCAAGCCTCGACCCACACCATGCGGTCTTACGAGAACGACCTCTGCTTATTTGAGCGGTTCCTAGAGGAAACGGGGGTCCCCGACCCTCCCACGGCGGCCGACGCCTCTCGGTTGCGCCGCTATTCGGCCTGGCTCGCCTCGCAAGGTTACGCGGCGTCGACGGTGGCCCGCCGGCTGGCGAGCCTCCGCTCGTACTTTCGCTTTCTTAGACGGAGCGGCGAGCTTGACGCCGATCCGACCGCCGCCCTGCGCAACCCGAAGCAACCCAAGCGCCTCCCCCGGCTCCTCGGGGTCGACGAGGTGATTCGGCTGCTCGACGGCATTCCCATCGACACCGAACTCGGAACGCGCGACCGGGCCATGTTCGAGACGCTCTACGGCGGCGGCCTCCGCGTCGGCGAACTGGTCGGCCTTGACCTCGACGACGTGGACCTTGAACTAGACCTCGTGCGGGTCCGCGGCAAGGGGCGCCGCGAACGGCTCTCGCCGGTGGGCGTCATGGCCTCCCACTGGATCCGCCTCTACCTAAATCTACGACAGCCCGCCGAACCCGCCGAGCGAGCGTTGTTTCTGAATCGGTATGGGAATCGCCTGAGCGCTCGGAGCGTCGGCCGGCTGCTGGAGGATCACCTGGCCCGCGCGGGGCTCGGCGACGACGCCAGCCCGCACACGTTGCGACACAGCTTCGCCACCCACCTGCTTGACCGAGGCGCCGACCTGCGCAGCGTCCAGGAATTGCTGGGACACCGCAAGCTAACCACCACGCAAATTTACACCCATGTCACGCGGGAGCGAATCCTAGATATTTATCATGTCGCCCATCCGCGTGCGTAATGCGAGGCGGCGATTCAACGCGAACCGAGCCGACGTGGAGAAAAATCATCGACCGGCCGACGAGATTCGCGCGAAATTGTTTTGACGACGCAACGGCCGCGACATAAATGTTGATTCGGAAGGACACGCGAAGCAACACATCAACGTCGCGTCGCAACATGCGAACACTACGGAGTGGATAACCCATAGGGAATCGATCGGGCGAGGCAGCCGCGTCGGCTGCGTCCGGCCCGGTTTGGGAGGATGGGTCGAGGGGCTGATCCGCCAGGGGATCGGCCGCGGCGCTCACTCCGTCAAGGACGCGATCGGCCTCGTGGGTTCAGCACACGAGCGCAATGGACCGGGGACCAAGTTCAATGCACCCATCGAGAATCCTCATTGTTTGCCCCGACCCCAGCGGTCTTACCCTGCTGACGTCCATGCTTCAAACGCTGGGCCATACGATCGAGGAGGCCTCCAACGACCGCCTGGCGGCGCGGATGATGGAGCGGTTCGCGGTGAACCTGGTGCTCGCCAGCGTCGACCCCGCCGACGACGACTGCCTGGAGCTAATCAGCTACATCAGGCGCAAGCACCCGGCGACGCCGGTCATTCTCATGTTCCCTCGAATTCACCCCGACCGGGCCAAGGAGGCCCTCCGCCAGGGGGCGATGGCGGTCTTGAAATACCCGGTGCCGGCCTCCGAGCTGCGCGCCGCGGTGCTTCAGGCGCTCGAGCAGCGCGATCGTCGGCCGGCGTCGACTTTGGCGCCGGCGCCGACCTCGGCGTTGAACCCGAACCACGCCGAGCCGTCTCCGGTTGGGAGCCACGCCCCGACGCGGTCCCAGGCCGCGACCAACGAGGGCCCGCTCTCGGCCGCCGGTTTCGCGCCGGCGATTTTCCCAGGCCTCGACGGGGTTCGGCCGGGGGCCGGGTGGGCTCCTCCCGAGCGTCCCCGCGGGCACGACTCGCGTCCCGGGCTCAACCTAATTGGCGCCGATCCGGGGCTCCGGCAGATCATCGAATTGGCCCGCGTCCTGGCCGCCGGTCAGGCGACGGTCCTGCTGGCCGGCGAACCGGGGACGGGAAAAACGGAGCTCGCCCAGTTTCTGCACCGAGGCTCGCCCCGGGCGGATCGGCCGTTCGTCGTTCTCGCCGCCACCGACCTGATCGAGCCGGGAGCCGAGGACGAGGGCCCCTCCGACGCGCCGGATCGAGGCTTCGGCGCCGCCGAGTGGACCGCCAAGTTCGCCCAGGCCGCGGGAGGCACGCTTTACATCAAGGACGTCGACCAGCTCGGCCCCGAGTTTCAGCTTCAACTACTTCGGGAGCTTCAGCTTCAGGACATGGAGGCCGCGTCGGCCCACGTCGGCGGCGGCTTTCAGCGCCCCTTCGCCCGGCTCGTGCTCGCCACCAACGCCAACCTCGCCGCCGCGGTGGAGCAGGGGAGGTTTCGCCAGGATCTTTACCACCGCGTCAGCTCGATTCGCCTGATGGTGCCTCCGCTTCGCCACCGCGACGCCGACGTCGAACTGCTGGCCGAGCACTTCCGAACCCGGTACGCCCACCAGTTCGGCCGTCAGGTCGTCGGCTTCACCCGAGACGCCCTCGACGCCCTTCAGCGCCACGAGTGGCCGGGCAACGTCCGGGAGCTGCAAGGGGTGATCCAACGGGCCGTCACGCTCTGCAACAACTCGCGGATCTCGTCCAGCCACCTCGCGCCGATCCTCAACCACTCGCGAACCGGGCGCGGCGGCCTCAACAACTCATCCCGCCCCCATTCGCCCATGGGCATCCGGCCCCTGAAAGAGGCGCTCGAGGAGCCCGAAAAGCAGATCATCATCCAGGCCCTTCAAGCCCTCAACTGGAACCGGCAGGAAACCGCCCGGATGCTCGACATCAACCGCACCACCCTCTACAAGAAAATGAAGAAGTACGGCCTGCTGATAGACGAGCCAATCTGGGTGGAATGAGACCGGATGGCGAAGCGGGGTTCGGCGAGCGATTCTCCCTCCCGGGAGGGCGAGGCTGGGTTGATGAAAAGTTGACGTTGACCGGATGATTTTCCTTGGCGAACCCTCGGCCATTTTGTTGCGCCGCGGCGACGCCGGGATGTTTCAATACCAGCCCGACGCGCCAGCGAGTGCATTGGTTTTGGCCCAAGGCAATGCACTCGCTGGCGCGTCGGGCTGGTATGGCCGCTCTCGCCGCGGGGGTCATCTCGCCAGCGCAACGAATCCGGAATGAGCGTCCGCGCGGGTCAACACCAACTTTTCATCATCCCAGGGCGAGGCTCCCGCCGAGCCCCACGCCCAGCGTCGGCTCGGCGGGAGCCTCGCCCTCCCGTTCCGTTTCGAGGGCTCTTCCGAAAACCCCCCGCTCACTCCCCCTCGGCGAACTGCTTCAAATCCAGGTCGGGGAGCATGGCGCCCCCCTCAAGATAGTTGTTGCAGAGTTCGAAGCAGCGCCTCATGTCGTGGCGAAGATGTCCCATCGGCGCCGATTCGAGGTAATGGTGGAGATAGTCTCGATAGGCCGGGTGGGCGCAGTTGTCGATGATCCGCCGGGCTCGCTCATAGGGCGCCAGCCCCCGGAGGTCGGCCAGGCCCTGTTCGGTGACGACGACCTGGACCGAGTGCTCGCTGTGGTCAACGTGGGTGCACATCGGGACGATCGTCGAGACCCGGCCCCCCTTGGCGAACGACGGGCACATGAAGATCGACAGATAGGCGTTGCGCTCGAAGTCGCCGCTGCCGCCGATCCCGTTCATCATCTGCGTGCCAAAGAAGTGGGTCGAGTTGACGTGACCGTAGATGTCGATCTCAATCGCCGTGTTGGTGGCGATGACGCCGAGCCGTCGGGCCACCTCGGGGTTGTTGGATATCTCCTGCGGGCGCAAGACGATCCGATCGGCGTAGTCGTCGAAATTCTCGTAGAGGAAGGCCAGCTTCTCGTCGGTTAGGGTCAGCGAGCAGGTGCTCGCGCCCAGGACCGAGCCCTCGGCGATCAGGTCGAGCAGGGCGTCTTGAAGGACCTCGGTGTAGACCTTGAACTTGGGAATCTCGCCGCTGTGGCAAAGCCCCCCAAGCACCGCGTTGCAGACGTTGCCGACGCCGCTTTGCAGGGGGAGAAACTCCGGAGGGATTCGCCCGGCGGCCATCTCGTCGAGCAGGAACCGGGAGACGTGCCCGGCGATCCGTTGGCTGACCGAATCGACCGGGGCGAACCCGCGGCCGCCATCGGACTCGTGGTTGTGCACCACGCCCAAAATTTTCTTCGGGTCGACCTCGGCGTACCGCTTGCCGATCCGGTCCAGCGGGTCGCCGATTCGGATCGGGGCTCGCCTGGGGGGCGCGGGCAGAACGAGGATGTCGGCCATCTCGCGGAGCCGGGGCGAGTGGAACGAGTTGACTTCAATGATGACCTTGTCGGCGTACTTCAAAAACGTGGGGGCGTTGCCGATGGCGGTGGTCAGGTAAACCCAGCCATTGGGGCGAACCTCGGTCGCCTCGATCACCGCCACGTCCATCCGTCCCAACACCCCGCTGGCGGCCACCTGCGCGACGTGGGAGAGATGCATGTCGATGAAGTCGAGCCGGCCGGAATTGGCCAGCTTCCGCATCGGCGCCGAGGTCATGTATGGCGCCCGCCAAGAGACCGCCCCGGCCTCGGCCAAGGCGTCGTCGCACCCCGCGCCGGTCGACGCCCCGCTCAAAACGCGAACCTGAAACTCGCGGCCGGCCTCATGAAGCGCCTTCGCCCGGCGGGCCAGGGCCGAGGGCACCGCCTTGGGCGAACCGGCCGGCGTGAAGCCGCCAACGCCGACCATCGACCCATGAGGAATCAGCTCGGCCGCCTCGTCGGCGTTGAGTACGGGAAAGGCGTCGCTCATCGGGGCGCTCGTGTTTTTTCCAAAGTGAATCAGTGGGAGGGCGAGGCTCCCGCCGAGCCCCACGCCCAGCGCCGGCTCGGCGGGAGCCTCGCCCTCCCAAAATGCGATGTCCACGTCGCGACGGCGGCCGGGCGTCGCCCAAACCGTCGTCGCGGGGAACCGGGCGAGCCCTCGTCGGCTCAGCTCTTAATCGTGTCGCGGTAGCTGCCGCCGGCGGGGATCATCGGCAGAACGTGCTCCTGGTAGGGGACCATCACGTCCAGAACGTAGGGCCCGGGATACGCGATCATCTCCTTCAGGGCGTCGACAACGTCGGCCTTCTTGCGGATCTGTCGGGCCTTGACGCCGAAGCCCTCGCAGATTGCGACGAAGTCGGGATAGGGCTTCTCGGGAAGCTCTCCGCCACCCTGACCGATCGCCTCGGGGTGGTCGATCGGCCCGAGGTAGGTGTGGGCCCGGTTCCCCTTGTGGAAGCGGTCCTCCCACTGCACGACCATCCCCAGGTGCTGGTTGTTGAGGACGATCACCTTGACCGGAAGGCTCTCGCAGAAGACCGTCGCCAACTCCTGGATGTTCATGACGAAGCTGCCGTCGCCGTCGATGTCGACAACCAGGGCGTCGGGGAAGGCCGCCTGGGCGCCCATCGCCGCGGGAAGCCCATAGCCCATCGAACCCAGGCCGCCGGAGGTGATCCACGACCGCAATCGCTTGAACTTGGTGAACTGCGCGGCCCACATCTGATGCTGGCCGACCCCGGTGGACATGAAGAACTCGCCCTGCGTCAGCTTGGAGAACTCTTCAAGCACGTACTGGGGAAGGATCGCGTCGTCGCGCTGGTCGTAGGTCATCGGGTCGCTTGCGCGCCACTCGTCGATCTGCTGATGCCAGGCCCGATAGTCGCCCGCGGCGGCCATCGGCGTGATCTCCCGGAGGAACGCCTTGGCGTCGGAGTGGACGGCGATGTGCGCCGCCTTGTTCTTGTTGATCTCGGAGGCGTCGATGTCAATGTGGACGATCCGCCCGTGCT
>Ga0182738_1008044_pt1 | contig 10543 bp, 7 predicted proteins | sample eDN5th30CBELigMG_FD_128876 | JGI IMG/M metagenome (GOLD analysis project Ga0182738, IMG submission 128876) | Enriched Miracle-Growth compost microbial communities from Emeryville, California, USA - eDNA 5th pass 30_C BE-Lig MG (version 2)... ... | reverse complement strand
TCGATCTTCATGGCGCGCCCGCATGCTCGGTGCCTCCGATCCGGACACCTACCTGCGCTCATGAGCCGCGGTCCAACAGGACTCGAGAACAGGCGCCGCCCGTCGCCTCAGGCCGAAAGCCTCTTGCGCCCCTTGGCCCTGCGGCGCGCGAGGACACGTACGCCGCCCACGGTCGACATGCGCTTGCGGAACCCATGGCGGCGCTTACGCACGAGCCGGCTCGGCTGGTAGGTCCTTTTCACGTCTCAATCTCCGTCGCCATCGCGGCCCGGCGGCGCCACGGCGCCTGCATCGAGCGAAGCCAAATCTTGTAGCGGACAATCGTCTCTTGCGGCCGGGCGGACCCATACGGATCCGGTGTGCAGCGCTCGAAGATGACCGGCTCGGACACCAAATACGCGCACTTCGCCGGAGACGACCTGTCACAGGGTTGCGCGCTTATAGGCGGCACGATTGCCCGCGTCAATGTCCCGGCCCCGAAACGGGCGTGTTGCAGAGGCCTTTGATAAGAAGGCGCTCACGTTTGACCACGCCCGGTCAAGTCTCGTTGAGCCTCGGATGCACCCCCGCGTCCGGTCAGGTATGCCATGAGCCATCGAAAACGTGTCATCGAACAGTGATTTCTGGATCACGACACTATATGGCATCGTCCGTTTTCGCGGCCGTGCGGCACCGCTTACGATGACCCTCTCGATGGCCCTTTACCGACGGCATTCCCGATATGTCGCATGAAAGCAGGTGCCCCGAACCGAGCGGCACATCGGATGGGCCACCGCCCGTGACGACGGTCAGGCTCCTTTGGCGCTGGCTGCCTCTCGTCACCATCGTCGCCGTGGCAGGCCTTGCCTTGGCCATGGGCTGGCATCGGTGCCTCTCCTTCAAAGCCATCGGCCTCAATTACGAAGCGCTGACGAACTTCATTGCCGGGAACCTGGTCGGCGCCATTGCGATCTACACTCTTGTCTATGTTGCCGCCGTCACTCTCTCGCTTCCCGGTGCATTGCTCCTGACGTTGACCGGCGGCCTGCTCTTCGGCTGGCAGATCGCACTGCCGGTCGCCGTTGTCGCCGCGACGACAGGCGCGACCATTCTCTTCCTGGTTGCGCGCACGTCCCTCGGAGATCTGCTCGCGAGCCGCGCCGGCCCCGCGATCGCCTGCCTGCGCGCCGGGTTCCAAAAGAACGCCCTGAGCTACATGCTCTTCCTTCGCCTGGTGCCGATCTTCCCCTTTGTCGTGATCAATCTCGCAGCGGCCTTGCTCGGCGTGCCCCTCGGCACGTATATCCTGGGCACGTTTCTAGGCATCATCCCTGGAACGGCCGCCTACGCGGTGGCAGGGTCCGGGCTTGCGAGCGTGATCGAGGCTCAGAACGCCAGCTACAGGGCATGTCTCGCGCGAGGCGGCGCCGGCGGCTGCAACTACACGGTCGATACTGGTGCGCTCGTCACGAAAGAGTTGGTTCTCGCGTTGGTTTTGCTCGGCATCGTCGCCCTGGTTCCTGTCGTCCTCAAGAAATGGAAAGCGCGCAATGCAGCGGTCTAGCCCCTCGGCTCAAAGGCCCTCGGAACCAGGCCGCGACGACCAGCCGATCCGCCACGAGATCACCGCCGACCTGTGCATCATCGGCGGCGGCTCGGGGGGCCTCTCACTGGCCGCGGGCACGGCCCAGCTCGGCCTCGATGTCGTCCTCGTCGAGCGGCACAGGATGGGCGGCGACTGCCTGAACTACGGCTGCGTGCCATCAAAGGCCCTGATCGCGGCAGGGCGTCGCGCGCACATCATGCGGTCGTCGGGACCCTTCGGCATCACGCCCGTCGAGCCTCAGATCGACCATGGCCGCGTCCACGATCACGTCCACGAGGTGATTGCAGCCATTGCACCGAACGACTCGGTCGAACGATTTACGGGTCTCGGGGTGACGGTCATTCAGGCCGAAGGCACGTTCATCGACAAGAGCACGCTGCGTGCGGGCGACACCCTCGTTCGCGCCCGCCGCTATTGCATCGCCACGGGCTCGTCGCCCTTCGTGCCTCCCATTCCGGGACTTGCCACAGCACCGCATTTCACCAACGAGACGATCTTCGACAATACCCGCCCCTTGGGGCATCTGATCGTCATTGGCGGCGGTCCGGTCGGGATGGAGCTTGCCCAGGCGCACTTGAGGCTCGGCAACCGCGTCACGGTCCTCGAAGAGTTGAAGGCGCTGGGAAAAGACGACCCCGAGCTGGCGGAAGTCGTCCTGAAGAAACTCGTCGAAGAGGGGCTGTCGCTGCGCGAGGGAGCCAAGGTCGAGCGGGTCGACCATCGGATGGGCATCGTCCGCGTTCAGGTCGCCGGCACCGACGGGATGGAAACGATCGAAGGGAACAACATCCTCGTGGCGGCGGGCCGCAAGCCGAATATCGACGGTCTCGGCCTGGAAGCTGCCGGCATCGCCTATGATCAGCGCGGGATCAAGGTCGGCCCGAGCCTCCTCACCACCAACTCCAGGGTTTATGCTATCGGTGACGTGACCGGAGGCCTCCAGTTCACGCACGTCGCGAACTATCACGCCGGTATCGTGCTCAAGCGCATCTGCTTCCGCCTGCCCGCGAAGGCTGCGACCGACCATATCCCATGGGTGACCTACACCGAGCCCGAACTCGCCAACGTCGGCCTCACCGAGGACGCGGCGAAGAAGCAGCTCGGCGGCGTGAACATCTACCGATGGCCCTATCACGAAAACGATCGGGCGCAGACGGAGCGGGCGACGGAAGGTTTTCTGAAGGTGGTCACCGACAAGCGCGATCGCGTCGTTGGCGCGGCGATCGTCGGCGAGCACGCGGGCGAGCTGATCCAGATATGGTCGCTCGCAGTCCAGAAGCGCATGAAGATCTCCGATCTGACCCAATGGGTCGCGCCCTATCCCACGCTCGGAGAGGTCAACAAACGGGCTGCCTTACGCTATTATGCAGCCAAGGCTGCCAGTCCCCTCGTGCGCAGCGCCGTCTCGTTCCTCTCGAGGCTGGGCTAGCAGCGGGCTGACCGGGCTCGCAATCCGCCGACTCCAAGGCATGGGAGCGTCCGTTGGACAAGCGGGTGGACCAGACGATCGGAATGGAGGCGCCGGGACGGATCCGTACCGTCCGGCGCCGCGCTTCCGCTCGCCTGCGTGGCCTCGGTCTTTCGGCCAAACTGCTCGTGCTCACGACGCTTTTCGTGATGCTGGCCGAAATCCTCATCTTCGTGCCGTCCGTCGCGAACTACCGCAATACGTGGCTGATGGATCGGCTCGCTGCGGCACAGCTCGCCTCCCTCGCGGCGGAAGCCACCGCGACGGGCGACGTGCCGGAGAAGCTTCGCGCCGAGCTTCTGCGAACCGCGCAGGTGAAGGCCGTTGCCCTCAAGCGGAACGATCAGCGGCTGCTCGTCCTGCAGTCGAACATGCCCGTCGCTATCGACCAGACCTATGACCTGTCCAAGCTCCGCACCGGCGGCCTGACGGAGCGCCTGCGCTCGATCGCCGACACGCTCGGCGTCTTCTTCTCGGCGGACGACAGAATGCTGCGCATTCTCGGCAAGCCCGCGGAGGACGCCGGCGACCTGATCGAGATGGTCTTGCCTGAGGCCCCGCTCCGCAAGGCGATGTATCGGTTCGCCCTGAACATCCTCGGACTCTCGGTCATCATATCGATCTTCACTGCAGCACTCGTCTACATGGCGCTCAACCACTTCCTCGTGAGCCCCATGGAGCGTATCGCCCGCAACATGGTGCGGTTCGCCGAGAACCCCGAGGATCGCAGCCGCATCATCGAGCCCTCGGACCGCGGCGACGAAATCGGCACGGCCGAGCGCGAGCTGGCGCACATGCAGACCGAGCTGTCGCAGCTTCTGAGCCAGAAGAGCCGCCTCGCGGCACTCGGCCTCGCCGTCAGCAAGATCAATCACGACCTGCGTAACCTGCTGGCAAACACGCAGCTCCTGTCGGACCGCCTGACCTCCAGTCCCGATCCCACCGTGCAGCGCTTTGCTCCGAAGCTGATGGCGTCACTCGACCGCGCCATCGCATTCTGCAACGACACGCTGAGATATGGCCGCGCCGCCGAGCAACCGCCGCGACGCGAGGCGTTCCGGCTGCTGGGGCTCGTGGAAGAGGTCGGTGACGGCCTGGGGTTGCCGCGCGAGGACAAGATCGGCTGGGAAATCTCGGTTGCCGCCGATCTCGTCGTCGATGCCGACCGCGAGCACCTGTTCAGGGTCATGAACAACCTCGTCCGCAATTCCGTTCAGGCCCTGGAGACCAGCGCCAGCGCGCCACCGCATTGCATTCGTGTCATTGGAAATCGCGCCGATGCGGCGGTCCGGATAACGGTCGAGGACACAGGCCCTGGCGTTCCCCCGAAGACGCGCGAACGGCTTTTCCAGGCCTTCCAGTCCTCAGCGCGGAGGGGCGGCTCAGGCCTCGGCCTCGCCATTGCGCATGAGCTGGTCGCCGCCCATGGCGGCACGCTGCAGCTTCTCGACGCGTCATCCGGAGCCGCCTTCGAAATCGTGATCCCGGACCGGGTCAGGAGTTGATCGTCATCGAGCGCCGGGCGCCTCTCCGCTGCCGCTCTCTACCGGCGCCGAATGTCCCTATACAGGATGCCTGGTTTCCAACATCGTCTGGAGGCTCTAGCCTTGGAATCGCTCGATCATGGTCCGGCGACCGTCGAGAAGGAACCATCGCATGTCCAACAATGGCTTTTTGCTGGTGACCATGCAGCCGCCGCCCGCGTTCGAGGAAGAATTCAACGCGTGGTATGACAGCGAACACATTCCTGAGCGGTTGGCCGTCCCCGGCATCCTGACGGCCCGGCGCTACGTCTGCGCCGACGGACACCCGAAGTATCTCGCCATGTACGATCTCGAGAGCCATGCGGTGATGCAGTCTCCAGGCTATGTCCGCGTTGGATACGAGAACGCGAGCCCCTGGACCAAACGTGTGACCAGCCGCGTCAGACCATGGCGCTCGACCGGCGACCAGATCTGGCCCGGAAACCAGCTTACGCGGGGTGGAGCGGCCGTTCTGCTGGCGCGCTTCCGCGGCGTGCCGTCCACGACCGCGCGAGAGATCGTCGACATCGCACGGCGGGTGTTCGAACCGCGCCCCGAGACACTGCAGCTCCGCGTTCTTGCGCATGAGACCGGTGCAGCGGACATCGATGTCATCGCGTTCGTCGAGCAGCGTGTCCCGGTCTCCACCGGCATCGACGTCACGCCATTCGGCCCCTTCTCCGATCACCTCGACCTGTTCAACAGCTATCGACCGTACTGAAGACTTGTACCGTGACGCTCTCAGCACGACATTCATCGCCATGAAATTCGATACCTTTCCGCTGACCGAAGCCGAGGGCATGATCCTCGCGCATTCGACGGCCACACCGAAGGGCATGCTCAAGAAGGGGCGCGTGCTCAGCGCTGACGATATCGAGCGCCTGAAGGCTGCCGGGCGCACGCGCGTGGTGGCTGCCCGTCTCGAGCCCGGCGACGTCGGCGAGGACGAAGCCGCTGCGCATATTGCGCGGGCGGCTGCCGGTCCCAATACCCACGTCGCTGCGCCTTTTACGGGACGATCGAACCTTTTTGCCTCTGCCGCGGGGCTGGCCAGCATCAACGCCGCCGCTGTCTCGCAGATCAACGCCCTCGACGAGGGCCTGACGATCGCGACCGTACCCGACCTCGAACGGGTCGCCGCAGGCCAGATGATCGCCACGGTCAAGGTGATCACGTTTGCGCTTTCTGAGCCCGTCGTGGCCGCGGCGGAGAAGATTCTCCGGGACCACCACCCGCTCGCAGCGATCAAAGCGTTTGCGCCCCGTACCGCCGGCATCGTCCTGACCCGATTGCCGTCGACGAAGGCCAGCGTCCTCGCGAAGAGACGCGCCGCGATCGAGGACAGGCTCCAAGGCTTCGGCGCCACGGCCGGCCCCGTCGAGACCGTGGCCCACGAGGAAGCCGAGGTTGCAGCCGCTATCAGCCGCATGAAGGCCGCGGGCGCCGATCCGATCATCATTTTCGCGGCATCGGCAATCGTCGACCGCGGCGACGTTATTCCGGCAGCATTGGTCGAAGCCGGCGGCGAGGTCATCCGTCTCGGCATGCCCGTCGATCCGGGCAACCTGATGCTGCTCGGCCGGCTCGGCCCCACCGATGTGATCGGCGCGCCGAGTTGTGCGGCGAGCCCCAAGCTCAACGGCTTCGATTGGGTGCTGGCGCGTCGCCTCGCCGGCGTCGAGGTGCGCACCGAAGACGTGGCGGCGATGGGCCTGGGCGGCCTGCTGAAGGAGATCGCGAGCCGGCCGCAGCCGCGTGAAGCAAGGGCCGGCCGTACCGCCAGCGAGGGCGACGGTGCGCGCCATCGCCCGAGGATCACCGCGGTGGTCCTCGCGGCCGGACGCTCGACACGTTTCGGACCGACCAACAAGCTGCTCGCCGATCTCGATGGCGCGCCGGTCATCCGTCGCACCGTCGCGGCCGTGAAAGAAAGCGGCGTCAACTCGGTCATCGTCGTGACCGGGCACATGGCCGACGAAATCCGCCAAGCGCTCACCGGCCTCGACGTGACTTTCGTCGACAATCCGTCTTATCGGGACGGCCTCTCGACCTCGCTCAAGGCAGGTCTCGCCGCCCTGCCCAGCAGCGGCATCGATGGTGTGCTTGTTGCACTCGGCGACATGCCTGGCATCACGGGCGATGACATCGACCGGCTGATCGCAGGCTTCGCCCCCAAAGAAGGCCGAGCCATTCTCGTACCGACCTTTCAAGGCAAGCGCGGCAATCCCGTCCTCTTTGCCTTGGATCTCGTCCCCGAACTGGCCGAGGTGGAAGGCGATGCCGGCGCCAAGCATGTGATTGGCCGGCATAGCGACGAGGTCGCCGAGGTTGAAATCGGCTCACGGCGGATCTTCCTCGACGTCGACACTCCGGAGGCGCTGGCACAGATCAGGGCTGGCGAGTGAAAAGCGGCCGGCCCCGTCAGAGACTCGAGGCGAGATTGACGGCGAGGGCAAGTATGGCGGTGTTGAAGATGAAGGACAGCACCGCCTGCGCCGTAGCGATCCGCCGTGCCGTCTTCGACGTGATGGCCACGTCGGCTGTTTGCGCTGTCGCACCGATCGACGTCGTGAAATAGAAGAAATCCCAATAGTCGGGCGCGTCGTCGCCGGGAAACTCCAATCCCCGCACCGGCCCGGTGCCACTGGGGCTCGAGCGATAGTAGTCGTGAGCGTAATGCAGCGTGAAGATCACCTGCATCACCAGCCACGAGGATACGATCGTGCCGACCGCAAGGCCCACGTAGGCGGCTCTCTCCAAACCGTGCACGGCGCTGGCGTCCGAACTCAACGCAACCACTGCGACGAAGCCTGCGGCAACCGCAAGCAGCACGATTGCGGACAAGACGAACCGGCTCTCGTCCTCGGCCTCGGCAGTCCGCCTGATGCGGTCCGTGCCGTGACGTGCCATGACCGCGAACGCCAACGTGAGATAAACGACTGCACCCGCTAGCCAAGCAGCCGTGGAGCGCACCCCGAGCGGCAGGCTCGCCGGCAGGATCAATGCTGCAATTCCCCCGACGGCGAAGGCGAAGATCACTTTCGGCCGTGCGACGAGCCCGCGGGCCAGCGCGCGCGGCTGATACCAGCGTCCGACGGGGGATTGACGCGCTTTAGTCATCACTCATCGGCCGTTCCCGAAATCTACCGTGTTACGCTAGACGAGGACGCGATACCGGGAAAACCGCTTCGTGCTTGCCCGACCCGGTAAGCCTCCCTTACTGCTCCCGTATGCGCATCGAATACCACCGCACATTGATTGCCGACCGGCTTCGCATCGCCGCTTTCCAGGAAGCGCTGGCGCGAACCATCGTCAAAGGCAAAAGCACCGTCGCCGACATCGGCACGGGCACAGGGCTGCTAGCCTTTCTTGCGGCCAAGCTCGGCGCGCGGAAGGTCTGGGCGTACGAGGCCGCCGAAATAGGCGCGGTTGCCGAAAAGCTGAAATCCGTGAACCGCATGCGGAGCGTGGAGCTCATTCCCGGCCGGTCCACCGAGATTCTCGAGCCCAAGCGTGCCGATATCGTCGTCACGGAGACGCTCGGCAATTTCGCGCTCGAGGAATTTCTGATCGAAACCATGAACGATGCGCGCGCCCGGTTTCTCAGTCCGGGCGGCGTGCTCATTCCGGGGCGCGTCGAGCAGTTCGCCTGCCCCGTGACGGGGCCGCGCCTGCGCGACGAGCTTTGCGTATGGGACCACGTCGGCTTCGGGCTCGATCTCGCGCCCGCCCGCATCATGAGTTTGAACAACGTCTACATCCGCACGCTCAAACCCGATGAGTTGCTGGGCCAAGGAACGGCAGCACAACGCTGGGACCGGGTCGATTTCTATCAGAAGAACCGCACATCCCGCCGTGGCGTGCTCGAATGGCCGATTACCGAGGCGGTGACGATCCATGGTCTGGCGGTCTGGTGGACCGCCGAGCTCGTGCCGGGCGTCGAGCTGACAACGAGCCCCCTCGGCGAACCGACACACTGGGAGCAACTGTTCTTTCCGGCGGTGGATGCGCTTTCTCTGGCCCCAGGTGAAACCCTGGTAGCCGAAATCCGCTCGCGCTCGACCGAGGAGGCAGGAACCGATCTCGCCTGGACCCTGGTTTGCCTCGATGCGAATCGCCGCGAGCGGGAGCGCCAAGCCATGAGCCTCTCGAAGGGCTTTATCCCCTGATTTGAGGTTGCACCACTCCGCGATGCGTGTTGCGCCGGCATCGTCGCAAGAAATCCAACCGAACCAGCAAAAGACAGGCTGAGGCGCCCGAAACAGCGCGTGATCGGAGGACCATGGCGCACCATCGCCCTGCACGATCGAGGTTCGAGCGATCTGCCGGACATTTCAGCGCACATCGACGGTTGTGCGTCGCGCCGGCTGCGCTAGAACGGGCGAATGAGTCCGGACAATACAGCATCGACAGAGCTGACGCCCCTTCAGCGAGCTTTGATTCTCGTTTCGGTTGTTCTTGCAACGACGCTCTATTCTACGACGATCCTGATCGTGTCGACGGTGCTGCCGCAAATGCAGGGATCGCTGTCTGCGACCGCCGATGAGGTTTCGTGGGTCATCACCTTCAACATTCTCGCGACGGCCATCGTTACGCCGATGACAGGCTGGCTCGCCGGCCATTTCGGCGTCCGCAACGTGATGATCTGGAGCGTGGCGGGCTTCACCGCTGCCACGCTGATGTGCGGCTTCGCACATTCGCTCGAAGCGCTCGTCTTTTGGCGCGTCGTTCAAGGCGCATTCGGCGCCCCTTCGACACCGCTCGCGCAAGCGATCCTGCTCGACACCTATCCGCCGCGGCAGCACGCTCTCGTGCTCGGCCTGTTCGGCTTCGGCGTTGTCATCGGACCGGTTATCGGGCCGACGCTCGGCGGCTACATGGCCGAGACATACACATGGCGTTACGCATTCTATGCCATTTTCCCCGTCGGCGTACTGGGTGTGCTGGGGCTGCGCGCGTTCCTCCCGATCAGTCACGCACGTGCGCCGAGACCGCTCGACTGGACGGGCTTTCTGTCGCTTTCCGTGGGCTTGTGCGCCATACAGCTCGTCCTTTCCCGCGGACAGCGCCACGATTGGTTCGAAAGCCTCGAGATCCAGATTGAAGCCCTTGTGGCCGTCGTCGCCTTCTGGATTTTCGCGATGCACATCATGACGGCGCGTCAGCCGTTCCTCAGTCCACGCCATCTGCGCAACCGCAACTACGCGATCGGGCTCGTCCTCGTGACGCTCTACGGCATGCTGAACTTCACGCCCGTCGTGCTTCTGCCGCCCCTCCTCAAGTCATACGCCAATTTCCCGGAGACGATCGTCGGAGAGATCGTGGCGAGCCGTGGCGTCGGCGGTTGCGTGGGCTTTCTGATCGCGGGGTTCGCGAGCCGCGTCGATCACAGGCTGTCGATGATGACGGGCTTCGGCATGCTGCTGATTGCCGGCCTATGGCTGATGACCATGGACCTGAACGTCCGGCCGTTCTCGCTGATGGCCAACGCAGCCCTTCAGGGGCTCGCGATTGGCGCGATCTGGGTGCCCCTCTCCGTGGTCGCTTTCTCCGATATCGCCGAGAAGGACCGACCGGAAACGAGCGCGATCTTCCATCTGCTGCGCAATCTCGGCTCGAGCTTCTTCATCTCGATTTGTGTCGCCGAGATCGTCCGCTCGACCGGCGTCAACTACAGCCGCATGGTCGAGACCATCTCACCGTTCAACCAGTCGCTGTCGCTGCCGTGGGTGATGGGCGCGTGGGACCAGAATTCGCTTACCGGCCTCGCGAAAATATCGAGCGAGATTTCCCGGCAGGCGGGGCTGATCGCCTACCTCAATGCCTTCGGCTTGTTCACCGCAGCGTGTGCAGCCACCATCCCGTTCATTCTTCTGATCGGCAACGGCAAGAAGAAATCCGCGCCCCGAGACGAGCCCGACGATGCGCCCGCCGAAGCGGCGCCGGTCGCAAGCGCAGGCAAAACTT
>Ga0182738_1008043_pt1 | contig 10546 bp, 9 predicted proteins | sample eDN5th30CBELigMG_FD_128876 | JGI IMG/M metagenome (GOLD analysis project Ga0182738, IMG submission 128876) | Enriched Miracle-Growth compost microbial communities from Emeryville, California, USA - eDNA 5th pass 30_C BE-Lig MG (version 2)... ... | reverse complement strand
GGCGGTGGCCGAGGTGCTGGCGGAAAAGACCCGCCGCGCGCTGGCGCTGGCGCCCGCTCCGGCGCTGGCCGTGGCCGGCGGCGTCGCGGCCAACGAAACGCTGCGCACGGCCTTGCAGGCGGTCGCGGCCGAGGCGGGCGCGTCCTTCCTCGCCCCGCCGCTGCGGCTTTGCACCGACAATGCCGCGATGATTGCCTGGGCCGGGATCGAGGCTTACCGGGCCGGCCGGCGCGACGGCATGGATCTGGCCGCGCGCCCGCGCTGGCCGCTGGACCGGACGGCCGCGCCGATGCTGGGCGCCGGCAAGCGGGGGGCCAAGGCATGAGCGTCGCGGTGATCGGGGCCGGCGCCTTCGGAACGGCGCTGGCGGTTTCGCTGGCAGGCAAGGGGCCGGTCACGCTCTGGGGTCGCGACACCGGCTGGACCGCGACGCGCGAGAACCCGCGCCTGCCCGGCGTCTCGCTGCCGCCCACGCTGCGCGTCACCGACCGGCTGGAGCAGATCGCGGCCGAAACCGTGCTGCTCGCGCTGCCTTCGCAGGTACTGGGCGGCTTTCTGGCCGAGCACGGCGGGCGCTTCGACCGCCGCAATCTGGTCAGCTGCGCCAAGGGCATCGACCTCGCCACGCTGACCGGGCCCTCGGCGCTGATCGCCGCCGCTTGCCCGCATGCCACGGTGGCGGTGCTGACCGGCCCCAGCTTCGCCGCCGACATCGCCCGCGGCCTGCCCACGGCGCTGACGCTGGCCTGCGCCGATGCCGGCGCGGCCGAGGCGCTGCAACGCCAGCTGTCCACCGCCACGCTGCGGCTTTACCGCACCACCGACGTCGCCGGGGCCGAGCTGGGCGGCGCGCTGAAGAACATCATCGCCATCGCCGCCGGCGCCGCCATCGGCGCGGGCTATGGCGACAGCGCGCGGGCCAGCATCGTCACCCGCGGCTTTGCCGAGATGCTGCGGCTGGCCACCGCGCTCGGCGCCCGGCCCGAGACCTTGCCGGGCCTGTCGGGCCTGGGCGACCTTGTGCTGACCTGCACCTCGGAACAGTCGCGCAATTTCCGCTATGGGCTGGCCCTGGGCGCCGGGCGCGACTTCGCCGCCGGCACCACGGTCGAGGGCGCCGCCACCGCCCGCGCCGTCACCCGGCTGGCCGAAAGGCTGGGGATCGAGATGCCGATCTCGAATCTGGTGGCGGGGCTTGCCCAAGGCAGCATCGCCATGGAACATGCGCTGGATTTTCTGCTCAACCGCCCCCTCAAGGAGGAATGATGCCCCTTTTCGCCGTCATCTGCCGCGACCATGCCGGCAAGCTGCAAACCCGTCTCGACACCCGCGAAAGCCATCTGGCCTTCCTGGGCGCGCAGCCCGGCGTCAAGCTGGCCGGCCCGCTGGTCGAGAACGGCCAGCCCTGCGGCTCGCTGCTGCTGGTCGAGGGCGAGAACTTGACGGAGGTCAAGGAATGGGCGGCACAGGATCCCTACAAGGCAGCCGGACTGTTCGCCTCGGTCGAGGTGATCGAGTGGAAGAAGGTGATCGGCTGATGGCGTATTGGCTGTTCAAATCCGAGCCGGACGTCTTCAGCTTCGACGACCTGATCGGCCGCGGCGAGACGGGCGAGCAATGGGACGGCGTGCGCAACTACCAGGCCCGCAACAACATGCGCGCCATGAAGAAGGGCGAGCGCGGCTTCTTCTATCACTCGAACATCGGCAAGGAGATCGTCGGCATCTGCGAGGTGGTGGCCGAGGCACATCCCGACACGACAGCCGCCGACCCGAAATGGGAATGCGTCGATGTCCGCGCCGTCGCCCGCGTCAACCGCCCCGTCTCGCTGGACGAGGCCAAGGCCGAGCCGCGGCTGAAGGACATGGTGCTGGTCAACAATTCGCGCCTTTCGGTGCAGCCGGTCTCGGATGCGGAATGGGAAATCATTCTGGAACTGGCCGGCGGCACCAAGCCGCTGTGAACGCGCCAGCAGGCAGCCATCCGGCGACCCAGGGAGGATAAATGGCACGCGGACCCAAACCCATCGTGGATCGGCCGACCACGAAACGTATCGGCGCGCTGCGTGCGCTTTGGCCCTTCATCCGGCCCTATCGCGGCTTGCTGGCGGCGGCGCTGCTGGCGCTGGCGGTCACGGCGGGCATCAGCCTGGTCCTGCCGCTGGCGGTGCGACGCGTCGTGGACGGCTTCGACGCCGGCGCGCATCTCCTGGACCAGTATTTCGGCGCGGCGCTGGCCATCGTGGCGCTGCTCGCGCTGGGGACGGGGATGCGCTATTACCTCGTCACCCGGCTGGGCGAGCGGGTGGTCGCCGACATCCGCAAGGCCGTCTTCCAGCGCGTCATCGCCATGAGCCCGGCCTTCTACGAGCGGGTGCTGACCGGCGAGATCATCAGCCGCATCACCACCGACACCACGCTGATCCAGTCGGTGATCGGCTCGTCCGTGTCGATCGCGCTGCGCAACTTCCTGATCCTGGTCGGCGGCATGGCGATGCTGGTCTGGACCTCGGCCAAGCTGTCGGGCCTGGTGCTGCTGCTGGTGCCGGTGATCGTGGTGCCCATCGTGGTGCTGGGCCGGCGGCTGCGCAAGCTGTCGCGCGAGAACCAGGACTGGATCGCGCAATCATCGGGCGCGGCATCGGAAAGCCTGCTTTCGGCGCAGACCGTGCAGGCCTTTACCCAAGAGGGGCCGACGCGCGCGCGCTTCGACGACGTGACCGAGCGGTCCTATGATTCGGCGCTGAACCGGGTCAGGACCCGGACGGTGATGACGGTGATCGTCATCTTCCTGATCTTCTCGGGCGTGTTGGGGGTGCTGTGGATCGGCGCCCGCGACGTGCGGCTGGAGATGATGACCGTGGGCGAGCTGGTGCAGTTCGTCATCTACGCGGTGCTGGTCGCCGGCGCGGTGGGCGCGCTGTCCGAGATCTGGGGCGAATTGCAGCGTGCCGCCGGCGCCACCGAGCGGCTGACCGAGCTGCTGACGGCGCAGGATTCGCTGACCGATCCGGCCCAGCCGATTGCCCTGCCCCGGCCGGTCCAGGGCGCGATCCGCCTCGACGATGTGACCTTCCACTATCCCTCGCGTCCCGACCGCTCGGCGCTGGAAGGGGTCACGCTGGACATCCGCCCCGGCGAGACGGTGGCGCTGGTCGGGCCTTCGGGCGCCGGCAAGACCACGGTGATCCAGCTGCTGCTGCGCTTCTGGGATCCCGATTCCGGCGCGGTGCGCATCGACGGCATCGACCTGCGCGACATGGCGCGGGGCGATTTCCGCCAGGCCATCGCGCTGGTGCCGCAAGACCCGGTGATCTTTGCCGCCACAGCGCGCGAGAACATCCGCTTCGGCCGCCCCGACGCCTCGGATGCCGAAGTCGAGGCCGCGGCCCGCGCCGCCCATGCCGACGAGTTCCTGAACCTGCTGCCCGAAGGCTATGACAGTTATGTCGGCGAGCGCGGGGTGATGCTGTCGGGCGGGCAGAAGCAGCGCATCGCCATCGCCCGCGCCATCCTGCGCGACGCGCCGATCCTGCTTCTGGACGAGGCGACCTCGGCGCTGGATGCCGAATCCGAGCGGCTGGTGCAGCATGCCGTGGACGAGCTGGCCCGGACCCGCACCACGATCATCATCGCGCATCGGCTGGCCACGGTGAAGAAGGCCGACCGGATCGTCGTCTTCGACCATGGCCGCATCGTGGCCCAGGGCCGGCACGAGGAACTGGTGGCGCAGGGCGGGCTTTATGCCCGGCTGGCACGGCTGCAATTCACCGAGGGAACCATGGAAGCGGCGGAAGTGGTGGAGGGTATCGCCTGACCGCAAGGACAGGCCGCGGGCCAAGCCGCCGGCAACCAGTCGCGCGACCAGGCGACGCAAGCCCGCAGGCACGGCCGGGGATGAAAAGCCTGCTGCCCCGGCTTGCCGGCCGCAGCGCGCGCCGCCGCTCAGCGCGGCGCGCTATAGACCGCCGCCCAGAAGACGGTCCTGCCATCCGCCCCCAAGGCCTTGCCGATGCCGTAATGGCGGGCCTGCGGGATCAGGATATTGGCCAGGTGCCCGCTGGAACGCGCCCATTCGACCAGAACGCGATCCTGCCCCCAGGGACCGGCGGCGATGTTTTCGGCCGCGATGCTCGGGCGGTAGCCTTCCTGCTTCAGCCGCTGCATCGGCCCCTTGGTCTTGCTGCCCCGATGCGACATCACCCCGCGCCGGGCCATGTCGCAGGCATGGCGGGCCGCAGCCGCGGCCAGGTCGCGATTCGGCTTCAGCGGCGACAGCCCGCGCGCCTGGCGCGTGGCATTGGTGGCGCGGACCGCTGCCTCATTTTCGCGCATCGAGGTCTGGAAGCAGGTGACGCTTCCCGGACGCGCCGGATCCCCCGCATTGGACTTGGTCGAGATTCGCACCCCATCCTCGGCAAGGGCGGGCAGCGCCGCCAATCCAAGAAAAGACGCCAAAACCAGTGATTTGCAGTATTTGTTCAAATTTTCTATCCCCTAAGACCCGCGAAAGCTAGGGATCGGCCCGGCATTCCTCAACCTCAGATTGCTGAAATTTGTCTGGAACCGCCGCTTTCGGCGAAACGTTGCCGCTCCAGACACAGCCCTGAAAGGAGAGGTCATGGCCATCTGGGATTTCGTGAAGGACGCCGGAAAATCGCTTTTCGGATCCGAGGCCGAGGCGCAAGAGGCACCCGCCCCCGCCCCTGCCCCGCAAAGCGACACCGACCGCAAGGTGGCCGCGCTCAAGGCCGAACTCTCGGCCCTGGGCCTGACCGGCAAGGACGTGCACCTGACCCTGCGCGGCGATACGGTGGTCATCTCGGGCAAGGCGCGCGATCAGGAGACCCTGGAAAAGCTGATCCTGGCGGTCGGCAACATCAAGGGCATCGCCCATGTCGAGCTGGCCGAGGGCGCCGGCACCGAAACCCCCGCCCCCGCGGCGGCGATGCCCGTGTTCCATACCGTGCAGAAAGGCGAGACGCTGTCGGCCATCGCGCAGAAATACCTGGGCAAAGCCGGCCGCTACCCCGAGATCTTCGAGGCCAACAAGCCCATGCTCAGCCATCCCGACAAGATCTATCCCGGCCAGACCCTGCGCATTCCCCAGGGCTGAGCCCGCGAAGCGACGCAGCGTTTTGACGCCGGCATGGCGTCGCGGAATGCTTGCCATCATGCTGATCGTTGCACCATTCTGCCTGTCAGTGGGGCACGACCCCGAATGGGAGAACGGGAGGTAAGGGAATGGCCAGGTTCGCGAGCGTCGCAGACCGCGATGCGGTCGAGACGGAAATGTCCTATGCGCAGCGCCAGGTGCCGCGCACCGTCTATCAGGCGCTGACCCAGACCCGCGACCGCCATCCCCAGCGTCCCGCGATCAGCTTCCAGCTGTTCTCGGACCCCAAGGCACCGGCCCGGACCCTGACCTGGAGCGAGCTGCACGAGCGCGTGACCGAGACGGCGAACCTGTTTCGCAGCCTGGGCGTCGGGCCGGGCGATGTCGTGGCCTATCTGCTGCCCAATTGCGTCGAGGCGCCGGTCGTGCTGCTGGCCGGCGCGACGGCGGGGATCGTGAACCCGATCAACCCGCTGCTGGAGCCCGACCACATCGCGGCCATCCTGCGCGAAACCGGCGCCAAGGTGTTGGTGACACTGAAAAGCTTTCCGAAATCCGAGGTCGCGCAAAAGGCGGCCGAGGCGGTGGCGCAGGCCCCGGACGTGCAGACCGTGCTGGAGGTCGACCTGCGCGGCTACCTGACCGGGATCAAGCGCCTGCTGGTGCCGCTGATGCGGCCCAAGGTTCCCGCCCGGCACCATGCCAAGGTCATGGATTTCGAAGCCGCCGCCAGCGCGCAAAAGCACGACCGCCTGACCTTCGACGAGCCGGCCGAGGACCGCGTCGCCGCCTTTTTCCACACCGGCGGCACCACCGGCATGCCCAAGGTCGCCCAGCACAAGCAATCGGGCATGGTCTATAACGGCTGGCTGGGCGCCACGCTCTTGTTCACCGAGACCGACGTGCTGATGTGCCCCTTGCCGATGTTCCACGTCTTCGCGGCCTATCCGGTGCTGATGTCCTGCCTGATGTCGGGGGCGCAGCTGGTCATGCCGACGCCCGCCGGCTATCGCGGCGAGGGCGTGTTCGACAATTTCTGGAAGCTGATCGAACGCTGGCAGGCGACCTTCCTGATCACCGTGCCCACCGCCATCGCCGCGCTGATGCAGCGCCCGGTCGATGCCGATGTCACCTCGCTCAAGACCGCGATCTCGGGCTCGGCGCCGCTGCCGATCGAGCTTTACAACCGCTTCAAGGCTGCGACCGGGGTCGAGATCGCCGAAGGCTACGGGCTGACCGAAGCGACCTGCCTGGTCTCCTGCAACCCCATCGACGGGCTCAAGAAGGTCGGCTCGGTCGGCATCCCGCTGCCCTATACCCATGTGCGCATCCTGCAGCGCCGCAACGGCGATTTCCACGAATGCGCCACCGACGAGATCGGCGAGATCTGCGTGGCCAATCCCGGCGTCTTCGAGGGCTCGACCTATACCGAGGCCGACAAGAACCACGACCTGTTCGCCGAAAGCCGCTTCCTGCGCACCGGCGACCTGGGCCGGATGGACGCCGACGGCTATCTGTGGATCACCGGGCGCGCCAAGGATCTGATCATCCGCGGCGGCCACAATATCGACCCCGCCGAGATCGAGGACGCGCTGCTGTCCCACCCCAAGGTCGCCGCCGCCGCCGCCATCGGCCAGCCCGACTCCTTCGCGGGCGAACTGCCCTGCGCCTATGTCGAGCTGATCGCCGGGGCCGAGGTCTCGCTGGACGAGTTGATGGAGCATGCCCGCGCCCATATCCACGAACGCGCGGCGGTGCCCAAGCACGTCGAGATCCTGCCCGAGCTGCCAAAGACCGCGGTGGGCAAGATCTTCAAGCCCGACCTGCGCAAGCTGGCGATCCGCCGCGTCTATGATGAGATTCTGCAAGGCGCGGGCCTCGCCGCCGAAGTCGCCGAGGTCATCGACGACAAGAAACGTGGCCTTGTCGCGCAGATCAAGCCCACGGCCGAAGTGGACCGCGAGGCCGTCGCCAAGTTGCTTGGCCAAATGGCCCTGCCCTGGGAATGGGCCTGAGGCTGCGTTGCCAAATAAACCCTTAGGCGCGCGGCTTTCCGCCGCACTCCAATTTGGATTGCACAGCCAAGTAGATATTGCCAAACAAGTGTAATGTCGGGGACATCTGTCTCTCGCAAGCGAATCGACGTGTTATAATTTTGAGAGAGTAAACGTGAGCGAGCCTTGTCCTCCGCTACCTGATCAGGGTTGGTCTAAAGAAATAGTTAAAGTAGAGGATGCAATTATCGCGCCTCCAACAGAATCCCGTCCCCGGACCCCAACCGGCGTGTGGAAGGATGGCGACATTGCTCAAGCCGCAATCTGGCGCTTTGAAGGACGCATGTCGCTTCCCCTGACCGAAGAGCCCGAAGCGACGGAAAAGCGCGAGGGACATTATCTGTTCGGCGGCATGTTCTTTGGCCATTTTGGCCTGTTCATCACCGAAACGATCTGCCGGCTCTGGGCATCGAATGACAGCTATGATGGCATCGTTTTCACGCCCAAACATGCCAACCTGACGCATTTCAAAAAGCACCACCGGGAACTGTTCAAGATTTTCGGCATCACCTGCCCGGTGATTCTGCTCCCCACACCCACCCGGATCGAAAAGCTCTCCATCCCTGGCCAAGGCTTCGGCCTGGGCGCGATCGCAACCGGGACCGAAGAATATCGCAACTTCCTGCGCAATACTGTCGGGAAGGTTCCACCAAACGGCCCCGAAAAGATCTATATCTCACGCACGAAATACGCGGCCACCGGCGGCCTTTTGGGCGAGCAGGTGCTTGAGGCGAACCTCGAACGGGCCGGTTATGTGCCTGTCTATCCCGAAAAGATGACCTGGACGGATCAGCTGGCGCTTTATCGCGCTGCGCGCAAGATCATCAGCATCGACACATCGGCTCTGCACATGGCCGGCATGGCGGCGGACCCGGATAAGGACATTGCCGTCATCCTGCGCCGCAACAATACCGAGCATCACTGCATGCGTCTGCAACTCCGGGGCATGATCGGCAAGGATATCCTTCTGATCAACAGCCTGGTGAACGAGTATCTGGTTCCCGGCAAGAAGCCGAACCATGATAGCTGGGGGGAGGCGGACTTCAACGAGATCCGCGATGCCCTGGTCAAAGGAGGTTTCGTGGACCCTGACGTTCAGTGGGACATCCCCACAGATGAAATCATTCAGGCCGATGTGGCTGTGGCCGAATCCCGCGCAAAGAGAGGCCTTGCCTTCACGCCGGTCGAAAAACGGTACGAGCCATGAAAAATGTTACGACCATAGTCGGGATTTGCCGCTTTTCCATGATCGGGCGTGGCGACTGGAAAGCCTATCGCAACGTCGCGGAAAGCGACCTGGAGCCGATCTACAAGCAAAAGGAGCAGGAGCTTTTCGGCGACGAGCGAATGAAGGCCCGTTTCGTGACGTTCGAGCAGTTGACGCTCGCCTCCCTGGACGCGCAGACCGATCCCGATTTCAAGCTGCTCGTCATCTCTTCGGACCGGATGCCCAAGGTCTATCGCGACCAGCTGCAAAGGCTTTGCGACGCACGCCCCTATGTGGTTCTGCGCTTTGTCCCGCCGATGCATGTCGCCGATGCCCAGGTCCAGACCCTCAAGGAAATCGGACTGGAACTGCAGGATTGCCTTCAATTCCGCCTCGATGACGATGATTGCCTTTCCAAGGATTATATCAGGAAGCTGCGCAAGCATGGCGATACCCTGTGGAAGGCGCATGGGGTCTTCGCCGTCGGCTTCCCCACGGTGATCTATTCGGTCATCGACGGGCCGACGCAGGGGCTTTACCGCTGGTTCAACCCCTTCCTTGGCGTGGGTGTCGCCGTGCGCCATCCCCAGCGCACGGTATTCGGCTTTGCCCATTATCGCATCCCGACAGTGATGGTCGCCCTGACCGACCCCTCGGTTCCCAGCATCGTGACCCATTATGGGATGAACGACACGCCGCGGCACGCCAAGGAAATCCTGGCCAAGAGGGGCATGAAGAAAGCCCCGCGCGACGAATTGGATCGCCTGATCACGCGGCATTTCGACTACCTGTCGGAAACGGGCATGAAGGCCGCCGGATTTCGATAACGGCCTGCGAAGAAAAAAGGGGGCAGATCTGCCCCCTTTCCTCCATCTTATTACCGCGTGAACTTCTTGTATTTCACCCGCTTCGGCTCGACCGAATCGGGGCCGAGGCGGCGGATCTTGTCGGCCTCGTAATCCTCGAAGTTGCCCTCGAACCATTCCACATGCGCGTCGCCCTCGAAGGCCAGGATATGCGTGCAGAGCCGGTCGAGGAAGAAGCGGTCGTGCGAGATGATGACCGCGCAGCCGGCGAAATCCTCCAGCGCCGCCTCCAGCGCCTGCAGGGTTTCCACGTCCAGGTCGTTGGTCGGCTCGTCCAGCAGCAGCACGTTGCCGCCGGATTTCAGCAGCTTGGCCATATGCACCCGGTTGCGTTCGCCGCCCGAGAGCAGGCCGACCTTCTTCTGCTGGTCGCCGCCCTTGAAGTTGAAGGCCGAGCAATAGGCGCGGCTGTTCATCGTGGCGTCGCCCAGCTCGATCTGCTCGGCCCCGCCCGAGATTTCCTCCCACACCGTCTTGTTGGGATCCAGCGCGTCGCGCGACTGGTCCACATAGGAAAGCTTCACCGTGTCGCCATAGGTGATCTCGCCGGCATCGGGCTGTTCCTGCCCGGTCAGCATCTTGAACAGCGTCGATTTGCCGGCGCCGTTCGGGCCGATCACGCCGACGATGCCGCCCGGCGGCAGGCTGAAACTCAGATCCTCGATCAGCAGCTTGTCGCCCATGGCCTTTTTCAGCCCGTTGACCTCGATCACCTTGCTGCCCAGCCGCTCGCCGTTGGGGATGATGATCTGGGCGCGGGTCAGCTTCTCGCGCTCGGACTGGCTGGCCAGTTCGTTATAGGCGTTGATCCGGGCCTTCTGCTTGGCCTGCCGCGCCTTGGCGCCGGCGCGGATCCATTCCAGTTCGCGCTCCAGCGTCTTCTGCTTGGCCTTGTCCTCGCGCGCTTCCTGTTCCAGCCGCTTGGCCTTCTGCTCCAGCCAGGCCGAGTAATTGCCCTCATAGGGGATGCCGCGGCCGCGATCGAGTTCCAGGATCCAGCCGGTGATGTCGTCCAGGAAATAGCGGTCGTGGGTGACGATCAGGATGGTGCCGGGATATTCGATCAGGTGCTTTTGCAGCCAGGCGATGGTCTCGGCATCCAGGTGGTTGGTCGGTTCGTCCAGAAGCAGCATGTCGGGCTGTTCCAAGAGCAGCTTGCACAGCGCGACGCGGCGGCGCTCGCCGCCCGACAGGCTTTCCACATCGGCATCGTCCGGCGGGCAGCGCAGCGCCTCCATGGCCACGTCGATCTGGCTGTCGAGATCCCAGAGGTTCTCGGCATCGATCTCGTCCTGCAGCTTGGC
>Ga0182738_1008040_pt1 | contig 10549 bp, 9 predicted proteins | sample eDN5th30CBELigMG_FD_128876 | JGI IMG/M metagenome (GOLD analysis project Ga0182738, IMG submission 128876) | Enriched Miracle-Growth compost microbial communities from Emeryville, California, USA - eDNA 5th pass 30_C BE-Lig MG (version 2)... ... | reverse complement strand
TCTTGCTGAAGATATCGTTTTCCATGCACCATATTTTGATGCAGGTAACTGCAGTATTTTTGCAGTGGCAGTGGAAAAAGAGGGGCTTTACAAAAAGTACTTTTAGGAGGTCAGGAAAGGCGGCGCACGCTTTCGCGTTCGATTAATTCACCGCTGTAGACGGCTTTGCGCGGCGCTTCCTGATAATTACGGCGGGTGCGATCAAGCATAAAATCCACCGCGACTTCCGCCATTTTGCTGACCGGCTGAGTGACGGTGGTTAATCGCACCATGCCGTATTCAGATGCTTCCAGTCCGTCCAGGCTGATGACGGAAACGTCTTCGGGCACTTGGAACCCGGCGCGTAGCAGCTGGTGCACGAAGGTGGCAGCCTGGGTGTCATTGACGATACACATGGCCGAAGGCCGGTCGGTGAGAGCAAGGAATTCTTTGGCCAGACGCATACCGCCGATTTCGCGGCTGTCGGTCTGAAACAGCCATTCCGGGTTGGGTTTGAGGTTGAATTCCCCCAACGCATTGGCGAAGCCGCGGGTGCGCGGGTCGGTGGTTTCCATGGCGTGAAAGTCGCAAAAACCAATGTTGCGATGGCCCATCTGCAATAGATATTGGGTGGCAAGATAAGTATTTTGTACGCGATCAAAAACCACCTGATCACATTCGAGACGGCATTCCTGACGCACCGTGACCAGCGTCCCGCGGTTCTTCTGATATTTCTCCAGCAGATCGATAGCGCTCTCCGGCAGATTCCAGGTATTGCAAATAATGCCTTCCGGTCGTTGCTGGCAGAGCGTTTGCAATAGATGCTCGGCGTCCAGCTGCGAATCTTTGGAAATACCATAGGTATAAACCGGAGAATCGAAACCGGCCTGATGCATCCCCTGATGCAAATCGGAAATGAGCTGGGTGATAACGCCCATTTCGAGTCGCAACGAAAACAGTCCTACCATGCCGCGGCAAATGCCCGAGGAAAGCCGTTGCGCGTGCAAGTTGGGACGATAACCCAGTTCTTTGGCAATCTTCAAAACACGCTTACGTGTGCTTTCCGAGACCTCTCGCTTGCCGGTGAGGGCATAGGAAGCGGCAGCCTTGGTGATGCCGGCAGCTTCGGCGACATGTTCCAGTGTGACCGTGTTGGAACGTGAAGAGCGGAGACGCTTTTTGGGTGTTTCAGAAGAATTAGCGGAAGGCATGGTATTTTTGATGTGATACATTAACTATAACACAGAAAGGCAATAAATTCCTTATGGAGAAGCATTTCGGTGAGTGGTTTTCAGGTTATTAGATGAGGATTTGCATGACGAAGTGCAGTAGGAGAGTAGGCTCAGGGAAAAGTACTTTTACAATATCCTCGACACTCTTTCAAAGTATTTTGAGAGAAATAGCTCATGTTACGCGGTATCAATAAATCATTTCGTCATTCCGGCAAGTCGTTGGCCGAAATCCAGTACATAAAAGTACTTTCACATACAGGATTCCCGATAACAACATTCGGGAATGACGCTACAGAGAAAAAACATTCCCACTGCGTAACATGAGGAAATAATATAAAACCCCGCATCGGACAATGCCAATGCAGGGTTTGGTGTTTCGTTGAGGACTTAACGCTTGCCCGAAATTTTGGAGATTGAAGGTTCCTGCACATTGTCTTTGGAGTGTGCGGTGCCCTTGCCGTTGTTGTATTTATCGGTGGGGGCAGGAACAGTGTCGTCGAACCAGGTGATGACGTTCATGGTGTAATTAACGCGTGTGGGTTCGGCAGGGGTAGTGGGAACAGCTGTTTCGCCGGGCATTCCCATTTCAGGAGGCATGCCTGGCATCATTCCGGGCATGGCACCTCCCTCGCTCTGAGCCGGGGCGCTTTGTTTCATTTCAAAGAAGGTGTTGATCTGATCCTGCGAACGCAACACGCGATGTTGATCGACATCGAACCAGATAACGCGGGAAGCGCGGATATTCGCCGTGGCGATATTGGCTTCAGCCGCTGCGATGGCTGCGTCGTCATTGGCCGCGGTGGAAGTGGCGCCCATATCGACGCCGGGGGCTGCGGGCAAGCCCATGGCAGCTCCGCCAGTATCGCCGCTCTGGCCGCCGCTGGAGATGCCGCCGTGCACGGCTAATTCGGCTGCCATTTTGCGGGCCACATCGCCGTTGTTGCTTTCATCGAGCCGGAAGCGGCATTCCAGCTTGGCGGCATGGCGCACTTCGCCGCTGGGTAGTTTGATATCTTCGAAACCGGTGAAAGTGATGGGGACTTTCACATTGAAGGGTTTGCGGGTTGAGAGATCGCTGAGGAACGTCATCAGTGTTTCCCAGCGTGAGCCGGGTTGCACTTTTTCCTTGGGGAACAGCGGCAATAAGTCGGTAACGGCGATAGAACGTTTTTTGCGAGTGGCATTGATTTCTTCGCCGTCCGGTTTGATGGTTTTGACAAAGTAATTGCCGCTTTCCGGCGCGCTTTGCCAGGATTTGCTCCAGGGCGCCTTGGCGGGCGCGCCGCTGGTGTTTTGCGAGGCGGGTTCAGCTGCTGTTGTCACGATGCCGGGCATGCCATCGGGGGAAACTTCACCGGTTGCGCCTGCGCCGCCACTCTGGCCTTCGCGCTGGCGCTGAAAGGCTTCGGCAATGGATATCTTAATGTTGGCGGAGCCTTCATAAAGACCAACATCGCGCACCACGCGCCGCAACAGGGCCGAATATTGCCAGTCGAGGGGAGAGGGAAGCCAGCTTCCGCCCCCGCTGCTTGAAGTAGCCATTTCTCCGCCGGGCATAGCACCACCTTCGGGCGAGGCCATTGCCGCGCCTCCGCCTCCGCCGCCCTGCGACGAGGAAATGGTGGCATTGCTTTCCGCAAAAATGCGATAGCGCTGTGCCTGCTCTTCCAGGCGATCCACCGGCACCCAGTGTGTCAGTAAAACGGATGGCGCGGTCAGATCCACTTTGTTGTTGGCGACTGTGAAAGAAACGCTGGCGGTGCTGGCGTTTTTGCCGGAAGCATCCACGCCGGTGATGGTAACCTGGTGCTGTCCATCGGTGTTGGCGTTTTGATTGATGCCGAAACTCAACGGATCAAAGGTATTCAGCGCGAAACTGTTTGCTGCGGTCGCCTGCATGAAGTTGCCATCCACTTTCACAATAGCGTAACCGCCATCGGGAATTCCGGAAAAACGCACCGTGATTTCGCCGCGCACCACGGCGTCATTGGCGGGTTCGGTGATGGTGATATCTGCCGAAGCAGCGGAAGACCACAGTGCCACCAAGGTCAGTGACAGTAACAGCGATGCACTCAGCCCAACAATACGGCGAATCGATTGGATCATAAAAGTACTTTCCTCTTGCCATCCGCATCCTCGCGGAAGTCATTTCTCATTCAGCAACACGGTTTTGACGCAGCCGCGTTGCCAATAGTTGATCTTATTTATTTTGTTCAGGTACATCTTCCAGCGCCGCCTGCAATGGCCCACTCAGGGCATCTACCATGGCAGAGAGCGCCTGTGGGATGACTTTGGTATTTGCCAATACGGGCATGAAATTGGTGTCGCCCGCCCAGCGCGGCACCAGATGCAGATGTAGATGCGCATCAATGCCGGCGCCTGCCACGGCTCCCACATTCATTCCGATATTGAGCCCCTCACAGTTTAATTGATTTTTCAGCACAGCGGCAGTGCGCCGCGCCACCTGCATCAATTGGGCTGCTTCGCGATCATCCAACTCTTCTAATTGTGCCACATGACGGTAAGGAACTACCATCAAATGACCATTATTATATGGATACAAGTTCAGAATGACGTAGCACAAAGTACTTTTAGCCACAATCAAATGCGCTTTGTCGTCATCGGCGTGCGGTTTATCACAGAAGATGCAGCCCGTATTGCCCTTTGGCTGAGACGGCGCATCTTCGCCGAGAATATACCCCACGCGCCACGGCGCCCAAATTGTTTCCATCTGTCCCTTGTTCTCCATGTAAAGTACTTTTATGTTACGATAAAATGCCCGCTGCGACAGAAATGGTTTCTGTCAAAATACAAGTATGCCCCATCCGCTTCCTGTCATCATCATTTCCGGTTTTCTGGGCGCTGGCAAAACCACCCTTATCCGCCATTTGCTGAGCGCCGCGCCCGAACTCGCGTTGCGCATTGCCTTGATTGTCAATGAATTTGGCGATGGCGATGTGGATACGTATTTGCTGGAAAATTATGGCGCAGAACTCATCGCTTCCATTACTGGCGGATGTGCTTGTTGCAGCGGCCAGGATGAACTGGTGGAAACCTTGCAGGAAATCGCCGGACGGCTGCCGGCGGAACGTCCAGATGCGGTGCTTATCGAAGCCTCCGGCGCGGCCGATCCAGTGGCGCTCATTGATGCCGTCACGGCGCTGCCGATTTTGCATCAGGTGCAAATCGCGGCGCTGGCCAGCGTGGTGGATGCCGCGCAGCTGGATCAATTGGAAGGGCCGCTGGGGCCCATCTTGAAAAGCCAGTTGCATTTTGCCGATCCCATCATTTTTAACAAAATCGATGTCATCCGCGAAGACGCCGATGCGGCCATGACCAGGTTGCGCGCATTGCATCCGGCGGCGCGGATTTTGCCGGCCAATTACGGCCAGATCGATGCAGCCGCATTCTGGCAATCGGCCCTGGGCGCGTCAAAAGTACTTTTACCGGCAGATGCGCCGCACATGCATTTTGCCTGTCAGAGTGTGTTGTGTCCGCTGCCGCATCCGGTGTCCAAAGAAAAACTGGAAGCCGCGTTAAATCAACTTCCCTCAAACGCCTTCCGCGCCAAAGGTTTTGTGCGCCTGCGCGGCGAAAGTACTTTACAATTGCTGCAATACACCGGCGGAGCAAACTATCGCGATTATCACTTCGCACCGTTTTATATGATGCCCGGCGCGGCAGAACCACAATGCGCGCTGGTGATTTTGGGAAGTGGGCTGGATGAAGAAACGCTGCAAAAGTACTTTTCGCCGTTTGCGTTGGGGAGTGATTGGTAATAGAGATAAAATATCTTCCATGAGGAAGTTCTGATGACCGAATCCACGCAGACAATCGTCGAATTCTTATTCTACGCGGCTATCGTCGTTATTGGCTGCGGGTGGTTGGTTATACGGCACAAAATCACGCGAATAGAATTTGTTGTTTGTTTGGTAATAGTGATTATATTTGGTGCTATTTTATATCCGATCTATAAGTTTGAACAGTATCAGGAAGTTGCGATTAGGGAATCAACCGTCGTGAACAAATTCGCCTACGTGGACGGAGACAACTAATGCCACATTACGAAATAATTCTCTATTGGAGCAATGAAGATCAGGCATTCATCGCCGAAACTCCGGAACTTTTAGGCTGCATGGCTGGCTCATGGCAATTCACAGGAAGAAGCGCTGGCCAATATTAAAGATGCGATCCAGTTGTGGATTGAAACTACCCGAAAATACGGCGATGAAATTCCGCAGCCCAAAGGCCGGCGGCTGATGGTTGCGTAAGTGCAGCCAAAAGTACTTTTCCCTGCTTGCATTAGGAAGTGATTGATAAACAGAGTAAAACTTATAGGATGCAAGCCAATAAAAATCGCATTCCTCAATCGTTGTATTGGAAAGGACTTTTAGGTTTCCTTCTGCCAATCCTCAGCGCACTCGCTTTCAATATTTTCTTCTTCTCTCTACTCCCATTTCTGCGATGGCTGGGAATCGGCCTGCTTGCAATATTACCTTTTTTCTGCTTGTTTTTGGGAATTGGGCTGACAAGCATGGGCTGGTTATCGCACAAATTACGCTCACGAAATCTGGGTCTATTCGCATTTGGCATTGGCTTAACGATTGGCGGGATCGTTGGGATTTACATTTTAATTTTTAACATTTTCTCTTTTGCTTAGGAAGATTGGCGCATCGCAGCCAATTTTCTTTTGCAGCATCAGTTAAAATAATAAGTGATGGAAAAACCGCAAGAAACATCCCATTTAGGCCAGCGCCAGACGCGGCAGCGGGATGCTATTTTTCAGGTGATTGAAGAAACGTCCGGGCCGCTCGCGGTGGAGGAAATTCATCGGCGTGCCAGAAAGCATTTGCCGCGGCTGGGCATTGCCACGGTGTATCGCGCGCTGAAATTGATGTTGGAATCGCGGCAGGTGCAGCAGGTCAATATGCCGTCGGGCGAGACGCGTTATGAAAGCGCGCATTTGGGCCATCACGATCATTTTCAATGCCGGCTTTGTCATAAAGTGTTTGATCTGGAGAAATGCCCGCTGCGGCTCAAAACCGGTTCCACGCTGCCGGGCGGATTTGTGGTGGAAGATCACGAAATGACGCTGTTCGGCCTCTGCGCCAGCTGCGCCGCGAAATGATCATAGAGAAAAAGTACTTTTATCTCATGTTACGCAACAAATTACTTTTGCCTCACGCGAAGCCGCGAAGGGCGCGAAGAAAGAAAGAGATTTTTGAAAGAGAGTAAAAGTACTTTTATTTTACATCGGTGACCAGGATAGGCGGGATAATAATGTTGATTTCAACCCTGTTCATCAATATGGGTTTTCACCTTCGCGGCTTCGCGTGAGATATAAATGCAACATGCGTAACATGAGTTTTATATAACATGGGAACCTGCAATCATTACACTCGTTATTGATACCTAAATATCAGTATAATTGAGAAAGTAATTTCAATAAATGCCAAAACCACGTCCGCACAATTTATCTCGAATGTCCTTACTGCCGTTATTGGCGGTTTGGTTTTTTTGTGCTTCGGTGGGCGGCCTGGCGCATTTGGTCTGTCATGTGGATGATGCCAATTCGCAGAATCCGCAACCGGCCGTTCCGCATCCCTGTTTGATTTGCCAATCGCTGGCGCAAAGTGCGCGCTCGGATATTTCCACGCAGGTGCACGCAGCGCTTCAGCCGGTTTTTACTTCGTTTTATCTTCCCCGCAATAGCGAAATCCGGGCCATCGCGTCAGCGCCGGCGCCGGCATTTGTCCTCAATCGCGGCCCACCCACGCTCCGTTCGTAACCTCAATTTAAGTTCCTCGGGAGAGGAACCGCATTTTTGGCGCCTCCAAAAGTACTTTTAAAAGTACTTTTGGAAAGCCGCCACAGCAAATTTAATTTACGGAGCAAAATTATGTATAATGCCTCGAGGAAGGCGTTCACCTTAATTGAACTTTTGGTTGTAATTGCAATTATTTCAATTTTGGCCGCAATCTTATTTCCCGTTTTCGCCAGAGCGCGCGAGAACGCCCGCCGTGCCAGTTGTCTGAGCAATGAAAAGCAGATTGGTCTGGGGATGATGCAATATCTTCAGGATTATGACGAACATTATATGGTGCAGGACGAAAGTACCGATTATCTGTGGTACGAACCGTTGCAGCCCTATATCAAGAGCGATCAGCTTTTCCGCTGTCCCTCTAAAACGCCGGATAGCTCGGGCGCCAAGAGTGATTATTTGATTAATGGTTTGGTGGCGCATGGAGATAGCGATGCCACTTTCCAAAACTCTGCTCAACAAATTACGGTTTCGGAGCGCGCCGATGGAGTGGGAGATATCGATTATCATCCGTGGGGTGCAGATAACAATGCGCCAACATTGGCCAATATGCCGGAAGAGGAAGAATTTAATGACGCCATCGAAGCTAATCGCCATTTCGATGGATCCAATTATCTCTTTGCCGATGGTCATGCTAAATGGATGAAGTGGTCGCAAGCAACTGCCGCCGTCGGTAACAGCCCGGCTGGAGTGGGAATGCAAAACCGAGATAATCTTCCTGCCCCCGCTCAATTCCTTGCCACACAACCGTAAAGCCGCATTTTCTTGAATCATCCTCTCCTCGTAATTTGCTACAAACGAGGAGAGGATTTTTTTCTGGATAAAAGTACTTTTATCGGGAATCTATGGAATTCCCACGCTCAATTTGAGATAATCATAGCGTCAGCCACATTGAAGCAACAAGGATACGCTATGAATCGAAAAAAAATTCCCTTTCTCCGTTCTGTCCTGATGGCCGGATTATGCCTTGGTGCGCTTGCCTCGCAGGCGTGCGCTGTGGTTATTGTGCGAGACGGCAAACCAGCAGCAACAATTTGTGTCTCACAGGATGCCAGCGATCAAGTCAAGCAGGCGGCGCAAACGTTGCAGGAATATATTCAGAAAAGCAGCGGCGCAAAACTGCCCATCGCCGCCACGGCGTCCGGTAATGTTATCACCGTGGGGAAATCTTCCGGCGTGGATACTTCCAAAATCGATGACGATGGTTTCATTTTGCAAGGTGTTGACAATCATCATTACGTCATCGCTGGCGGCAGCGATTGGGGAACCGAATTCGGCGTCTATGATTTTCTGGAGCGCTATCTCGGCGTGCGCTGGCTGATGCCGACGGATTTGGGCACCGATATTCCGCGGCATTCCACCATTGATATTCCCGAAACCAAAATCGTGCAGCAGCCCGCCTTTCTTTCACGGCAATTATCGCCGGTCAGTATCACCGCCAATAATCCGCTGGGAAAATGGGGACGCTTTAATCGCGCCAGAGGCCGCATTGCGTTTCATCACAACATGCTGCATCTTTTTCCGGTCAGTATTTTCGGCAAAACGCATCCGGAGTTTTATCCGATGTTGGCGGACGGCACACGCTATCTTCCCAAAGATGACAAAGACTGGCGCTGGCAGCCCAATTTCTCCGCGCCGGGCATTGTGGACGCGGCAGCCGAACGCATCGAAAAGTACTTTCAGGAACATCCCGAAGCCACCAGCTATTCATTGGGCATGAATGACTCCAACATTTGGGATCAATCTCCCGCTTCCAAAGCGCGCCGCAATGGCACGAAAAATTATCTGGGATTGGAAGATATTTCCGATGATTATTTTGAATGGGCAAATGCCGTGGTGGCAAAAGTACTTTTGAAGTATCCCGATAAAATGTTTGGCACGCTGGCCTATAACGGCATCGCCGAACCGCCCACGCGCGGCGGCGTGAATTCGCATATCGTGCCGTTTATCACTTATGATCGCATGCGCTGGGAAGATCCCAAACTGCGCGACTTTGGCCATCAGCTCACCGAACGCTGGGAAAAAGTGTCGCCGGTTTTGGGCTGGTATGATTACGCTTATGGCATTAGTTATGAATTGCCGCGGGTGTATTTTCACCGCATGCAAAAGTACCTGAGTTGGGGCGCGGCACATCGTGTGAAGTATTCCTACGCGGAGATTTATCCGAACTGGGGCGAAGGTCCCAAGCAATGGGTGTTCACCAAATTGCTGTGGAATCCCAATCAGAACGTGGATGATTTATTGCACGATTGGTATACGCATTTCGCCGGCGAAAAAGCCGCGCCCAAACTGGCGGATTTCTATTCTATCTGGGAGAAATTCTGGACAGTGGATATTTATAAATCCAAATGGAACACCGACAGAGGGCAATATCTGCCATTTGGTTCTGATCCGTCCTATTTGCTGGATGTGCCGCAATCCTACATCACGCAATCGGACGCCGATTTTGCCGCCGCCTTGCAACTGGCCGACACGCCCGAACGCAAAGCGCGCGTGGCGAAACTGAAAGAGATGTGGGATTTTTATAAGGCCTCCATCATCACCTATCAGGGCGAAAATCTGGCCTCGCACGCGGATGCGCAATCCGAGGCGCAGGCGTTGGCGCTGTTGGATAATGCCGAAGGTGTCCTGGCGCAGGCGCGTAAACGGCAGGAATTGATGGCGGCTTTCCGGAAAGATCCGCTCTTTGCCGCTACCGCCGGATACTTCACTCGCTATCCTGCCACGGCGGGAACCAATTGGGGCGCATCGCTGTTGTGGCGCGTCATGCCGTGGGTGGAAAAAAGCCCGCAAATAAAAGCGCGCATCGAACAACTGGCGCAAAGCACCGACTCCACCACGAAACAACAGGCCACTTTAATTCTAAAAACCGTGAATGGAAAATCCGCGCTGGTATCATCCAATGCCTCTTTTGAAGAAGGACAGAAGAGCTGGAACATCTGGGATAAAAATGCCGAAGCCGATAGTTTCCACAAAGGCATCTGGACAATTTCCACCGATGTGGCGCACAGCGGCACGCACAGTTTTCTGATTCAGGGATTGGGCCGCGGCGCGCCGATGCAGAACATTCCCTACGCTCCGGGCACCTATTTTGCCAGGGCATATTGCTATGTGCCGCAAGGCTCTAAAATGGGGACGGCCAGTTTGACATTGAGTGTATTGGGAAACAGCAAGATCAAATTGCCATCCAGCAACATTCCCTTGCAAGCGGGCGCGTGGTCAAGCATTGTCATTCCCTTCCAACTCACCGAAGACAAAACCCACACTGCCACCAATGTCCGCCTGTTATTATTATTGGATGGCTTCGAACCGGATGGGAAAATTTATATTGATGATGTGGGGATATACAAAGTAGGTGAGTAGGTATTTAGGTGTTTAGGTTTTTAGGTGATCAAAAGTACTTTTACCTAAACACCTAAACACCTAAACACCTAAACACCTAAACACCTAAACACCTAAACACCTAAACACCTAAACACCTAAACACCTAAACACCTAAACACCTAAACACCTAAAC
>Ga0182738_1008037_pt1 | contig 10551 bp, 9 predicted proteins | sample eDN5th30CBELigMG_FD_128876 | JGI IMG/M metagenome (GOLD analysis project Ga0182738, IMG submission 128876) | Enriched Miracle-Growth compost microbial communities from Emeryville, California, USA - eDNA 5th pass 30_C BE-Lig MG (version 2)... ... | reverse complement strand
GGGGGATCAGCATCGATACCGGCTGACCCAGCATGGCCGCTTCGGCTTCGATACCGCCGACGCCCCAGCCCAGCACGCCCAGGCCGTTCTGCATGGTGGTGTGGCTGTCGGTGCCGACGCAGGTGTCGGGGTAGGCCTTCCCGTCACGCACCATGACGGTCCGCGCCAGGTACTCGATGTTGACCTGGTGCACGATGCCGGTGCCCGGCGGGACGACCTTGAAGTCGTCGAAAGCGCCTTGGCCCCAACGCAGGAACTGGTAACGCTCGGCGTTGCGCTGGTACTCGAGCTCGACGTTGCGCTCGAACGCGTCGGCGGTGCCGAAGACGTCGAGGATCACGGAGTGGTCGATGACCATCTCGGCGGGCGAGAGCGGGTTGACCTTGTTGGGGTCGCCGCCCAGGGCGGTGACTGCCTCACGCATGGTGGCCAGGTCGACGACACAGGGCACACCGGTGAAGTCCTGCATGATCACCCGCGCCGGGGTGAACTGGATCTCGATGCTCGGCTCGGCGGCCGGGTCCCAGTTGGCGATCGCGCTGATGTGATCTTTGGTGATGTTGGCCCCGTCCTCGGTGCGCAGCAGGTTCTCGGCCAGCACCTTGAGGCTGTAGGGGAGTTTCTCGGTGCCGGGGACGGCATCGAGGCGGTAGATCTCATAGTCCTGATCACCCACGGTCAGGGTGGCGCGGGCTCCGAACGAATTCACCGAATCTTTGCTGGTCACTTCAACTCCCCGAGATCGAGTTCTCCTCCATCGGCGGGTCCGCGCCGACGGGCGTCATCACCCTAACAGTACGATTGTCCTGTATAAAGTAAGGTTCACCTCACCTGGCCGGGGTTGATACCGTCATCAACCGTGACGATCCAGCACCCGCCGGCCTACATCCCCGGCGAGCTCTGCATCACCGTCGGACTCGACCCGGCCACCCCGCCCGACGACTGCATGGCGCTGGTCAAGGTTGCTGTCGCCACGGACGGGGTGAGCGCCCCGGCGGCCGATGTGCCGGCGCTGCGCGAGGTGGTGGCGCAGGCGGGCCGCGACGGCATCGACCTCAAGATCGTCGAGGTCGCCCGCAACCCCGGTATGGACACCGCGCTGCGCGACGTCGCCACCGTGGTCGGCTACGACTATCCGGATTCCACGGTCCTGGTCGTCAGTACGAACTATGTCGGCAGCTACAGCGGCCAGTTTCACCGGTCCAAGCTGGAGGCCGCCGAGGATCACGCCAAAACCGGCGATCCGGTGACTTCGGCGCAGAATTTCCTGCACGAATTAACCACCCCGGATCTGCCTTGGACGGGCCTGACGGTGGTGTTGCTGGTGGGGGTGGCGGCGGCGGCCGTCGTTACCCGCTTTCTGCAGCGGCGCAGCAAACAGGCCCTAGAAAGCGCTGAGCGCGCCGACGTCGCGAACTAGCGGCCTTACCTCCGAAAACCCGGAAACTGGGCGATTAATTGTCGCCCGGTTGTGGGCTGCTGCAAATAAATAGGTCACCGAATGGTCACAAGCGGCTTAATTACACAAACGTAGTTTGTTACGAACGTTTCTCCAGTGACTGATGTGACGTATGGTCTCAAAAGGCGCAGCTGTTGTATCTGTTGTTTCTGTGCTTTAGCCACCGGCCGAAGCACGGCGCCGCCTGCTGAGAGTCCGAGGAGATCCAAGCCGAATGAGACGCATCCGTTGTGGCTCCGATGGCTCTGTTTTCCGACTGGCGACCCGGTTCGCCCAACCTGCGATGGTGTCGGTACTCAGTGCCGCGATGCTGCTGGGCGCCCCGGGGCTGGCGGCCGCCCTACCCGCGCAGGACCCCGACGGCATCGCCGCGCTGATCGCCGACGTCGCCGACGCCAACCAGCAGCTGCAGAACCTGGGCGCACAGATCGCCGAGGAGAAGGAAGGGGTCAACAAGGCCCTGGTGGATCTGCAGACCGCGCGTGACGACGCAGCCGCCGCGCAACACGAGGTGGAGTCCGGCCGGCAGGCGATCGCCGACGCCGACGCTGCGATCGCCGCCGCGCAGCGACGGTTCAACACCTTCGCCGCGTCGACCTACGTCAACGGGCCCTCCGACAGCTACCTGACCGCGGCCAACCCCTCGGAGATGATCGCCACGGCGGCGGCCGGCCAGACCCTGGCGCTCTCCTCCCAGCAGGCGCTGGACCACCTCAAGCAGGCCCGTATCGAGCAGTTGAACAAGGAGTCGGCCGCCCGGCTGGCCAAGCAGAAGGCCGATCAGGCTGTCGCCGACGCGCAGTCCAGCCAGGACGCCGCGGTAGCGGCGCTCACCGACACGCAACGCAAGTTCGGCGAGCAGCAGGGCGAGATCGACCGGCTGGCCGCACGACGCAACGAAGCGCAGGCCAAAATCGTCGCAGCCCGTGGCCACGACCAGCCCCAGGCCGGGCCGGCGCCGGCCGGTGCCGCAGGCGGTGATCGGTGGGGGAATCCCACCGGCCCCGTCGCCGGCCCCACGGCGGGCAAGCCCGCGCAGTGGGACGGTCCCTGGGACCCGACCCTGCCAATGGTGCCCAGCGCCGACGTTCCCGGCGACCCAATCGCGGTCATCAACCAGGTGCTCGGGATCTCCCAGACCTCGGCGCAGGTGACGGCAAACCTGGGCCAGAAATTCCTGCAGTCGCTGGGGCTGGCCAAGCCCGACGACACCGGTATCAACAACGGCAAAATCCCGCGGGTTTACGGCCGGCAGGCCTCCGAATACGTGATCCGCCGTGGCCTCTCCCAGCGTGGCGTGCCGTATTCCTGGGGCGGGGGCACCGCTGCGGGCCCCGGCCGCGGTATCGGCTCCGGTTCGGGCACGGTCGGTTTCGACTGTTCCGGGCTGATCCTCTACGCCTTCGCCGGGGTGGGCATCAAGCTGCCGCACTACTCGGGTTCGCAGTACAAGATGGGCCGCCAGATCCCCTCGGCGCTGGCGCGTCGTGGCGACGTCATCTTCTACGGACCCGGTGGCAGTCAGCACGTAACGCTCTACCTCGGCAACGGCCTGATGCTGGAGGCCCCCGACGTGGGGCAGACGGTGAAGGTGTCGCCGGTCCGCAAGAGCGGCATGACGCCTTATGTAGTCCGATACATCGAGTACTGACGGCGGTGCAATGCAACTGAGTTCATTACGACTATCGCGCCTCATCGGGTCGCTGCTGGTGGCGATCCCGTTGACGGTGGGCCTGGCCGGACCGGCCGAGGCGGACCCGGGGTGGGACCCCACCCTGCCTGCGACGATCAGCGCCGGGGCGCCCGGTGACCCGTTGGCGATCGCCAACGCGTCGCTGCAGGCCACCGCCAATGCCACCCAGACCACGATGGACCTGGGCCGCAAGTTCCTGTCCGGCCTCGGGTTCAACGTGGGTGACGAAGCCGCCGGCAATGTGTCACCCGGCCAGCGGGTGCACGGCAAGCAGGCCATCGAGTACGTGATCCGTCGCGGCGGCTCGCAGATGGGCGTGCCCTATTCCTGGGGCGGTGGTTCGCTGACCGGGCCCAGCAAGGGCATCGACTCCGGCGCGGGCACGGTCGGTTTCGACTGTTCGGGCCTGATGCGTTACGCGTTCGCCGGGGTCGGCGTGCTGATCCCGCGGTTCTCCGGCGACCAGTACAACGCCGGCCGACACATCCCGCCCAATCAGGCCCGTCGCGGCGACCTGATGTTCTACGGGCCCGGCGGTGGCCAGCACGTCACCATGTACCTGGGTGGCGGCAAGATGCTGGAAGCCTCGGGCAGCGCCGGCAAGGTGGTCGTCAGCCCGGTACGAACCTCCGGGATGACGCCGTATCTGACCCGGATCATCGAGTACTGACGCATTCGGGACGGCCCTTACGTCGACGGATGCTGCGAACCCTGGAATAGTGAAACGAGGGCACAACGCTGCCCCTCGGCCCGTGTGCCGTGCAAGCAGTTGTGTCTGACCGACCTTTGTGGAGGATTTGTCGATGACGTCATCGGATGGGACGCCCGCGGGCGCCAGCGGTTTCCCCGGCTCGGCCGGTGCCGAGACAGGCACAGTCGGCGGTAGCGGGCTCGCCGCCGACGTACACGCGCTGGAGCGGGCCATCTTCGAAGTCAAGCGCGTCATCGTCGGCCAGGACCAGCTCGTCGAGCGCATCCTGGTCGGCCTACTCGCCAAGGGCCACGTGCTGCTCGAAGGCGTGCCCGGTGTCGCCAAGACCCTGGCCGTGGAGACCTTCGCCAAGGTGGTCGGCGGATCTTTCGCGCGCATCCAGTTCACCCCGGACCTGGTGCCCACCGACATCATCGGTACCCGCATCTACCGGCAGGGCCGCGAGGAGTTCGACACCGAGCTCGGCCCGGTGATGACCAACTTCCTGCTGGCCGACGAGATCAACCGCGCGCCGGCCAAGGTGCAGTCGGCGCTGCTGGAGGTCATGCAGGAGCGCAAGGTCTCCATCGGCGGCAAGAGCTTCGCGCTGCCCAACCCGTTCCTGGTGATGGCCACCCAGAACCCGATCGAGCACGAGGGCGTCTACCCGCTGCCCGAGGCGCAGCGCGACCGCTTCCTGTTCAAGATCAACGTCAGCTACCCCTCGCCGGAAGAAGAGCGCGAGATCATCTACCGGATGGGCGTCGCCCCGCCGGAGCCCAAGCAGATCCTCGGCACCGGCGACCTGGTGCGGCTGCAGACGCTGGCGGCCAACAACTTCGTGCACCACGCCCTGGTGGACTACGTCGTCCGGGTGATCACCGCAACGCGGCAGCCCGAGCAGTTCGGCATGCCGGACGTGAAGAACTGGCTGTCATTCGGTGCGTCGCCGCGTGCCTCGCTGGGCATCATCTCCGCGTCCCGGGCGCTGGCCCTGGTTCGCGGGCGCGACTACGTGATCCCGCAGGACGTCATCGAGGTCATCCCGGACGTGCTGCGGCACCGCCTGGTGCTGTCCTACGACGCACTCGCCGATGAGATCACCCCGGAGATCGTCATCAACCGGGTGCTGCAGACGGTGCCGCTACCTCAGGTGAACGCTGTTCCGCAGCAACAGCATTCGTCGGCACCGGGTGCCCCGACCGCGGCGGCAGTGGCCGGCGGTCGGTGAGCGACCCCGACACCGGGCAGGGAATCGGGGAATCCCGGCCCCCGGACACCGGCACCGCACCGCCGTCGATGCTGCGCGGCGGAATCCGCGACCCCAAGCTGGCGGCGGCACTGCGGACTCTGGAACTGACGGTCAAACGCAAGCTCGACGGGGTGCTGCACGGGGATCACCTCGGCTTGATCCCCGGCCCGGGCTCCGAGCCCGGCGAGTCTCGGCTGTACCAGCCGGGCGATGACGTGCGGCGGATGGACTGGTCGGTCACCGCCCGCACCACCCATCCGCACGTGCGACAGATGATCGCCGACCGCGAGCTGGAGACCTGGCTGGTGGTCGACATGTCGGCCAGCATGGATTTCGGCACCGCCACCTGCGAGAAGCGGGACCTGGCGGTCGCGGCGGCCGCGGCGATCGTCTACCTCAACAGCGGCGGCGGCAACCGGCTGGGCGCACTGGTGGCCAACGGTGAGCGCGTCGTGCGGGTCCCGGCCCGCTCGGGGCGCAACCACGAGCAGACCCTGCTGCGCACCATCGCCACCACTCCGCGGGCCCCCGCCGGGGTGCGGGGCGACCTGGGGGCGGCCATCGACGCCCTGCGCAGGCCCGAACGTCGGCGCGGGATGGCGGTCATCATCAGCGACTTCCTCGGACCGATCAACTGGATGCGCCCGCTGCGGGCGATTGCCGCCCGCCACGAGGTGCTGGGCATCGAGATCCTCGACCCGCGGGACGTCGAGTTGCCCGACGTCGGAGACGTGGTGCTGCAGGACACCGAATCCGGGATCACCCGCGAGTTCACCATCGACGCCAAACTGCGTGACGATTTCGCCCGGGCCGCGGTGGCCCACCGCGCCGACGTGGCGCGCGCGTTGCGCAGCTGCGGCGCGCCGTTGCTGGGGTTGCGGACCGACCGGGACTGGATCGCCGACATCGTCCGATTCGTCGAGTCACGCCGGCGCGGCGCGCTGGCGGGGATGCCGTGAACTCGACCCGTACACAGACAGGTCTGCTATGACATTGCCGCTACTCGGGCCGATGACGCTGACGGGCTTCGCGCACCCGTGGTTCTTTCTGTTCCTGTTCGTGATCCTGGGTCTGGTCGCGCTCTACATCCTCATGCAGGTGGCGCGGCATCGGCGGATCTTGCGGTTCGCGAACATGGAGTTGCTGGAGAGCGTGGCGCCCAAATCGCCGACGCGCTGGCGGCACCTGTCGGCGATCCTGTTGATCAGCTCGTTGCTGCTGTTCACCGTCGCGATGGCCGGCCCCACCCACGACGTCCGGATCCCGCGCAACCGCGCGGTGGTGATGCTGGTGATCGATGTATCTCAGTCGATGCGGGCCACCGACGTCGCTCCCAGCCGGCTGGCGGCCGCCCAGGAAGCCGGCAAGCAGTTCGCCGACGAACTGACCTCCGGCATCAACCTGGGCCTGATCGCCTACGCCGGCACCGCGACCGTGTTGACCTCGCCGACCACCAACCGCGAAGCCACCAAGGCCGCGATCGACAAGCTGCAACTGGCCGACCGCACCGCCACCGGTGAAGGCATCTTCACCGCGCTGCAGGCGATCGCGACGGTGGGCGCAGTCATCGGCGGCGGCGACACCCCGCCGCCGGCCCGCATTGTGCTGCTCTCCGACGGTAAAGAGACCGTGCCGTCCAACCCCGACAATCCCAAGGGGGCGTTCACCGCGGCGCGCACCGCGAAAGACCAGGGCGTGCCGGTCTCGACGATCTCGTTCGGCACGGCGTACGGCTACGTCGAGATCAACGAGCAGCGCCAACCGGTGCCGGTCGACGACGATTCGCTGAAGAAGATCGCCGACCTGTCCGGCGGCAGCGCCTACACCGCCTCCAGCCTGGCCCAGCTCAAAGAGGTGTATGCGACCCTGCAGGACCAGATCGGCTTCGAGACCATCCGCGGTGACGCCAGCACCGGCTGGCTGCGGCTGGGCTCGTTCATCTTGGCGTTGGCCGGGCTGGCGGCCCTGCTGCTCAACCGGCGCCTGCCCGCCTAGTTGCCCTCGCGGGTCACCCTTTCCGTTGACTCTGCGGCCACCAGGCAAATGTGCGAGTGGGCTGTTTGGTGAGCGCAGAGTCAACCAGGGGCACTGATAGGTTATGCCGGTGACAGACAGCGAAGCCCCCGCAGGAAAGCCCGCATTTGTATCCCGTTCGGTCCTCGTCACCGGTGGAAACCGGGGCATCGGCCTGGCGATCGCGCAGCGACTGGCCGCCGACGGCCACAAGGTGGCGGTGACGCACCGCGGATCCGGCGCACCCGAGGGACTGTTCGGGGTGGTCTGCGACGTCACCGACAACGACGCCGTCGACCGCGCCTTCAAAGAGGTCGAGGAGCACCAGGGCCCCGTCGAGGTGCTGGTGGCCAACGCCGGGATCTCCAAAGACGCGTTCCTGATGCGGATGACCGAGGAGCGCTTCGAAGAGGTCATCAACGCCAACCTCACCGGCGCTTTCCGGGTCACCCAGCGGGCGTCGCGCAGCATGCAGCGCAAGCGCTTTGGCCGGATCATCTACATCGGCTCGGTCTCGGGCATGTGGGGGATCGGCAACCAGGCCAACTATGCGGCGGCCAAGGCCGGTCTGATCGGCATGGCCCGCTCGATCTCCCGCGAGCTGTCCAAGGCCGGCGTCACCGCCAACGTCGTCGCGCCCGGCTACATCGACACCGAGATGACCCGCGCCCTCGACGAGCGGATCCAAGAAGGCGCGCTGGACTTCATCCCGGCCAAGCGGGTGGGCACCGCCGACGAGGTCGCCGGCGCGGTCAGCTTCCTGGCATCTGAGGACGCCAGCTACATCGCCGGCGCGGTCATCCCCGTCGACGGCGGCATGGGCATGGGCCACTAGCGACTCGTTCAGTTCAAGATAGGGGACTTTTCATGGCAGGCATTCTCGAAGGCAAGCGGATCCTGGTCACCGGGATCATCACCGACTCCTCGATCGCGTTCCACATCGCCAAGGTGGCGCAGGAAGCCGGCGCGCAACTGGTGTGTACCGGCTTCGACCGGCTGCGGCTGATCCAGCGCATCATCGACCGGCTGCCGGAGCCGGCGCCGCTGCTCGAACTTGACGTGCAGAACGAGGAGCACTTGGGCTCGTTGGCAGAGCGTGTCACCGAGGTGATCGGCGAGGGCAACAAGCTCGACGGCGTGGTGCACTCCATCGGCTTCATGCCGCAGACCGGCATGGGCATCAACCCGTTCTTCGACGCCCCCTACGAGGACGTCGCCAAGGGCATCCACATCTCGGCCTACTCCTACGCCTCACTGGCCAAAGCGGTGCTGCCGATCATGAACCCCGGCGGCGGCATCGTCGGCATGGACTTCGACCCGACCCGGGCGATGCCGGCCTACAACTGGATGACGGTGGCCAAGAGTGCCCTGGAGTCGGTGAACCGGTTCGTGGCGCGTGAAGCCGGCAAGGTCGGAGTGCGGTCGAATCTGGTTGCGGCCGGACCGATCCGGACGCTCGCGATGAGTGCCATCGTGGGCGGCGCACTCGGTGAAGGCGCCGGCGAGCAGATCCGGCTGCTGGAGGAGGGCTGGGACCAGCGGGCCCCGATCGGCTGGGACATGAAGGACCCGACGCCGGTGGCCAAGACCGTCTGCGCGCTGCTGTCCGACTGGCTGCCGTCCACCACCGGAACGGTCGTCTACGCCGACGGCGGCGCGCACACCCAGTTGCTCTAGATGGATCTAGACGCCGTCCTGCTGCTGTCCTTCGGCGGTCCTGAAGGCCCGGAGCAGGTTCGGCCGTTCCTGGAGAACGTCACCCGCGGACGTGGCGTGCCCCCGGCCCGGCTCGACGCGGTCGCCGAGCACTACCTGCACTTCGGTGGCGTGTCGCCGATCAACGGGATCAATCGCGCGCTGGCCGACGCAATGCGTGCCGAAATGCCAAGCCTGCCGGTGTATTTCGGCAACCGCAACTGGGAGCCCTACGCCGAGGACGTCGTCGCGGCGATGGCGGCCGACGGCGTCCGACGTGCCGCGGTGTTCCCGACCTCGGCCTGGGGCGGATATTCGGGCTGCGACCAGTACGCCGAGGACATCGCCCGGGCGCGAGCGGCGGTCGGGGAGCAGGCCCCGGAACTGGTGAAACTGCGCCAGTACTTCGACCATCCGTTATTCGTCGCGATGTTCGCCGAGGCGATTGGCGCCGCCGCCGACACGTTGCCGGCCAGTCTGCGCGATTCGGCCCGGCTGGTGTTTACCGCGCACTCCATCCCGGTGGCCGCCGACGCACGCTACGGCCCACAGCTGTACAGCCGCCAGGTCGCCCACGCGACGAGTCTGGTCGCAGCCGCCGCGGGCCACACCGACTACGACCAGGTGTGGCAGTCGCGCTCGGGGCCGCCACAGGTGCCCTGGCTGGAGCCCGACGTCGAAGCCCATCTGGCCGCGCTGTCCGATGCCGGCGTGCGCGCGGTGATCGTGTGTCCGATCGGCTTTCTCAGCGACAACATCGAGGTGATCTGGGATCTCGACAACGAAGTCCGCTCCGCGGCGCAGGACGCCGGAATCGCCTACGCGCGCGCGACCACGCCGAATGCCGATCGACGGCTGGCCCGGCTGGCCCGCGGCCTGGTCGAGGAGCTGCGCGAGGGCACCGCACCCGAACGCATCGCCGATCGGGCCGGCCTGGGCTGCGGGTTCGGGGTCAACGGGGCGCCGTGCGGTTCATCGCACTGCGTCGCCGAAGTCGCGCCTCGCGGTTAGCGGCCAGCCCAAGCACGGCGGGCCGCCGCCATGGGGCTCAGTTCCGCCAGGCTGAGTGCAGAATCTCGGTCACCGCTGCGCTGCGTGCCGAGCGCACCACGCTCGTCAATGGCGCGACCGCATCCACGGCGCGCTGTACCGCCGCCGATGTCTGAGCGCCGGCGGTCAGCAGATCGGCGCTGACGGTGATGATCGCCTCGACGTGGGCGGCGCTCTGCAGAACGCGCACCGCACGGTTCGGCGCGTGGTCCGGAATCCGGTGCAAGAGGGCGGCTTCCATCATCTGCTCCACCCGCAGCCGCGGATCCTCCACGCCGTAGTCGGCCCACCGCGAACCGGTGGAGCCCAATGCTTCGGCGGCCGTTCTCACCGCCGACCGCAACATATATTCGGCGTCACCGAGATCGTGCTGTTCACTCGCCGGCATGCTGGTGAGCGGGAACACGGTCCAGCACAGCTCGGCGGCGTAACCATCGTCGGCCTCGCTGTCATCTGAGTACGCCGGTACCAGCCCGATCGGTGGTGAGGCATCCGAAGGCCCGATCAAAACCGCCTCGCCGGCGAGGATCGCCTCCTGGGAAAAGGTCGTCCCGACCGGCAGCCCGCGGACATCGCCGGGAACCGGAAACACCGGTCGGACGCCGTCGCCGGCGGCCGACGTCCCCGCACCGCGCACCAACTGCAGCAGGGCGGCCGCGCCGCCGTCGCACGCGTCCGGCCATGACAGGCCGATCCTG
>Ga0182738_1008035_pt1 | contig 10553 bp, 8 predicted proteins | sample eDN5th30CBELigMG_FD_128876 | JGI IMG/M metagenome (GOLD analysis project Ga0182738, IMG submission 128876) | Enriched Miracle-Growth compost microbial communities from Emeryville, California, USA - eDNA 5th pass 30_C BE-Lig MG (version 2)... ... | reverse complement strand
GAGTCACTTTGGAATCAATCGTGTTGTTTTTATTTCAAAATAAAAAGTCGAATATAAAACTTAACCAGGATACAAATCATCTGTATAGTATTCTTAATCCCTCTCTTCCCACATGCAATCCTCCAACATCGACGCCCTCACTGAAGACCAGATCGTCCTTCAAAGTGATACTGTCTCTTACGATAAGGCTTACAAGGCCAACAACAGTCCTCTTCTCGACATCTTCCAATTGGCTGATATCATCGCCTTAGTCCTCACTGAAATCCTTAAAGAAACCAACAAATCCACTGATAACTTCACTTCTGCATTCCATTCCAAACGCGTTCCGAGCATAAGCGTCAAGGATTATCTCACCAGAATTGCCAAGTGCGCCAAATGTTCACCTGAATGTCTCATCCTTGCTTTAATCTATCTCGATCGCCTCACTGAGAGAAACAAAAGGTTCATCATCAAATCTTTAAATATCCACAGGTACAGACCTTTCTGAAACATCCTTTACTAATTTCTCTTTTGTTTAGATTGTTAATGACATCAGTAATGCTCGCCGCAAAGTTCTTTGATGATCAATTTTACAATAATGAGTATTATGCTAGAGTTGGTGGAATGTCCAACCAAGAAATAAATGCATTGGAGATAGAATTTCTGAACCTCATCAACTTTAACCTTCACGTCAACCCTGTTGTCTTTTTCAAATATAGACAAAGATTAGTCATTCAAGCCAAAACCGTGTTCGCAAAGAAATAAAGTTCCCTCTTATCTAAAAAAACAAATCCATATCTCTTTCTGAATTACGGGAAGTCAATCAATCCTTGGAAAAAGGGTTTTGATATCCTGTCATCATCATCATTTTATAATTCATTTTACTGTGCTGCTCATGCTCATGCTCTCCCAATATGTTATTCAGTATACCTGTTTTATTTCGTTCTGCTGTCTATATCTATAAATGTTATGTTCTGTGTGCTTTTATTGTATTATTTGCCCCCACCTATAGTTTTTTTACAAAAGAATCACGAATATTTGATAAATCCCTTCCCTTTGCTATATCAGTCCTTAGTTTATCAAGAAAAACTTTGTAGAAATGATGCTACTTCTGAAAGGCTCATTATTATACTCTTTGTGGGAGAAAAGATACACCTCCCATATATAATAAAATAGAGACAATATCTCAAAAAGACGTGTCTTAAGAATTGAAAGAAGCATAAAATCGAGCCGAAAAGATTTGTGAATTTGTGATTTCTGAGGCAGAAATTTTTTAATAAGATTTCTATATAAAATATTTCAGTGGAATTCGAGGATCGTGGTTGAATTGTCGGCCGTACCTTTTAAAAAGCCTTTAATAAAATTTATTAGCGTTTTTCCAGTGGATTTTTAAACCGCTTCATATGAGTCCATTCATCTCACAAGATAGACATCATTTCTATTCTAAATCCCGAATTTTAAATCCCATTCCTGTCTCTATGAAATCTCTTGAGAAATCCATTAACAAAGAGGGTTTCTTGACCCCATCAAGCAAGGTTGAAAGGGTTTTTTGACAAAGAGATATTTTGCTCGAACTTTGATTTTTAATTATTTGGAGAATTCTGGGTGATTAATTCGAGCAATCAATTTTCGCCCAGTCAAATTAAAACACAAAAATCCGTCAGTGAGTGCTATCTTTCAAATGTTTGTTTTCATAAATTAAACCCACTTTTTACTTTGCTTATCTGATCTCAACCTAATCAAAGACCCCTAACCAATTTTCTTCAATCTATTGCAAGCTCTTTCGATACCTTAAATCCTTAAATCCTTAAATATTGTGTTAGTTTAAGGTGGCGGGGTACCCCCTAAAATCCCATATTTTGGATGCTCAATAGTGTTCATCTTGATGAGTTGAGTATGAATTTAGACAGAAAGGTAATCGCTTGGTGGGTTGCTAGGAAAAAAGTTTGCCATCAACTGGTCTATCAAAACCCTATATTTTATGAGAGGGAAAACTGAAGTTTTTGTCCAAAAAAACCTTTTGCTTAAGTGGTTCAGCGTCACTAGATTTCTCTTTGTGATAGGACATCCTTTCTGTATTGATACTCTTTCAATTATCTCATGATAAGTTGAGAATATAGAGAAATACAACATCCTACAGGACTTCACAGAAATCCTTATATTACCAGCAGCTGAATTTTTTTTTTTGAGATTCTATTTCTGCATTTTTGCAATAAATTTAGGCTGATTTATCAGTTATAGGAATTCATGAAATCAAGGATGTTCATCATTTGATCAAAAATGTGTGAAAGTGTCGAAAATCTTTTTCTCTTTAGAAATTATCAAAATAGTTTGAGGCATGAATCTAAGGGAAAAGTATGAGTGAGTCTGATGCAAACTTTTTCCCAGCGACCCACTAAGTGATTACCTTTCTCTCTAAATTCACAATCAACTTCTTAAGGTAAATAATATTGAGCATCCGGAAAGAAAATCTGAGACATCACCTTGAGGGGGTATCCCGCCACCTTAACAATACCAAAACTACGGGTTTTTCCCCTCCCCCAAGAGAATCATCTTTAATTTTATTAGTAGATATTGTATTTATATTGTAGATATGTAGTAGTACTCATCATAGATTAAATATACTATCTTTCTAAGTTTATATAGATAGTTCAGTTCTTATCACAATGAAATATTAATCTCCGCCGATGAAATAAGGTTGTTGGAGTTTTTCTTTTCTAACAGGGGAGGGAAGGTTGGAGATATTCAACTGGCTAGCATGAGCACCATAAGGAATGAGAATTTCAACAGTGTTCTCGCCTCCATTGATGAAGGGATATCTTTCCATGATATATCTTCCTTCAGTGGGAGTTTTCTTTTGGTCTCTGCTATAGCTTCCAAGTTTTCTATATAAACCCATCCAATTCATGAAATTATATGTCAGATTATTTCTGTAGGGGTACTCAATCTTGGAAGCGTTCATCTTCTTCAATTCCACCATGTGATACTCTGGATGTTTAGCAATGAAATCCTCCAATTGGCTCTTCAATCCCAACGAAAACATACCTCCTATCACGGCTCTCTCTTGGTTCTTGTCCTTTATATAATACGGATTGTCCATAAAGATACTGGTATAAACAAAGCTCTTCTTGGGGAAGGCAGTAAAGTCCTTTCGAACAGTGTCAATAACTGCTCCTCTATTCGAATAATCACCTCTGCTGTCTTTGTAGACGAAGAGCTGTTTACCAATCTCATAGTCTGTGATCTCAGTTGGGGCGAAACCTCCCATGTACCAGGTCAGGCCTAAACCTCCAGCTGCTAGTGAAGCGGCAAGTTTTGGAAGCATTGAGGGTTAAAATTAGAAAGTTTGTAAAGAGATTATATTTTTAAAGTACAGAGTGAAATAAATAGTGTTTGTTTGTTAAAACTATAAAATTATAATAAATATAATCGGAAGACTAAATGGATAAAACAAGCTCAAGATAGAATAATTAATTTATTCGTGATATTCTTTATCACTTCGTCGAACTTTTGGCTCGCTTCGTTACGTCCTTTATCAAATTTATCCAATCAAATTTAATTAGGCAAATTTAACAAATTTAGTCATTAATCAAAGCGCCGCCTAAAATGGGCATCTTCTCGGTTTAGGGAGCTCATGTACGTATGATCCTTCCCCTTCTCAACAGGCCTTAGGGGCCAGGAACCAAGGATTTCCAAGTTCTTCTTAAGTCTGAATAAATAGATTTATTAAAAAAACAAAGAATGAATTATACAATTAATGTTACAAACAAACGAACGAACGGAGTTGTGGGGTGGATTTCTAGCTCGCTCTCATGACAAATGCATTACAATTTCAAAAAGACTTAAGAAACTATCTATACATAAACAACTACACATTGCTCTCTTCTTCTTTCTTTGTTTTCCAATTTATAGACTTTTTAATTTTTAATTTTGTTTTTCTTTTGGTTTTTGTATTTTTAAATCTTCTTTATTTTTTTACTTTCACTTCGTTCTCTTTTCCTGTCTTTCTCATCTCCTTCTCTTAGACTCTGTATACACAAATATAACAGGGGAAAAACCGTGTATTGAAAATTTCAAAATTAGTTCACAGATCACTTGAGTGGCGGATAAGCGCTTAGCATCCTTTTAAAGATGCTTGTACATTTATGGATCATCTTCTTGCTTTCTGGTGAGTCCAAATCTTGCACATATTTATGTACTTCGCATATACATGGCTTGAATGCCTCGAAATATGCAGCCATGAATGCATTCTAAATTTATAATTTTAGTCGCCTTTTTTAAAATACACATACCTTTATTTGTTTAATCTGGAATGTACTTCGACCAACATTATTCATTGATGATAATGGATCTTGTATAATTATCTTTGGCTCCATTATTGATGGCTATGGGGAAGTTATTTTAAACATAATTTCTCAAAAGTTTTTACGGGATTTTGGTGGACAATGTTCATAAGGCTCATATTTTCAAAGTACATGTCAGGGCCAGCTTCAGTTTGTTTCATGATTTTACGAGGATTCACCAAGAACTGGTTATAATAATCGTATTCAAAGCCATAGGTTTGTAAAAACGATATCAACAGGCTTCCTAAATTTTGTGTTGCTCCTGGATTTGCAATGTTTTGCATTTCCTTTGTTTGAATCAAATAGACTATCATCAAAATCAACGCATATGAACTCAAGCCTCCAATATACGTGTCATTTAAATTCAAATGATACAAAAATTGCTTTAAGATCAACACCAAAGGCCGGACTGGAGGGTACATATTGAGGTAATCTTTGACCAACTCAACACATAGCAACCCATTATGCTTGTTCTCTTGAATACTTATATCGATTTTCTTGTTATGATATTGCTTGGTACAGTTTATTTTCAGGACTGGAATTGAGGCATTCTTTATAATCTTTACGTCTTCAACCCATTTCTTCTTCTTGAGGTTATTTTCGATTGAATCAAGGACCGTGTAGCTGTAATATGTCTGAGGTAATTTGATGACAATATCGATATCTGACCAAGGTAAGCTCAACCCTGTTGCAAATGACCCATAAACGTAAAACTCAGCGTCAGCAGCGACTTCACGTACAGCGCCTTGCATAAGCTTTATCAGATTATCAAATTGAGGCTTCTTTTCTTCGAAATATTCATCCACGCTCTTTTCGAATGCCATCACTTCTTCACACAAAGCTGCAGCCAAAGCTTCATGTTTCCAGAATTCAGTCACGACATCATGCTCATCTAATACTCGTTCTGCTGGATTCACTTCATATCCTCCCAGAACTAATTGATAATAAGTTATAAAGAAAAACACTATCGAAATTACGGGGATCGGTGACGGTGGTGGAGTCTTGACGGTTGGCAAAAGGAGAATTAGCAGTGAGAGTTTTGACAACGATTTCGAGTTCTTCGTTCTTTTTGCGTAATTCTTCAATCACTTTTTCTCGTTCTTTTATCCTCTCTTGTAATGACTTCTCATTTAATTGACATTCATTCAAATTTTTCGTCAATTCTGAATTCTCAATATTCTAAGTGAAAATGTTAACATCCTAACATATCCCCAAATCCTTACTGTTTTGTCGATATCTTTCATTTGACGAGTCATTTCTTTGCACATCGACTGATAGTTGGCTTGCAATTCAGAATTTTCTTTTTGAATAGGATCAGTCAGGTTGATATAATACATTGGAGGTTCAGATCCCATCGACATATTTCTTTGTATTCCATTGGGGAACACAAACATAGGCTGCATTCCTTGCTGCTTACCCATCATTTGTTGTTGCTGTTGATTTCTATTCATTGGCAATCCAGGACTACTGAAATTCACTGCATTAAAATGGTTTGGTCCTCCCATATTTGGACCTAAATTTGGTGGCATCATACTCATATTTACCATCTGCTGTTGATGTGGAACGAAATGAGGAGGCACCGCATTCACATTAAACATCCCAGGATTTGGCCCTTGAGGACTATTTATCATCCCTCTTTGGTCTGTATATGGAGAATTTGGCGTAAACATGATATTGCTACCTCCAGGGCCGCCAGGACCATTAAGATTTGGTGGCATATTTCCTTGCTGCTGTTGCTGTTGATATTTCTGTTGCTGATACTGTTGGTGCTGTTGATATTGTTGCTGATATTGCTGTTGCTGTTGAGGTCTGCCGCCTTTCACCATCTTGATATTTTCAGGAGCTTTCTCGCCATCATTTTGACCTCCTTTGATTCCTTCACCGCCGCCCATCTCTGGTATATTTGGCATGTTGGAGATATTTTTAACGGAAGGTTGGAATCCGCCAGCATTAGGACTGCCAAGACTGCCGCGTTGAGATGGATTGTCAGTGAAACTTCGTTCAGGATTCCGGTTAAACTTATTCCCTTGAATTCTTTGTTGTTGAGGATCAAGACCTGGAACAGGAACTTGTCTTCCTTCCATATTTCTTTGGTTATAAGGGATATTTGGGCTTTGTGCGAAATTTTGATGTGGAAGCTGATGCTGTCCTTGCATTTGGTTGATATTTAGATTGAGGTTTAGGTTGGGGTTTTGACCAGAACCCGTTGGGAAGGGAACAGAACCAGGACCAGCAAAGTTTTTATTCCCAGGGTTGGTTGGGTTTAACGTGTGGCTCATTTGGCCTTTCGGCTTTCTTTTATTGGGCTGTTGTTGAGGATTAGCGTTCATGTCCATATTTGGACTGTTGATTAAAAACTGTTGATTATTGTAAAAGCCTGGAGACATGTTTCCTTTCATTTGTTGTGAAGGATCGTTAAACCTCATTTGGTTCATCTGTGGTGGTGGATTATTCACATATATTCCTTGGATCTGTTGTGGCTTTGGTGAAAACTGATCTGGATATTCTCCAGATTGGACCTGATATTCACCTTGATTTGGATTTTGATTCTGTACATTCAACATTCTCTTATTCTGTTGTTGCTGCTGTCTATTATATTGTTGATTTGGAATCATCATCATATTAGGATCTTCAGCTTGCTGCTGCTGATGATATTGTGACTGAATATTGCTATTGCTTTGTGCAGGGTCGTTGATATAAGGGGGATTCTCATCGCCAGGGAACCTATATTGAGGATGTCTATTCGCAGAACTTTCACTCTCAACTCCTCTTCCCATTGTTCTTTGAGGGCTAGAAGTCATATTTGACATAGTCGAAGGGCTTTCTAAAGGATTAGTCGTAGAAGTATTTTCTGAGGCTTCAGTTTGTGCAGTCTCAGTATTTGAATTGGCTCTTTTGATATTCAAAGCTTCGCCTCTTCCAGGGTATTTTCTCTTTGGTGGTTCTCTTTCGACCTTTGAAGGCAAAGTTTGACTTGCTCTTTTTTGTTGTTGAGCAAAGTTCTGTGGTTGAGCCTGTTGTTGCTGTTGTTGTTGTGAATATCTTCTATAATCTGGCTTCGCTGTGGGTGGCTTCAATGTGTCGTTTGTTTGATCTTGACTTTGTGTTTGGCCAGTCTCTTGGAAATTTTCCTCTGGTGCTCCCTCGTGAGTATCTTCTAAAGCTTGATTTTGATGCATAACTTGACGGAATTGTTCAATAGCATTTGCAACATCTTTCATATTATTTATTGGAGATGATTCCTAAAAAGGACATGTTTACAACTCTCCCCTATAAATCTTCTATTTACCACATTGGAAGTCACTATTTTTGTCGGCTGTTGAGGGAGTTTATGTTGGACGAGATCTTTTAAACGAGGATTATTTAGGCAGAGTTCCAGCCCTGTTTCATTCTTCTTATTCTTCTTATTCACATCGCAATTATACTGCAATAATAACCCTACCATTCTCTCATCACCTCTTCTCGCGGCTATATGTAATGCATTATCCCCTATTCCAACTCTTTTAGACATTGCCTGATCCAGTTTCTAGATGTACCTGTTCTTGGAATGATGTAATTTGGGTTGCTGCCTCTGTAGAGAAGTGCTTCGGCGCTTGTGTGATAACCCCTCTCAACGGCCATGATTAAAGGAGTTTTGCCATCGTTAGATTGGATGTTTGGGTTGGCATTGAAGCTCAAAAGACAAGTAACTACATCCGCATTTTCAGTACCAGCTTCCAGAGCATAAGATAAGGCTGTTTTATTGTGAGAATCCCTCATTTGAATATCCGCTTTGGCTTCTTCAATCAAGTGCTGGACAAGCACCAAGGAGCCTTTTTCTGCAGCCATCATGAGGATAGATTTGCCTAAAAAGATGAAGGATTAGCAGATTGGTTGGGAACCTTGAGCGTTCGTGAGATCAGGAGAAACTCCCAAACTAAGAAAAATGATTAGAAATAGGCAGAAACTATTCACTTACGATAAGAGTCTTTCAAAAGGTTCAGTATTGGAGTTAATGCGAGAATCTTTAATATAATCCAACATAAGACTGTTTTTCTGCTCTTGAGTAATGTTGCTATTAAGAACTTGCTCAGAATTCTCCAAGTTCCCAAAGCTCAGTGTTGAATTCATCTATGCAAATTGTTAAGACGTGACGAGAAAGGAAACTGTATACTGAAGGAAGAAATTTTGGGCTTTTAAATTAACTTATTTCTAAATAAATATTAACTAGATAAAACTCAATGATATGTTTCTCTTGACATACCATCTCTCATCTTACCTCCAAAAACTTTCTCCCTGTATTATTGATTCAGTTTCTTTGGGAACAGGTACTCCAAGGAAAACCCTCCTCAGTATCCATGGGAACCTTTCAAAATCACAAATAAAAATACCCATAAAAATCCTTTACAAAGGAGTTCATTTTATTATGAATGCTCTTTTAATAACTAGAAGCTAGTTCAGGCTGAAGAACTTCCATCATTAAGGTGTCTTTTAAAAAACCCGGTTTTTTATTAAAATTTTTATCTTTTACCAATATTCAAACTTTTACACTCCCTTTGTATAATTGGATTTGCTATCTGTTCAATTAAAATTATCTTTATCAGGAGTTCCTCTAATTCTCCTTCCCCATAACTTCCTAGTGCCCCTAAAATAAATATTTCTTCATTCAAGTCCCTTTGAGTTTTTTACTTTATAAAAATTTCATCAGAATTTCTAGAACAACATAGACTACATGTAAAGTATAAATAAAACCAAGTAGACAGCCAAGCCAAGTCAAGTAAAAGATATTATGACTTTATTCGTTCAAAGAGACTCTTTTTATCATCTAATTAATCTTCCAAATAATCACCCTAAAAAATTCCTTTTTGCCTTATTTTATGTAATAATCTTTATAGATATCCAATTTCTTCCATTCATCTTCAATATATCGTCCTATCGCGGATTAACTATCACCATTTAATTCTTCTCTTTACCTTCTCCTTTTTTATCTCCAGTCACTTCAATATGATAATAAAGTAATTCTAAAGCGTTCACTTCTAATTTAGGTGCAATTGGCAACAACCATGCCCATTTATTTGTTCCAAAGACTCTTCTCATTCCCATTGTGAATGTTCCCTTTATCATGATTAATATTATCATTAGATATCACTCTTACTGGTCTTCCAACCATTTCTTTATATGTTTCGACTGTTGATTGATTTTCAACAACAGATTCTCCTTGTTCCCACAAGAAATCAAATGTAAAGAACAAAAAGAAAAGTCCTGCCAGTGCAAGAGCAAGGCGATTAAAGAATCCCCAGCCATCACTCAAAACACCCTATTCAAAAATAACGTTAAAATTCTTCATTCATCAATAAAATCTGATTAGTACGGGAGCTTTGGGATTGGAACCAGCTTGAATTAACCAGAGAATCATATTCATTATGCATAGTCCGACACCAGAAAGGCAGTAGAATACGCTGTAGAATAAGAATAAAATAAAGAATTTTTGGTTTCGAGCGCCAACACAATTCGCTATCCATCTACAATGGTGATCCATCTATGAGAGAATTAATAGGGGATATCAACTATTCTCTTACTTTCAAGACGCATTTTGTGCAAATACGACAATGGTGAGCTCTTGGAGGCTTCCATCTATTGTTACATTTTATGCAATTCTTTTCCAATTTATCAGCCAACAAGTTTTTGGGCATTTTCTTGAATGGAATTATGATATTTGTCATCAATAGATATGTACGAGATTCATTAGATGAACATAGCCAGGATCAGCAAAAGCAGCACGTAAAAAATTCGTTATTAAAAGTGCAAAGAATCCTTTCACTATACATTCTAAAATCATGCCCATTCTGGTCAATTTTGGGGAAACTAAAAGAGAAGTTGAGACCTGAAGAACCAAAGAATATTACTGCCAAAGATATTTTCTGACCACGTTGGAACATACTTTTGGCCAAACCATTGATAAATAATGTATTGAGATAATGCGATTTTTGACCAAATCATAACAGCCAGAGCCTATATTAAGTAAGTCTCAAGAAGGATGAAAAGATAGAATAGGTACAACGTTGAATAAAAGTTTGCCCAACATGTCGTGTTGAAGCCATTTCAAGAATATTTTCGACTCTTGCTGCATAAGAACTAAATTTATTTTATTTATCTGGAAATAGAGAAAAGTCTTTGTTTCAAAGGAATATTTTTTTCTTCAACAAATCGTCCCATATTTTATCAGAGAATTTATCTGTTCTGACGAGGAGG
>Ga0182738_1008034_pt1 | contig 10553 bp, 3 predicted proteins | sample eDN5th30CBELigMG_FD_128876 | JGI IMG/M metagenome (GOLD analysis project Ga0182738, IMG submission 128876) | Enriched Miracle-Growth compost microbial communities from Emeryville, California, USA - eDNA 5th pass 30_C BE-Lig MG (version 2)... ... | reverse complement strand
TATTGAACTCGGATTTTTGATGTAAATATTGAGAACAAAGCTTTGTTATGAATTTTCTTAAAGGTGCAAGAAACTTACAAATGAAAGCGCAATGTTAATAAGCGAGACTCTCAAAAGTTGTGCGTCTTTACAAAGCGTGGAGCTGAACTTCTCATAGTAAAAAGCAAAGAGAATAGATCCTTGATCTTAAATTAGCTGCCCAAAGTTTTCAGATTATGCAATTCTTGGGATTCTTACATCATTTGGCGGATTACTTTCTCTCAAAAAGCTCAGTCTTGGTTTTCATAAGTCATTATGTTGAAGGATTTATATCTTAACTCGCTTATAGCGTTCAAGCTGTCACTAATCCAGGCGAAATGAGCATCATTGAAGCATTAAAAGGGATAACATCATTGGAAAGTTTCACACTTTATCTTTCAATGTAAGGAATTAATTGTGAGATTCTTGCTTGATTAATCCAGGAATGAAAAAATTAAGAATGGAGGTGCGAGCAGTTTAATTGAAACGCTCCTCAGAATGCCAAACATGAAGAACATTTGGCTTGATTTTGCAGCGTAAGGTGTGACAGGAATTTCTTAACATTTGAATAGAGCAAAATTTCTTACAGATGCTATACTTAAAAAAATGACTGAAGATCTCACAAAATTTGAGTCCTATCCAAATGTTTATCTGGACCTTCATGTGTAAATGAACATTGAAAAAGAGTCTCTTTAATACTTATAGTTGCAAAGGGATTACTTTTGGTGCAGTTAAAAAGTATCTCCGAAAATCCCGGGAGAGATTTCCTCGACAAAAGATTGAAATTAAATATGAATATGATGAATGAGAGAGGAAGAAAGGGTGGCAAGATTCTGGTTTGGGAAACTTGAATTGTCTGAAGAATTCGAGAGAGACCTTGTTGATAAGTTTATCTAATAAGACCCTGTGAAATTATATGATGAATAAATATTCTTTTGAGTTTATTCCGATGTTAAAAGATTAGATGATCCTTCGATAAAAGGATTCAGTTATTTGTCTCGATTCTTTATACTCAAATGACATGCCAAAGAGATGTTGATATTCCATAAGATTTAAAACTGTTGGAAAACAGTTTTTGAGAATTGAACCATTTCGAAAGATTTTAAGAGAAATTACCGAAAAGAAAAAATTCCTTATTTCCTCAAAAGAATTTGAAGAGTTATAAAGTGATTTAGTCAAAGGGCAATTGTAGATTTTTGCAGGGAATGCTCTCAATATGAAATTCTGATAAAATCTGTTGATGAAAAGACTGTATTCAATGTGTTAAAATTCGTCAATAATATTGTAAGCAATTAAATTGAATTTGAAATTTTAACAAGAAAGTTGGTAAGAATCCGGTCCTTTTGCTTAAACTAACCTTCTCTTCCTCGGCCAAGACGATAACGGAATCAGTTGGAATCAAGAAAATGAAAGGAGTTGCTCCTTCTGAATCAGCTCAAAGGATTATCTTACCTGAAAAGAAGATAATAAGCCCTATCATTCAAAGGTAAACTTGAGACTGTATTAAACTTCACCAAGGGCTTAGGCGCGAAATAAGGCTCGATAAAACAACACTAAAGCAGCAGAGAATAAAGAGGACAGAAGCCAAAACCATGAAGTTTGTGGGAGACAAGTATGATTCACAAAAGATCATATTTTGTTATGAATAGAAAAGAGACAATTAAAAGAGACTTGGCTAATTTAGTTGAGATTCTCAAGTCCGCAAAATCAACAGAAGTCTTGGATCTAAACTGCTCGGCTTGGTAAGAAGAAGACCTTTTTATTTTTTGAAACATCATCTAAATCTTCACATCAAACAGAGCTTTTCCTCTCTAATTGTTCAATAGGGCCTTTCAATTAACGAAACAGAGAACAAATTATCTTTGTAAGAGAATGGCGATCTTCGCTCCTTTGAAGAGCCTGAGCTTGAGCTTTCAAAAGTAAAAATAGAATCTCTCTCTGAGAATCTCTTCTTAATACTTTGAAAAGATGCGGTCACTTCTTGAATTTTGTCTTGAGAAACTTGAGTGAAAGCTTGAAGAAGCTCACATATTTACAGAATATCCATCTCAATATTTCACAGTATTTATTTGTTTGGGGACTCTCTGGCTTTATTTATCAAAGATGCAATCAGATTAGCGATAAAGGGATCGTTAGTCTTGGAGAAGGCTTGGGCTTATGCTCGTCATTGAAAAATGTCAAGGTCAATGTCTCATAGTAAGAGATTTACAGAAGAAAAGATGTGAAGAACTTGTAGTTTGAAAAAGATTACTGCTGAAGGAGTTAAGCAACTGATTGAAAGTTTGAGGCGACTTCCTGTGTTAGAAAGTCTTGATCTAGATTTCGCAGGGTAAGAATAAATACAAAGAGAAAAGCTCATGAGATTGTGAAAGGTGTTCTGAGATCGGAAATCTTGGATTATTGAACGTGGGTCAATCTCTCAAAAGACTCAAGTTATTGCAAAAGTTAAGTCTCAGTTTTGCATTGTAAACTAACTATTTGGGCGATGAATTATTGACTTTTGAGAAGGTGTAGAGGGGTTACTGATGAAGGATTGAGCGATATGAGCAGAGAATTTGAAGGACTTGTGGCTTTAAAAAGTTTGAGCCTCAACTTTAATGGGTAAGAAGTTTTAGAGAAAGAAGTTTTTTGACAACTTTCTAGGTGCTGCGATATTACTGACGCTGGAGTTGGAAGAATGAAGAGGTTTTTGAGAAAGATGACAGATTTGGAGAGCTTTACTGTGAGCTTTTTTAAGTAAGCCTTTTTGAAAAATTTTGAATGCTTAACAAAGAATTTTGTTAGCTGCCCAGAAATATCAGATGAAGGTTTCAGCAGTTTCAGTTCAGAATTGAGGAGGAATATTGGTTGTTTTCAAAGTCTGAGCCTTAATTTTGGGGCGTAAATCATTTTACATGGAAATTGGTCTAATATTTGAATGAAAAGATGTGAGAAGGTTACAGATGTTGGAATTGAAAAATTGGCTGAAAACTTGGAAGGGTTCACTTCTTTAGAAAGGATCCATCTTCACTTCCCCATGTAAGCAGAAATCGTAGGGATAAATAAGCTCATCATTCTTTCAAGGTGCGAGAAAATTACTAATCAAGGCTTGGCTAAAATAAGCGAGGTTATTCAATGCCAAATATCTTTAGAAAGCTTGAGCCTCTCCTTCTCACAGTAAATAAATTGAACGCCAAAGGAGGTTTTGGCTCAATATTAATAGTACTAAGATTACAGATGACGGAGTGGATTGTCTGATGAAATCTCTGGAGAGCGCGAGTTCTCTGCGAAATCTCCAACTTTTGTTTATGTCGTAAGGCTATGTGAAGAACTGAGCCCTTTAAATCTCCTTATAGATGTTCACGGCTTTCGAATAAAAGCCTAAATAGCATAATTGAAGGACTTGAAAAACTGACTTCTTTGAAAAATGTCGGTCTTTCTTTTTCAGAGTGAACCTTCAAAAAATATTCTTGCCTGATGAATTCATTTTAGAAATAACAATATAACGAATGAATATGCCAATCAACTGATCAAAGAGCTTGCCAGGATGGAAACTATAAGAAACATTTCCATTGACTTTTCAATGTAATTGGGTTGTCATCAGAGCACTTTCTTGAGTTTTGAATAGGTGCAAAAATGTTATAGACGCTCTGCTTTATAAGATGAGTGAAGATTTGGCAAAATTGCCATGCATTCCAAATATCAGTCTTAATCTTGTATCAAGGTGAAATTATGGAAGGAAAAAAGTCTGATTTTCCTTTAGGACCAAAAACTTTACGAGAGAAGCAATTATAAGTTGTAAAGAAGTTCTGAAGGACAGCTTTCCACAACAAACATTAGAAATTGTGGCATTTTGTCAATAGCAGAATGAAAAGGGAAATAAATTTCCACGTCTATATGATGTTCAGATTCTCTTACAATGTTAATTATCATGATCAACTGGCGCGAAATTTGAGAAAATTCTTTTAATTAAAAATGAATGAGACACGATTGGCAAGTGGTATTTCTCCATGAAAAAAAAATCCAAAATTTTCTTGTCATTCTCTATGAAAGCTCCCATATTTTTCTTCTTAAGAATTCAAAGAAACAAAACGAATTCCTTGATATCAAAGCCAGTGGCGGAAATTGAGGTTCTTTCTCCAAAGATATGAGGCTTTGAAAATAGCTTTTCTCTGACAAAAGTTTGCTTGCTTTCTATTTAATATGCGTCAATCTCGAACACTTGATGCTCAAAGATTTCTTTTTTGAAAGAAAACGGAGACCAAATATTGGAATGTTTATCTTTCAAGTAAAATATGGAGAGGATAATTTTGTTCCAAAGTTTGTTTTTACCTCGATTTATTTAAGGAGTTGAAAATTAAAAGGCTGAATTCTGAAGGAAATTGCCTCCGAAAGAAATTCTTTTTATCAAACAAAATAGGATCAGAAATTCTTTTTTAATTATACCAGAATTTTGCAACACAAAAAAGAAAGCAAAAGCAAAAGCGAAATGTAAAATGCTCTTGTTCTGCCTTAGTATAATCATCTTATCTGATAGGAAATTGATGAAAACCTCTGAAGGCGAAAAGACCTCAAAAGACACAGGAGTACTTATTGAAAAGAAGATAATCCATAGCCGAAGGTAAAACATCTACCAGTTCTTTATGAATAAAGTCAAAAGGCAAGAACTAAAGCTTGATATGAGAAACTTTAAATCAAAGCTGGCTAAGAGAATGGATGTGAATGGATTAACTTTCTTTGGAGAGAGGTAAAATTCAAGAAGGATTGTCAAAGCAAGGATTGAATAGAAGAGAAACAGCAAATAGCAACTTGAAAAAATTGGCAAGGAGTATCAAGTCACAGAAAGGACTTCAAGAATTGAATATAAGATGTTCAGGGTAACCCATTTACTGGACATATCTGACTGAATGGAAGGCTCCAAATGACAAATCAAGTGGATGAAATAACTCAATCAGGAATCAATTATATCAGTGAAGGTCTGAAGAAACTTGGTTCTCTGAAGAGCTTGAATCTGAACTTTGCAAGGTTTGGAAGACAGTTTCAGAAGAAATCCTCATTTATTCTTGATAGATGCAGATGTATTGATGATCTTGGACTGATGAATTTAAGTGAAGGAATAAAGCGAATCAGCTCTTTGGAAAGAGTTAGTCTGAATTTCTCGTGGTATTTCTTGAGAACTGAAGGGAGGGTTCTTGAATTTATAAAAGGTGTTTTTCAATTACAGATGATGGAATTACAAGTCTGTGTAAAAGTTTAAAGAGACAAAGGAAGTCTTTGAAAAACATTTCGCTGAATCTTTCACAGTAACATCAGGAATAGTTTGTTGATAGCTCTAAGAGAAAAAAAAAGGTGTACGAGATTCACCAAAGAAGGGCTGAGAATTCTGGGCGAGACCTTTCAGAAGCTTCCTAAACTACAAAGCCTTGATTTAGATTTTACAAAGTAAGCCAATGGAAATGTGGGATTACTTATCAACGAAAAGGTGCATTTCTAATGTCGGGGATACTGGGTTATCCATTTTAAGTCAATGTATAAAGAAGATAGAGCAATTGCAAAGCCTAAGTCTCTGCTTTTCTGGGTAAGATGTTTCTCTCAGAAAAGTTATTTAATTTGTGAAAGATGTAGGGGGATTACGAATAAAGGAGTGGAAAACTTAAGCAAAGAACTTGATGGGCTTGTGGGTTTGAAAGTTCTAAGCCTGGATTTTCATGCGTGAGTCTTTGAAAAAGGAGAACAATTCATTGAATTATTAGGTGTGATGAGATAGATGATACTGGAGTTGGAAATATAAAGAAATCCCTAAAAAAATTGATGTCTTTAAGAAGCTTCAAGGGAGGATTTTATAAGTGAGTCTTTGAAAGTTGAGGGTTTTAACATGTTTAGTTGTCAAAAAATCACCTCTGATGGTCTGAATAGTATTAGTGGAGGATTAAAAGAGCTTGTTTCTTTGGAGAGTCTCAGTCTAGACTTTGGGTGGTAAGCGATCTCTGGATTCATTCAAAATAAATCTTGAAAAAAAGTTGCAAATATATCATGAACCCTGGAATCAAGAAATTGGGTGAGGATTTAAAAGGGCTTGCGTCTTTACACACTCTGAATCTGCGCTTTTTTGAGTGCTCTTGGATCACTGGTGGAGGCCTGTCTGGGTTAAATAAGGGTATAGAGAGCCTTGTTTCGTTAAGAAATCTGAGTCTTTGGTTTTCAAAGTAAGGAAGGAGAAAGTGTAATAGAGATTATTGAACACTGGATATTAGGTGCCAGAACATTTATGACTCTGGATTACAAAATTTAGTGCAACATTGGAAGAAATTAACGAACCTAGAAAGCCTCAGTCTTTGCTTTTCTCAGTTAAAATAAAGAAGTTGATTTATAATAAAGCTATTTCTAGCTGCCAATATGTCACTAATCAAGGGATAATTAGTATAGTGAAGGATCTAAAGAAACTTGTCTCTTTGAAAGATATCAGTCTTTTATTTGCAGAGTCAGTGAAATTCTTTGAGAGAGCGGTTCGTTTATTGAGAATAGGATTGGTTCTATGACAGATAAAGATTTGAATGGGATCATTAAAATGTTGACAAAAAGGATGAATTTGAAAAATATCTCACTCGATTTTTCACAGTAATTGGGATATGATGTTTATATCTAACCTGATAGATGCAATAATATCACGAATTTGGCAATTTATAAGATGAGAAAAGATCTAACCAAACTGTCTTCCTTGCCAAATCTCCGTTTGCAACTGAGAATGTAAATGAAGGGAAATTCCTTTTTAATTTTCTCTAGGTGTCCTGGTGTAACAAATGATCAAGTTTCTCATTGTGCAAGAAGTCTCAGGAGAGTATTTCCACAAAGAAATATTGAAATTATTCACTAAAAAGAAAGCATTTATTGTTTTATTGTTTGAAAGCTTTTTAAAGAAAGTTGTATAAAAAAATTAATGTATAGTTTCTTGCTGAAATTTTCAGATTCAAATGAATTTAACCCTTCAAAAAACATTTTTGGCTTATAGATTTGGAGCAGATCGTCAGTTAATAATACACATTTTCTTCAACATTTATGAAGTTTTATCTTTCTCATAATAAAATAAAATCTCTAATGATACAATACAATACACAACAACTTACCACATTGTTAGTCTATGCTCAATAACTCCTTTTAAAATCCTTTCATTATCCCTTGAACATCCTTGCACATCCACATGAATATTACTCTCTTTCAAACCTCTCACTGACCCCAAAAACTTAATAAACTCCATAAAGCCCCACTCATCCACATTCAATATATTAACTTTGTAAATAAACCTCTTTAAATTCTTTTTCGCCATTGCATTCACAAGCCCCGAAAGCTCTTTAGAACTCACTCTATAATGCAACATATCAATTTCTAAAGCCTTTAAATTCTTCAACCCTTCAATCATCTCAGTCAAAGCCCTCACATTAAAATCCTGAACACTTCTTCCGAGATCCAATCTTAACCATTCCAAAGAATTATGCGAGGAAATTGCTTGGAAAATCTCCCCTAAAGCTTCTGAATAGTTCTCATTGAGGCTCATCTTGATACTTTTTAGCCTCTCCTGCTTTGTAATAAAGTGCGCCAAGCTCTTTGAACCCCTTATCTGCTCAAAAGTGCTTAAAATACTGAGGTTTAAATCTTCTAAAAGGAATGGATATTCTGGTCTGGTTAATTCATTTAGGTCTTCAAGGATGAATTCAAGGTCAAGAGATTTAAGATTTTGGGCTTGAGAAAGCAAAGATTGGTAATGATTAAGATCATAAGGGCCATATACTGAATGCAGGGTTAATCTTTCTAGACGTTCCAACGAAGGAATAGCGAGATCTTTTGATTCAGAAGAGTGGGGAAGAGCTCGAACAGACTCTTGTTTCAGAGAGAGCTCTTTAAGAGGAGCGAAGTTGATGATGTTTTCTAAGGATTGTCCTTCGATTCCTGCGATGTGAAGAGTAAGAGATTCGAGCTTGGTGCAGTTGATGAGAGGAGTGAAGGTGATTTTGTTCTTTCCATATGAAAAGCCTTCAATGTAGATATTGAGCTTACGAAGATTATGAAGTGAAATCGAAGATAGCTCCAAGCATTTCTTATAATTGAGCTGAGTTGTGGAGATATTGAGCTCTTGTAGACTGCCGAAAGACTTGAGAACGTTGGCATTGAGGATGCCGTGAGGATGTTGTTGGACAATAGAGAGATGTTGAAGGGCAGGAAGGCGGATTCTTCGAAGATGTTTAGCTTTGATTCTGTTCTTGAAAGAGTAAGAACAAGCAAATTCTTTGACTCTTGAGAAATAATAAATGAGCTTCAGATGATGTTGCCAGCTCCCTATAGATTCATAAAGGTTTGGATTCTTCATGTGAAGGGATTTTAGCTGAGGATGAACGGCTCTTTTCAGCATTTTGGTGACATGACTTTTAATGTCGATCGAAACTAGAGCTTTTTCGGGACGTAAATGCTGTCTGAGGAGATGTTTGGTAGTCCGATAATGGAAGGATTTGTAGAGTTGGAGCCTTTTAAGGGGTTTGAAGGATTTTTGAAGGGTCGGTGAGATGATGGATATAGTTTCTCGGACATCTATTTTGGGGTCTTTGTGGTCATTGGTGATGAGATCGTGAATCTTTTCTTCTTGTTTGAAGATTTGTAAAGAAATTGCTTTCCAGAGGTGAACTTTGGTGTCTTTTAGTTGGTGTTGGCGTGGTTGGTAATAGAGTTTGAGCGTGCGAAATAATGGACGATGTCTAGGGATCTGCGGTGGGGAGGGTTCTGTGAAGGAATTATTGGAGGAAGGGTTAGATTTGAGAGCCTTGGAGCTGGAATTAGAAGGGCAAGCAGGAAGTGGAGAAGTCATGGTTTGGAGGCGTTTCGTAGTTTTTTATATTAATTATTATGATGATTAATTTGAGATCTGATGATAAGTTAGTTGAAGAAAATTTATTATATTGAGAAATTGAGATGAAGCGGATAAATTTTTATATACTGTAATCTGTATTGTGAGGTATTTTCAATGAAGAAACTGGAGAAAAGGAAGACTTAGAAAAATTTTAGAGAAGTTAAGAAGTGAAATACGGGGAGATTGTGAGGGGGTTTAAATGGAGGGAAGATCGGGATTAAGACGGGGAGTTTTTAATTGAAGGTATGTTTAGAGTTGATTCGGTTTATTAGCGAGCGGATTATTCTAAATTTGGTTTTTGATTTGATTTCGGTTGTCTGTAATTACTCAGAAATCAAGCCGTTTATTCAGATAGTTAGTTTATTTAATTTGCAAAGGAAAAACCCTCCTCCTTAAATTATTCACTTGTATTTTTATCAGATTTTCAATGGTTACTCTTTCTTTAGAAAAAATCAAACCAGACCAGAAATTCTTCTCATGGGAGAAGTTATGAACTCTACATGCCAAAGAAAATTCGTCCCAATTATTTTCAAGTCCATCTCAATCTCTTTATGGTTGTGAAGAATTTACCTTTAAGCTTATTTTGGCCCTTGATTGGAGGTTGTGGATCTTTATTTTTGGAGGGTTTCGTCTATGGATTTCGCCAAAAAGGAAGATATTAAAAGTGTATGTGTTTTAATTTTTTTTTAAAAGAGAAGAAAATCTAAAAAAAAGAAATCATCGATAAAAGGAGAATAAATTCAAATTGATCAGTTTCTTCAGACAGTTTTTTTATGCAGGGGTGAAAAAATCTGAGGGGAAGAACAAAAAAAAGGAGAGATATTGACCTCTTTTTCTATTAAAAATTACCTTATTTTCTAGAGGAATTCTAAATACATGGCTCAGATATTTTTTCTGGATTTTGACCTCTAAAATCTGAGATCCAGGTTTTTTTGCGTTTTTTCAGATAATTTTTTTTTCGTCAAGTTCAAAAAAAAAATTTATGATTTTTTTTTCAATTTTTTTTGAATTTCTTTTTCTTGAAAAGAAAATGGTTGACTTCATGAGAAATAAACCGAATCTAAAATTTCTTTCTGTTATCGATCATTCATAAAGAGCTGCTAGTTTTCATGAGATTCTGTATCTTCTGCTTGTCTTTCTCAGGGATTCGGCTTCTCTCAAGTTGAGTTTTACTATGATAAAACTCTTTACATCATGAAGTTGACCTCAAGGTTTTTCAAAGAAGCGAGTCCACTCATAAGCTTCACTTAAGTTGATCTTTGTAGCAGCAGTGATGTTCTTCCATCTAGATCATTACATTGAGACATCAATGGCTAGGTTTCGGGAAGCCTCGTGAGATCTCGTGAAGATTGTCCATACCTTGAGAAGTTGATGAAGAACTTGAAACCCATGTGTACTAATTTTCAATGACATTGAATGAAGACCCTGATTGAAAAACTGTCTCATTGAAAGCTTCCAGAAAATAGAACCTCTTATTTTTAACTGGAAACACCCTGTATATTCATTTATAGGGAACTCATGTTGAGAACGATGATCTAAGAATAGAACTGGAGACGGTGTATTAAAAAAACGCTCTTGAAAACAATTTTTCTTAAAGAAGAATTTTTGATGCAAAGTTGAGGGTTGAATAGTTTATTTAGGACAGAACTTCTGTATTCAC
>Ga0182738_1008033_pt1 | contig 10555 bp, 11 predicted proteins | sample eDN5th30CBELigMG_FD_128876 | JGI IMG/M metagenome (GOLD analysis project Ga0182738, IMG submission 128876) | Enriched Miracle-Growth compost microbial communities from Emeryville, California, USA - eDNA 5th pass 30_C BE-Lig MG (version 2)... ... | reverse complement strand
TTAAACAGACAAATCATATCGCAGAGAATCTTTTTTCCAAAAAAAATCAAATCTTTCTCAAATTTTGCAAGGATTGAAAAAGTCTTGAATTCTCAACGACTCAGAAGGAGAAGAATTTTTTCCATCCAAACACCTCAGATCAAGTCTAAATTTTTTGGGCGCGTTTCCACAACACTGTAAATGGTGTTTAATTTTATTCTTTTGTGATGAGATGACATGTGAAAATCCCTAAAATTATTTTGCAAACTATTCTCTAGAAAATGAATTTATTCAATAAGGATATATTTAAGAAGGAGATTTTTAACAAAGACATATTCAAGAAGGACAAGCTGAAAGATGGAATAAAATCTGTAACTTGAAGACTTTTCAAAAGTAACCTTGGTAGTTGACAAATCCTCTTGTTTCACTTGCAAATTCAGCGAAAACAATGTTGAATTCTCAGGAAGAAAGCAAACATCGCATTTCAGATTTCATCTTTATCTATCCAAGAATATTTTGGATGACCTTCCCTACCAAAGAGAAAGCAAAGGAGCTCGCTGAATGCCTCAACCTCCAGTTTAAGAAAAATTATTATTATATTTGGAATGTGGGAGAGCAGAGATACGACACTTCAGTCTTCAATAATCAAGTAAGCAAAGCATGAGGGTCATTTTCTGAAAGCGAATTAGGTGGCCGAGTTCTCTTTTGTTGGTTATCCCTGCCCTCCATTTCAGTATATTTTGCTGATTTGTAAATCAATTTTGGAATGGCTCAATTCTGACAAGGATAATGTCGCAATTATCCACTGTCAGTCGACGATTGGCCGAAGTGCAATTGTTATATCATGTCTCCTCTCTTTGTTAAAAGTAGTGAACCATCCTATGGAAGCTCTGACCTACTTTTGCAATGTAATTTTGGTTCTGAAATCCCGGGAATATTCACTTTTCCTAGAAGCTTCAAATAAATGATGACTCCTTCCTCTTGCCTTCCCAGAAACTCTGTATTCGAAATTTTGCTAACCTCATGGACAATATAAAAGTAAATATTCAGATTTTTCTTTGAGGAATAAAGAGTATATTCTAGCTGAATGATAAATCAGTTGTTATTGAAAAAGTCATCTTGAGTGAAGTTCCCAAACTCGTTTCAGGAGCCAAAAACGGCAAAAAAGGCCCGGAATTGGATGAACTCAGACCTTACATCCAAATCTTTAGAGGCTCCAAAGCGATTTTCAATCATCTTTCCAAGTGAGGAAGAGATTTTGTTATTTTAAATTAACCTCATTTAGAGAGAAGGAACCCAAAGTATACGCCCTAGAGGAAAAGAATATTGAATTTGAAATCGGGTTGGAAGTCACAGATGAAGTACTGATCCGCTGTAGAAACTTTGAAAGCAACTCAGATCGCTCTTCAATATTCAGAATCCTCTTTACTCCTTGTCTCACCTTCAATGATGAAATTAAATTATTCAAAGTAATTTGGTTTTTGTTGAATGGCTCACTAACTTCCTAATTCAAAGAGAGACATTGACTTCTCATCGAACGTCCAAGTTTCAGATAGTTTTTATATCAAGTTGGTTGTAAAAATTCAAGAAGAAAGTAAGATCTTTTTCTTTCAAGAACCACTTGTTGACTTTTTCCCCATAGAAGAGAACCCTGAAGTGGATGCGTTGAATAAGTTGAAAGCAGAATGTTTGGAACTTGCTGAGAATTATAAGACCAAGAAGGATAATAAGACTCAGAAAGTTTTGAAAGCTGAAACTGTAGAGGATGTGAAAAACAAGTTTGACATTGTCGACAGCAATTCAAAGGATGATTTGGAAGAAAAAGAACAGGAGGAGAAGAGCGAGGAAAAGAAGAAGGAAACCTTGACACCAAATACAGACGCCAAACTCAAACAGTTCTTCACTTCTATCCAACAAGAAGATGAGGACAACAAGGAAGAAGATAACGACGTCGATTTGGATGAATACATTAGTAACCTCGAAAATAAAGAATAAACATTGTTTGTATCTTGTACATACCGTAATGCGTATCTATGATTTGAGCCCTCAAAAATAATCTACTGTTGTTTTCCAAGAAAATAAAATGTAAAATTTACTTTTTAATTTTATATCATCGATCTTCATATTCCATTTCTCTCTTTCTTTTGAGATGAAAAAGTTTGCCAAAATTTTTTCCTTTGGAGCCCTGGCCTCGATGAGCGTTGCCTACACCTTCCCAAACAAGTTTTTTGCTCTCGATGACGTGGCTGAAGGAATTGAGATTGATAAGGAAACAGAATCAGTGCCTCATGATTTGGAGAGACTTCGTTTATTTTCATTAACACCTCAGAAGGATTTAGCTCATGAGATTGCCTACCATCTCAACACAACTTTGGGCAAGCTGAAGATCAATAAAAAATATGAGGGAAGTGAATCCCATATTGATATCCTCGAAAGTGTGAGAACCAAGAGAGTTTTCTTGATCTGCTCATTTGATAAATCCAGATGGTCCTTCAATGAAACCCTGATTGATCTCATGCTGACAATTTGCGCGATGAAAAAAAGTTCTGTGAGAAAAGTCAATGTGATCCTTCCCTACTATGCATACACTCGCCAAAATAAAATCGAAGGAGAGGCCAGAAGTCAGAGCTTATTTGCATCAGACATTGCATCAATGCTGGAAGCTGCTGGAGCAGACAGAATCTTTACTGTTGATTTGGAGTCTTCTCAATTACACGGCTCGTTCAACATCCCCCTCGTTGAGGTCGATTGCAACCGTCTTTGCGCAAGATATTTTAAAGACTATAATTTCAAAGATCTGATTGTGGTCTGCGCAAATGATACTCTGTTTGCGAGAGCAGTAAAGATAAAAAATAGACTTGAGCAAGAAGGAAGAAATGTGGATGTCGGAGTCATGGTTCGAGTTCAAGACCAGAACTTTGACTACATCGGCAAAGCCGTCAATGGAAGAGATGTGCTTTTGATTGATAACGTCGTTGATACAGCACAGACAGTTTACAACGTTTCCAATAAGCTTGAACAGTTGGGAGCGAACAATATTTACCTTTTTGCGGTCCACGGAGTCTTGAGTAATAACGCAGTTCAGCTCATTGATGAATCTCCCATCAGAGAAGTTGTGCTCACAAATACCGTTCCACTTGATACAGACAATATCAGCTCCAAAATCAATCAAATCTCAGTCGGAAAAATCCTTGCTGAAACTATCGCCCAAGCAACATTTAATAAAGATCTCGAAACTTTAAGAAAAGAAAAAATCATTTAAAATAAGTCCCTCTCTATCTTGAATATTTTTATTGAGTAGAAAATTTGGTAGTCGTTCATAGCAAAAAATTTTGCGGCATTCTTTTCTGAAAAAAATAGTTTTGCTGGATTTATTCCGAAATGCATCATTTCCCGATTGAAATAACGAATTATATTAATTAATACTTTATTTTTTTAATTCCAAAATGACAAGAGGAGATCAAAGAGATAGAGATAGAGCTAGAGCCGAAAAGCGAAACTCCAACAAGCAAGGCAACAACAAGACTAAAACCAAGTCTGACTTTGTCCAAACCAAGGAAACGTAATGATCGACAACTTTCTGAGAGATTTATCTTTTTTTTAGACATGCCGAGATTATGAGAGCCAAGCAGGCTAAGGCGGATGCGGTGAAAAGTGGGCAATAACACCTAGCTAGGGAATAAACTTTTGATTGTAATATTGGTTTTAGATAATGGGTATATACTTGAAATAGAAATTTTTCGTGATTTTATGATTGTTTATTTCCATAAGAGACTTTGCACCAAAAACTCTCAGTATATATGCAGACTTTTTAAAGATAATCATAATGAAATCCTCTTTTCATTTGATTTGACCTGTGAATACTACTACTCCGTGAATATTTATTTGTATTATTCTTTTGAATTGAAAATCATCGGAGTTTCTCGATCTTTCTAAAAAATTTGGTGAGATCACAAAAAAAAATAATTGATTCGAAAATTGTTTTTCCAAGTCAGATATATGAAGATTCTTCTTTCGGAAATTATCTTTTCGAGAAAATGAGTTTAAAAGCTCATACAACAAGAGAGATTTTTGAATATTCTCAAATAAAGAAGAGTTTGGTTTTTTTTTCTTCGATAACATCTCCAGGGTTCTGAAGAAAAAAACTTGATATTTTCAGAACAAAAAAATTAAGCCTTTTAATAAGTCCTTTGTGAGAGTAAAAAATGGACCCATTGAGCAAATTTCGGAAAGAGCTTTTGCACCGGCAGAAAAAGGACATGCATCTGAAGTTTTTTAATGACGACCCTCATCGACAACACATGAAAGTTCCCATTTTTTCAAAGTTGAGCGCCAAGAAACAGATTGTCCCTTTTCGAAACTTGGATTGCATTAAACCTGCATGTATTTATGATATAGAAGATTTAGTTGAGAAATACCAAGCCTCTCATATGAGCTCGCTTCATGGCTTTATCTGTCACTCATGTAGCACTTTTATTGAGATGCAAAGGTTCTACTTGGACTACACTCTCAGAAAGATGATTGAGCACATCTGGGAAAAATATAATAAAACTGATAAAATTATATGTGACGGAGTAGTCATCAAGAGAGACGGTCAGTGGGAGCCGCAGCTGCCAGAATACTTGAGTGAGCATATTTCTTTCTTTCGAAAAGATTAACTTGAATTATTAGAGCACCTTGAGAGGAATCAGGCTCAAAGAAAAGAAACTGGCCTCGCAAAACTTCAGGTCACTGGGGCTCATGAAAGTCAAATGAAAACTCTGGTCGAACTCGAACATCCTCCTAATCTGCGTGAGTTTGACCAAACTGAATACAAACAAATGCATCATGGATTTACCTCGAAAAAGCTCAACGAAAATAACATTTATCTCAATAAAGATGGAGTGCACATTAAAGTTGATGATATCAGGAAACTGGAGCAGGAAGAGGCTGTGAATTCGAGAATAGTTGCTTTATTTGTCAATTATTTGAACCTCCTTCAAAGGATCGACAGAGGCAATATGAGCAAGAGAAATCAATGCAGATGCTATTTTGCAGCTGTAAACGTCTTGAGCTACGATAAATACTACAAGAAGGCGAAATACGAGTTCCTCCCAGGATTAAGAAATGAGTATCGGCATAATTCTGAAAAAATTTATGAGGACTTTGACAAAACAGTTTTGGTCATAAAATATGATGACAGATGGATGTGTACAGCAATCGAGCTGAGGTCGCACCGGTACTACATCACAGACTTTTTGGCAGAAGATTTGAGCAAAGTCAAGTTTGACGAGATTTTGGAAGTTGTCAAGGAAATAGCCCAAAGCGAATTCGGACTAAAATACGAGATCCAGGAGTTTTACGACCAAAAGAAATTGAACTTTATCTCAGATTGCGGAATCTACATCTTGAATTACATTTACAAATGCATGAACAACCCTGTTCTGGATGTGATACAAGTCAAGTTCCTCGAAAAAGACCTTTTCAGAAAACAGCTCCTCTGGCTTATCTTCAAAATGAAAAACCTCAAAAAGAAGGAGGTTCAGATGTTTGATTTTCCACAAGATGATAGCAGTCGAGGAAATGAAGAAAATCAGTACGGCTCCTCTCGAAATAAAAACAGAAAATCACAAGGCACTCTCCATATGCCCAAAAAGTCGGTCGACGGTCTTCAGCTCTTTGACTTCCCGAATGAACCTTCTCTGAGCTTGAATGGCAGGGACCTGAGTGGAATAAACGGAGAAAACTTTGAATCTCTGCCTTCACTCCATTCTGCGAAAGGGAATAATCGAATTCCCACTTTGTTGAACTCCCAGTCTGTCATGAATTTTAATGCAAACAGGTTTGATACGCCCCATGGAAACCTTAGAAAGCCAACATTCAGAGGAGTATCCCCGCAAGATTCGATGATTGAACTCCCCAAAACAAAACTCCAAGAAATTTTGGATGACTTTAGAAAAGAAGTTCAAAGCACCATTAAAAAGGAAAAGACCAAGAATAAGAAGGATAAAAACATCTTTAAGGATGATCCTGGAGAAGACGAGAATTCAGAATATCGTACTGCATACAAGAAAAAGAAGAATAATCGCAACAATTCAACTTATTCCAGCAATGATATGAGTAGAAGCATGTCCTCCAACAATAGTAGTCTTCCTTCCATCTATCGAAATGGCTACATTCCGGACTATGGCGGCGGTGGATACCCAGACTACAAGTCATATAGTTATGGTGCAACACAAAGTGCAATTAGTGACTCAGATTCTGGAGATCTCGGTAGCGATGACGATGACGACGACGATGATGATGTGAGTGATATGAGTTTATTCGCTGAAATCATCAAGAAAGCAAAGAAAAAAGATCGTCAAAAAGCTCCCGACGCAGATTTGTTCAACTATTCCAGAGGTAATGGCGTTTTTAATAGGAAATTTGTTGTTAATTTTTCCCTGTAGATCAAAAAGTGAAGAAAAGTAAGAAGGTTTCAAAAAAATCCAAGAAAGACAAAAGTAAGATTGAAATATCATTCTAATAATTCGTCATAGAATTGGACCATATTGATGAGGAAGATGAGGATAAAAGCATGATTTCTACCTAACTGAGAGTTTGTAATTTCTGTTGTAATATTCTTATTTTGGATCCTTTGTAAAAATCCAAAGTTTTATAATTACTGTAAATATATAGACATTTTTTAATACCTCCATTTCACAAAGAATTCACTTAACAACCTCTCATTCTTCTTCCCAATGTCGTTGATTAAGGACCATCATGGCGAGGACAAAAGCGTGACCCATTCTTTTTTTGGGATCATTCAGGACATCTTTTAAATTGTCGTATTTTGCATATCCATCAAAATCAAGTAAGGCGATGAACTTTCCTTCAGAGTAGAGTTTCCTGAGGTTTTCAAGAGAGTCACTGGCGTACTTTTCAACACACTGTGCATAAATGGGACAGTAAATCTGTCTCCGAGCCTCTAAATAGCCAAGGGTTTTGTTTTTCCAGACTGCATGCAAGGGCTTTTTCCCTCTTCCCATTGGGTACCTGATCGCCTTGTGAGAGCTAAATCCTTTTTTCGCCCATTCCACATGCTTGTCCTTGTCTTCATATCCTGGAAAGACTTTGGTAAATTGCCAAGCGTTCTCCATTGTTTCTGACTTGTATGATTCATCATAGGGCTGGACATCAACAGGCCCAAGATAAAAAGGGCTGAACTTCCTACTCCAAGGCTCCTTTGATCTTGATGTAACATCAACAACTATTGCATCTGCTGGCACCTTTGCTCTTTTATGAAACACTCTAATCTTTCCTTGAGCTTGCATCTGGGGAAGCAAAAATAAAATTTATGATTTTCCTGAAAACTAAATAGACAATCAGAAAATAATCATCAGATTCGATTAATACTTTTAATCATGTTCCCAGTATTCTCATGTTGCTAAACTCATGATATCAGAGTTAAATCCTCTTGGTGGGAAGTATAAAAAAAGGTTCATTTTTGAAGACAAATAAAGATATATGAAAGAAGATATCTCTCACAAATAACTCTTAAGAGTATTGTTTAGACAACGATTTTAGTTCAATTTTGAAACGATCATCAATTTGTTTTTTTGTGTTTTCAAGATTTAATATGGCTTTTTCATGATCTGAATTTAGCTGAGAGACGAGGCTTGATATTGATTGTTTCATTGTTTTCTTGTGAAATTAGTGAAAATTTGAAAAGAGAAAAAACCTCCATTTCCTTGCAAATTTTCTCGTTTTTTTCGTACTTCTGGCGATTTTCAGTGACTATTTTCAAGTTTAATATCAAATCTATTCCCCAATTCCAACCATTATTTGATAAAGTTGCAAGCTTCTGGTCCAAGTCAAGCTTTTGAAAAGCATTTTGGAACATGAGATTTGATTGATGATTTGACAAGTATAAATCCGTCAACTTTTCAGACAAAGTCTCTTGTCCTTCAAAAAATTACAACAAGCAAATACCATAAAAACCAAGATCTAGTGCAGTTTGTCCCACGAGTGTTTCAAGCTGGGACTGGAGTTGGTCGTATTTTTGCGAAACTTTGATTTTGGCAGTCTCCATTCCGTTTTTAAAGTGCACTTGGAAAAATAAAATTTAGTTTTATTCTTTTTGAAGACTTGAAAAGCTCCCCTAAACTGACGAAAGTTCAAGATTTCCATGCCCTACTCATGGCTTCAAAATAAAAAAAGTACAAAATAATAATGATTGTGTCTCATTTCGCAAGGAATAATTGCCCCCATTGGATATTTCCTTCTTCAAGCTGCTCTCCTTGTGGGTTTCGCTTTATCATGTTCTTCAATTGTCAGCAGTGGTGATGTTGTTTATGCAGTATTCTTTTGGTAAGTAGAAGAATAAGAATATTTGGTTTCATTTCATTGAAGGCTCAGCGCTTTGATTACGATCCTCCTTTACTTCGCAACACACCTCAAAAATCCAGGGTTTCTTCCCCAAGATAATAATCATTCTTTCAGAGATCAAAATTCGGTTTGAGGATAATAAATAGTTCCCTTTTCCTAAAGTCGACGATAGATGCCAAACCCGTTGACAATAAAAAATGGCCAACAAAAAGTTGTTGACTTTAAAAACCAATCATCAGCTCAAGAAAGTTTGGTGGTCCATGATCTGAAAAATGAAACATTCGATAAATTGGTAACTTGGAATTGCCAAAGTGACATTTTAAATGGGATCTCTAGTATAATCCAAGCCAGACTAGCATTCATCGACTAAAATTCTCAGAGAACCTCACAAATTCTCAGACCAATCTTCAAACTGGAAAATTATCAACTAGAGAAAAAACAGGGCCTAGTAAGCTTTTCAAAGTGTCTGAATGAAGACGTTTATCTCTATGAACAGGAACTCTGCAGACACAAGAAGAGAGAGATGAAAATTCAAAAAAACTGGAAATGGCGAATCTTCCTAAAGAAACAAAGAAGGGAAGTCTGAATGTTGTTTGTGAACCGAGTATAGTTGAAAAAGATGAAAGTGAGGAGAGCTCAGATGGAGATTATGAAGGTAAAATTGATTTCAATCAAAAGAGCCAGGAGGTTTTGGAAGTCTCTGACGAAGACTTGATTGTTCGGGAGACTGAAAAGCAAACAAGAAAGAATAAATCAAACTCCTTTTCCTGCAAAAAACCCTTGAAGGAAAATAAGATTGTCTATGTCTACAAGACTGTCCAGACTGAGATAGAAGATGACTTCATGATCCGCAGCCGCAAGAGAAGGGGGAATCAATTACGCAAATCCCTTGAGAGAAAATCGTCAGGTAATCAAGATCCAACTGCAGATGCAAGTTGTAATGTTCCCTTGCAGACAGGTACAGTGCAGAATAATGTCCAATCATTAATGGAATTAAGGTGATGAAGATCAAAGCAAAGAGGAGAAGATCAAAGAGATGAATAGCAAGAGTGATATTCCTTCAAAGCACGCAACACAAAATTTTGCAATCAGGAACAACACATTGATGTTTGGATCATATCTCAAGGTGCCAGTATCATTTGAAGATCCTCTTGTCTATCGAAAAGATGTTGAAAACAATAATTCAACTGTATTTACTCTTGATTAATCTCATTCTCTGAAAAATTTCCTCCAGATAAAACTTCCAAGTGAACCAAGTGATGAAGTACCACCAAGTCAAAAAGAAGTGGAAAATAAACAAGAGACAAGAGAGGTCCAGAATATTCATATTCAAATTGATAATGGTCCAATTCAAAGAGAGGAATCTTTGGACCATGAGAGAAAACACTCAGAAATGTTTTTTGTTGAAAAAAGGTATTGTACAGTTTGCAATGTAGAACAACCATTTCGTGCAAAACATTGCAGAGACTGTGATCGATGTATTGCAAGATATGATCACCATTGTCCTTGGCTTGGTAACAAATCAGTGGAAGATTGAATAATAATTTTTTTAAAGGAAATTGCATTGGTGAAAGGAATCATTTTTGGTTTTATTGGTACTTGGTATTTCAGATTGTCGAAATTGTTCTAGCCCAGATCAAGGTACTTTTTGGAACTTTTCGGACAAATTATTAACAAATTATGACTTAGTTATATCTGTGCGTTTTTGACGAGAGTGAAGGAGGTCATCTCTATGCAAAAATTATATTATTAGCAGCGACCACAATGTTTTTTGTCTTTACGATACCTCTTTTGGTTTTTCACACATATTTGGCATTTGCAAATTTATCAACCTGTAAACGAATTGACGATGAAAGAATTATTAAAATTGTATTTAGGGGAAAGGATGAGTTGGAGTAGAATCACATACTTGAGCGACTGGCCAAAAGCATGGGGATCTCCATTTTCCAAAGGAGCATTGGGAAATCTCAAGTACTTTTGTTTTGAAAAGCATAAAGAACTTGTCGATTGGCAAATGCCAAAATATAAACTTCCTCGAAAACTCCAACCTTAGATTCAGATCGGGAGGTTCTTCAGATATATCTATATCAATTTTTGAATATTCTCTATTTATTTATCGATTGTAAAACTTCTACAATTTTTGTTCCACTCAAAAAAATGAGTTTTTATTATTTGTTTCATAAATCCCAGAAGGAATCCTCGATAGATCAATAGGTTCCTTTTGTTTGAT
>Ga0182738_1008031_pt1 | contig 10559 bp, 10 predicted proteins | sample eDN5th30CBELigMG_FD_128876 | JGI IMG/M metagenome (GOLD analysis project Ga0182738, IMG submission 128876) | Enriched Miracle-Growth compost microbial communities from Emeryville, California, USA - eDNA 5th pass 30_C BE-Lig MG (version 2)... ... | reverse complement strand
TCTGCAACAGCACTGGCATGATCTGGAAGCGGATCTCCTCGGACGTTCCATCGGTCAGCAAGCGGCTGAGCGCCGGACTCCGCTGGCTGAGGGCGAACAGGGCGAAAATCCCGACCACGGGAAGTGCAAGGCTCCCCACGGTGATCCACCTCCTCCGCGCCGGGCGCCCCTCGCCCCTGCTCCCCGAGATGACGAGCGGCACGAACACCAGCGCGACTGCCCCCGCCAGCAGTCCGCCGCGCGAGACATTGGTCACGATTCCGACCAGCAGCACTGCGGCGGCAGCGAAGGCGAGAATCCTCGTCATCTTCGCGTCCGGCCCACGACGCTCCATCGCGAGGTGGACGGCAATCAGCATCGCGATCGCAAGGAACGCGGCGTGGTGGTTGCGATTGGCGAAGAAGCCAACCGCATCCCCGCGGTGGGTCACTGCATAGAAATAGAGCCCGCCGCTGCCCCCGGAGAAAATCTGGAAGAAGCCCAGCACCGCTCCGGCAACGCCAATCCCCACCAGCGCGACAAGCACCTGGCGCCGCCTGCGCTCGCTCAGCTGGCAATAGAGGACCAGCACCGCGAACGGCACGGCGAGGGAAGCAAGGGAGTTGGCCGTCCGCATCGGAGAAATGGTGATGGGGCGCGAATTGCCGGCGAGCCCCACCGCTTCGTCAAGCTGGGCAATGGTGCCGCGCCATGGAAGGCTCGTCCAGCTGGACCACGGCAGCGGAATGAGCTGCACCACCATCAGCAGCGCAAGCGCCACCAGCAGCAGGAACGGAGCGCGGTAAGTTCGCAGCGTCTCGCGGTCGAGCGCCAGTACGCCCACGGCGGCGGCCAGCAGTGCGAACGGCCGCAGTGCAGCAAGGCTCTGGATATCGGAGCGCGACCCGCCGCCCATCAGGAACAGCACGGCCAGCAGGACCGCGAACAGGATGAACGTGTGTTCCGCGGACAGCGGAAGGAATCGCCTGGAACGGCGAGTGGAGCGACCCTGCATGGGCACAAGCTACCCGCGCCAAGCGTCATGTCCACCACCCCGGCCGTGGTTCGGCGCAATTCCAACAGGTGTTGGCGCGAAACCCCGCTTGCGAAAGCTGGCCGTATTACCCAGAGGGGCTGCGGATCATAAATGGAAGGTCGTTTTGTTGAGCAAGATTGACGAAAAGTTGCAGCCGGTGCTGGCGGAGGTCCTGCGCCGCAATGCCGGTGAAGACGAGTTCCTCCAGGCTGTCAGGGAGGTCCTGGAAAGCCTCGGTCGCGTCGTCGCGAAGCATCCCAATTATGCCGAGCACGCGCTGATCGAACGAATCTGCGAACCGGAGCGGCAGATCATTTTCCGCGTTCCGTGGGTGGACGATGCGGGCCAGGTCCAGATCAATCGCGGCTTCCGCGTCCAGTTCAACTCGGCGCTCGGGCCGTACAAGGGCGGAATACGCTTCCACCCCTCGGTCAACCTCGGGATCATCAAGTTCCTTGGCTTCGAGCAGATCTTCAAGAACGCGCTGACCGGCATGCCGATCGGCGGGGGCAAGGGCGGCTCGGACTTCAACCCGCGCGGCCGGTCCGACGGCGAGATCATGCGCTTCTGCCAGGCGTTCATGACCGAGCTTCACCGCCACATCGGCGAATATATTGACGTGCCCGCGGGAGACATCGGCGTGGGCGGCCGCGAGATCGGCTACCTGTTCGGCCAGTACAAGCGGCTCACCAACCGCTACGAAGCCGGCGTCCTGACCGGCAAGGGCCTGTTCTACGGCGGCTCGCGCGCGCGGACCGAGGCCACCGGTTACGGCCTGGTCTACTTCGTCCAGAGCATGCTGGCGCAGAACAGGATGTCGCTGGAAGGCCTGCGGACGGTGGTGTCCGGCTCCGGCAACGTGGCGATCTACGCGATCGAGAAGATGCAGCAGTTCGGCGGCAAGGTCGTCGCCTGCTCCGACTCCAACGGCTACATTCTCGACGAGAACGGCATCGACCTCGAGCTCCTCAAGGAGATCAAGGAAGTTCGTCGCGGGCGTCTCTCGGAATATGCGCGGGAGAAGAAGGGCGACGTACACTACATCGAGGGCGGCACGATCTGGGATGTGCCGTGCGAGATCGCCCTGCCCTGCGCCACGCAAAACGAGCTGACGGGCAAGGACGCGGCGACGCTCATCAGCAACGGCGTGATCGCCGTCGGCGAAGGCGCCAACATGCCCTCGACCCCCGACGCTATCGAAGCCTTCCAGAGCGCGGGCGTGCTGTTCGCGCCCGGCAAGGCTGCCAATGCGGGCGGCGTGGCCACCTCGGCCCTCGAAATGCAGCAGAACGCCTCGCGCGACAGCTGGACGTTCGAGAAGACCGAAGCGCGGCTGGCGGAGATCATGGCCAGCATCCACGACGACTGCGCCGCCACCGCCGGAGACCTCGGCGCCCCCGGCAACTACGTGCTTGGTGCCAATGTCGCGGGCTTCGTGAAGGTCGCGCAGGCCATGCAGTCGCTCGGCGTGATCTGAGCGGACCGACAGCGGCCAAACAAAAGGGGCGTCTCCCGGCTCGGGAGACGCCCCTTTTCGTATGTTGGCGCGCCCGAAAGGATTCGAACCTCTGACCCCCAGATTCGTAGTCTGGTGCTCTATCCAGCTGAGCTACGGGCGCCCGTGAGCGGCGCACATAGGGGGGGGGCACACACTTGGCAATCCCGTTTCGCACCTCTTTGCATCTGAATTTTCGATCGTCAGAAAAGGCCGGCCAGCAGGACGTAATCGAGCGGGGGCATATCCAGCGCAGCGATCTCCTCGCGGGTGAACCAGCCACAGGCGCCGCCTTCCATGGCGCGCGGTTCGCCGTTCCACGCCCGCGCGGTGTAAAGCAGGATTACAATCGCCCGCCGCCCTTCCCCGCCCGCGTCGTCCGCAAAACCAGCGGGTGTCAGCGCGGCTGATTCGACCGTTACCGCGAGCTCCTCTTCCAGCTCCCGCACCAGCGCATCCCTAGGATTTTCGCCGGGTTCGACCTTGCCGCCGGGAAACTCCCACAGCCCGCCATGGGCCTTTCCGGCCGGCCGCTGCTGCATCAGGATTCGCTCGTCCGCCCTTTCCAACGCGGCGGCGACGACCAGCATCGCTGTCGGGATTTTTGTCATCTCGCGGTCCTTCGGAAACCTTTTGTTAGCAACTTTCACCGCAAAACCGCTCGATTGCACGCGGCCATGAGGGACGACCATGTCTATTTTCGGCTTCCTGCAGGACATCATCGCCGATGAGCGTGGTGCCACTGCCGTAGAATACGGACTGATCCTGTCACTAATCGTGATCGCGATGATTGGCGCTCTCAACTCTTTTGCGGATGCAGCGATCGCAATGTGGACGGAGGTGGAACAAAAGTCCGCCGAGGCTATCGAAAAGAGTGCCGGATAATCTGACAATCTTCTTTAGGAAATTATCAACACTTCGCCACTAGCTTCGCGAATGCCCGATCAAAGTGATCGAATTGAACAGGGGTCGGGACGGGTACCGAAGACTTGAACCAGGAGACTACCGATGAAGTTCATCAACAAGCTGCTTCGTGATGAAGCTGGCGCCACCGCCATCGAATACGGCCTCATCGCCGCCCTTATTGCCGTTGCCGCGATCACCGCGATGCAGGGCCTCGGCGGTCAGCTGAGCAACACCTTCACCAAGGTGTCGGACGAGATGGCCTCCGAAGGCTAAGGTTTCGGTCCATCGAGACCGAAGCTAACAAAAAAGAGGCGGCAGGGAAACCTGCCGCCTCTTTTCGTTTGCGGTTTTGCTTTTCAGCTCAGCGGCCGCGGACGACCAGCTTTACCTTCTGTCCTGCCGTTACCGTGTCGGTCGACGACAGGCCGTTCAGCACCCGGAAGCGCTCGACTTGGGCGTTAGTGTAAGCCATCCGGCTGGCAAGCGACTGGACCGTGTCGCCGCGCTGGACCGTCACCACCTGCACTCGCCGCGGAATCACCTGATCGGCTTCCGCCTGCGTGATTCGCTTCATCGAGCTGTACATCGAATTGAACACGCTCGATTGGCCCGCCGCAGTGATCGTGGCGAAGTGGAACGCCTGGTTGTTGGCGAACTGGTAGGCGAACACCGTCACGTCCACCTGGTTGCCGCCACTCTCCACGCGGGCGGTTCCGTAGGCAGCCGGGAGTCCGTTCACGGTCGTCTTCTGGATGCTCTGCGGAGCAAGCGTCTGCTGGGTGCCGCCGATCTGCTGGAAGATGTTGCGGACGTAGGTATCGAGGTTGCCGTTATAGGCCGCCGTCGAAAGCTGGCCCTTACCGCTGTTGCCGTTGATCGAGACCGCTTGCGTGCCGTTGAGCAGGTAGAACCCCTGCGGCGCGGTGAATTCGAAGCGGAACACCGGGTGGATGAACTGCCGCCCTTCGACCACGCCCTGCTGCGGATCGTCGCCATACATGATGCCATCGATCCGGGTCAGGAACACGTCCCGGTTGGTTATGCCGCCGGAGACATTGCCCGCCTTCTGTAGCGCATTCTGCACACGGCTAGCCGGATCGGGGTGCGTCGACGCCCATTCCGGAACCGACGAGTCAGCGCCCATCAGCGAGGCATCGAGCGAGTTCTGCGCAGCAAGGCTGGAGAGCACCGTCGCCATGGCACGCGCATCGTAACCGGCACCTGCGAGGTACTGGATGCCGAGTGCGTCAGCCTCGAGCTCCTGGGTCCGCGAATAACTGAGCGTCGCGAGCTGCGGTGCGCTGGACGCGATCTGCTGGCCGAGCTGGCCCAGCGCGCTGTTACCGAGCACCGCCCCGGCCAGAACCTGGCCGAGGATGCTGATGATCGAGTTGCGCTGGGCGACTTCCTGCCGCCGTGCGGAATGCCGCGCGGCCACGTGGCCCACTTCGTGCCCGAGCACGCCGGCAAGCTCCGCCTCGTTGTTCATCAACGCTACGAGCTGGCGGGTGACGTAAACGTAGCCGCCCGGGATGGCGAAGGCGTTGTTGACCGGAGTATTGAGCAGGGCGACGTCGAACTCGCCCGCCGTTCCAAGGCCGGACTGCGCGGCGATCTTGTTACCGACCGACCGCACGTAGTCGGCCTGCGGGCCCGTCATCTCCCCACCGAACTGCGCGATAAGCTGCGGGTCGGCCTCGGCCCCCTGCTGCCGTTCGGCAGGAGTGATAGGAGAGCCGGCAGCTACGTTGCTTCCAGGCACGGTGGCGCACCCGGCGAGCGCAAATGCTGCGGCGGTTGTCAGTACGAACGTCTTGCACGAAAGGCGGCTCATCCGCTCCTCCTCAACACATGCGGGCATGCACGGCGATGCGTGCCGCCTGTCTGTTTATCGACCCATTGCCGAACCCGCACAGGGGCTCGATGTTCCCGTGTCAGGCTTCGCCGATTCGCAGGAAACGGTCCTCGCGCATACGGCGTAGCTGTGCGGTGCTCTTCTTGCCCAGCTTGTCCAGCTCGGCGCCGAGCGCGTCGGCGAGCGCGGCCGCCGTGGCGGCCGGATCGCGATGCGCCCCGCCCACCGGCTCCGGCACGATGCGGTCGATCACACCGAGTTGCAGCAGGTCCTGCGCCGTCATTTTCATGGCTTCGGCGGCCTGCGGAGCCTTCTCTGCAGTGCGCCAGAGGATCGAGGCGCAGCCTTCCGGCGAGATCACCGAATAGACCGCGTGCTCGAGCATCAGCACCCGTTCGGCCGTCGCAAGCGCGACCGCACCGCCGGAACCGCCCTCACCCACGATCGCGGAAACGAGCGGCGTCGGCAGGGCAAGGCATGCCTCCGTGGAACGGGCGATTGCTTCAGCCTGCCCGCGCTCCTCGGCCTCGATGCCGGGAAAGGCGCCCGAAGTGTCAACCAGCGTCACCACCGGCAGTCCGAACCGCCCGGCCAGCTCCATCAGGCGGATCGCCTTTCGGTAACCCTCTGGCTTGCCCATCCCGAAGTTGTGGCGAATGCGGCTCTCGGTGTCGTTGCCCTTCTCGTGCCCGATCAGCACCAGCTTGCGGCCATTCAGGCGGGCAAGGCCGCCGACGATCGCCTGGTCTTCGCCGAAACGGCGGTCCCCGCCCAGCGGCACGAAGTCGTCGAAGATGCGCTCGACATAATCCTTGAAGTGCGGACGCGCGGGATGGCGCGCGACCTGCGTCTTCTGCCACGGCGTAAGCGCGGCATATGTGCTGGCGAGCAGCTCCGCGCTCTTGTTCTCGAGCCTTTGCAGCTCTGCCGAGATGTCGATCTCGTCGCTCGCGGCGGCACCGCGCAGTTCTGCGATGCGGGCCTCGAGCTCGGCGACGGGCTTTTCGAATTCTAGATATGCAAACACGGTTCGGGCGCTAGCCGCGCTCGGCGCGCGCGGCAAGAGGATGGCGTTCGTTGACCAGAGCTACCAGGCGTGACGCATCCACGTGCGTGTAGATCTGGGTGGTGGCGATGTCGGCATGGCCGAGCAGCGTCTGCAGCACACGCAGGTCCGCACCACCCTCCAGCAAGTGGGTGGCGAAGGCGTGGCGCAGCACGTGCGGCGAGACCTTCTCCGGCGGCAGGCCCGCCCTCACGGCGAGGTCCTTGATGAGCTGGAACAGGCGCACCCGCGTGAGGTGCTTGCCGCGCGACGGGAACAGGTATCGCCCTTCCGGCCGCACCGCCAGCCAGCGGGACAGCGCCATCTGCGCGCGGCGGGAAACCGGCACCATGCGCGTCTGCCCACCCTTACCCGTGACGGTAACAAACGGCGCGTCGCGCGGGACCGCCGAGAGCGGCAGGGAGACCAACTCGGTCGCGCGCAGGCCGGAACCGTAGAGCAGTTCGAGCAAGGTCAGCATCCGCACGCCATCGGGGCGTTCGCTTTCCGCCTCTATCTCGGCCCGGGCAAACAGTGCCTCGACCTGCTCATGCGTAAGGATTTTCGGGAGCGGGCGACGCAAAGACGGACGCGGCACGGCGCCGGATGGATCGTCCGCACGTACCCCCTCATCGACCAGGAAACCGAAGAACTGGCGCAGTGCGGAGGCTTTCCGGGCGACGCTTGAGGGCGCGAGATGGCTCCACGCCTTGGCGAGTCGGGCAAGGTCCTGCTTGTCCGCCGTCACCAGGGGCCCGACCGCCTCCTCCGCGCCTTCAAGGTCGCGGCGGTAGGCAGAGATAGTGTTGAGCACGGCCCCTCGCTCGACTGCGAGCATGGCGAGGAATGCTTCGATCTCGCCCGACATTTCAGGCGCGCGCGACGCCCTCCGCCGCGATCATGCGGGCCTCGGCTGAGAGGCCGACCTGATCGAGGGCGCGGACGATGTGGAACAGGTGGCGAGGCGTCATCTTCTCCCAGCTGTCACCCTGCATGCCGAGCCCGACCAGCAGCGCGACGAGCGTCTGGTTGCGGACTGCGGCAGCGCGATCGATCGCCGTGGTCCAGCGGGTGGCGCCGCCAAGCTGGCCGTTGAGATCGGACACGAGGCTCTGCGCGGAATTGACATCGATCCGCCCGAGGCCGGCAAGACCGGCGACAAGGAACTGGGACTTGCGCTTGCCGGAGCTGTCGTCCGCGTCGATGAAATCCGAGATTGCACCGGAGCCGATCGTGCCCTGCCGCTGCGGTTGCACCAGCGCGAGCAGGCCCCATGCCGGGCTACCCTCGGAGATGACCGAGCCCCACCGCAGGGCGTTACGGTCCAGCCCTGCGGCGAGCATCGAGCCGATCAGCGGCGCGGCATCGTCCTCAAGGTCACTGCTCGGCGCGACTCGCGCGGCGGCGTAGGCAGTGAGCACTTGGCGGCCGTAGGAATCGCTGCCCGAGCCCCATAACTCGTAAATCGCGTCCACCCGTTCGCGCGGGCTCCTGGCTACGTAGGCCTCGCGCAGTTGCTCCGCACGGTCCTGCCACTCGTCCGTAACGTTCTGGTCGCTCCAGATCTTGGAATAGAGATCGACCATCGCGGCGCTAGAGAGCACGCCCGCGCCGCCCGCGATATCGGCCGCCGCGGCGCGCGCAGGGAGCGGGAGCGCGGGGGAAAGGGCCGCCCAGTGGGCGAAGCGTCCCCTGGAGCGATCAAGCAGCGATTTCGGAATCTCGATGCCCAGCGCGGCCGCAAGCGAGAAGCGCCACGGATCGAGCTGGTCGATTCCGTCCCACTCGATCGTGACGTTACGCCCGCCCTCGGCAGCTGCGCCCGCGTAACGCTGGGCCAGCAACACGTCGATCGCGGGACCCTGGCGGCGCGAGAATGCGCGATCGAGGTCGCGGTTCGCGGTGTTGGTGTTGCCCGAATAGGCGGCGCAAATCGCGCGGATCATCGCCCACTGCGCGTCTTCCCGCAGCTCACTCTTGAGCCGGGCGACGGGGCACATGCCGGTGAGGTCGCCCGTGCCGAGATAGGCGTCGAACGCGGCATCGAGCAGCGCGGAGTTGTAGCGGTCCGAATCGATGTCCTGCACCAAAGCGCGCGCGACGACGGGCTCGCCGATGCGGTTGAGGACCACGGCGCGCATCGCCGCGAAATCGACCGGGTCCATGTCCTTCGGCGCATCGAGACGGCTGGCGAGCGCGCGGCGCAGGAGGATGTGGCCCCAGCGCGAGACGAGGGGGCCCTTGGTCCCGGCGAGGATGGCACGGACGAGGCTCGCCGGCTGCGAGCGCAGCGAACCGACCGGCAGGCCGCTCTCGTCTTCCGCGAGGACACCGATTTCCGCCACTTCCCGGCGAGCAGCGGCGGGAATGTCGAACTTGGGCTTGAGACCGAACAGGACGTCGATCTCGTCATTATCCATCGCCTCGATTTCCTTGAGGCTCGGGAAATCGGGCGGAAGCGTCACGTCCGCCAACCCCGGATCGGCGGCACTGGGAACGCCCGGCAGCGGCTGGATCACGGGAACCGAGGCCCCCCCGGACTGCGCAGGTGCAGCTGCCGAAGTCGGCGCCGGGGCGGGCGTGGGTGTCGGCGCGGGCCGGTTGCTGCCAAAGCCCGGCGGAAGCAGCGATTCAGGTGCGGCCCATGCGAGGCCGGATGTCAGCACCAGCGCGGCGCCGGCGATCAGCAGTCCGCGCCTCATCGTGCTGCTCCCGGAACGTCGACCGGCTGGTTGATCTGGTGCATCGGCTCCAGCCCGCCATCGAACCAGGCATAGGCAAGCAGCAGGGCAAGCGCCACCAACGCCACTTTAAACATCGTCCCGCGCGGCATCGCCAAGGATTGCGTCCCTCTCGTTTACTTGCGCGGCGCGTAGCGCATCTATAGCTCGCGCGGCAATGTCCATCGACGAACACGCCCTGTCGAGCGGTAAAATCGCCGCGATCACGAACCGGCTGGACCGGCCGATCGTGCTCGTCGGCATGATGGGCGTGGGCAAGTCCACCGTGGGGCGCAAGCTGGCGCAGATACTCGGCGTGCCCTTCGCCGACGCGGACGACGAGATCGAAGCCGCAGCCCAGCACACCATCACCGAGATTTTCGACAAGTTCGGCGAAGCCTATTTCCGCGACGGCGAACGGCGCGTGGTCGCCCGCCTGATGGAGGAAGGCCCCGGCGTCATCGCCACGGGCGGCGGCGCGTTCTGCCAGGGAGAGACGCGGCAGCTGATCCTCGACAAGGGGATCGCCGTGTGGCTCGACAGCGACGTGGACACGCTGGTCGATCGCGTCGGCCGCAAGGACACCCGCCCGCTGCTGCGCAATGGTGACCCGCGGGAGATCATTGCGCGATTGCGTGCCGAGCGTGAGCCGCACTACTCGCAGGCCCACCTGCACGTCATCAGCGGGCCCGGCCCGCACCAGGTCACCGTCAAACGCATTCTGGAGGCACTCGATCAATGGCTGTAATCCCCGTCGAGCTGGCCGGCCGCTCATACGAAGTGCGCGTCGGAAGCGGCCTGCTTTCGCGGCTGGGCGAGGAATGCGGCGCGCTGCTGCGCAAGCCTTATGTCCCCGTCATCACCGATGCGAACGTCGCTGCCCAGTGGCGCGAGACGGTCGAGGCCGGCCTTCGCGCGGTTGGCAAGGACGTCGAATGGCTGGTGCTGGAGCCGGGTGAGCACACCAAGAGCTGGCGCGAACTCGAACGCGTCATGGACTGGCTGCTGGTGCAGGAAATCGAGCGCAACGACTACATCGTTGCCCTCGGCGGCGGCGTTATCGGGGACCTGACCGGTTTTGCAGCGGCGATCCTCAAGCGCGGCTGCGGCTTCATCCAGCTTCCGACGACGCTGCTGGCGCAAGTCGACAGCTCGGTCGGCGGCAAGACGGCGATCAACACGCCGGCGGGCAAAAACCTGGTCGGTGCGTTCCACCAGCCCGGACTGGTGCTGGCGGACCTCGATACCCTGACCACCCTGCCCCCGCGCGAAATGGGCGCCGGTTATGCCGAAGTCGTGAAATACGGCGTGCTCGGAGACGCCGAGTTCTTCGCGTGGTGCGAGGCGAACGGCGCGAAAGTGCTCGCGGGCGATCGCGCGGCGCAGGAATACGCCGTGCAGCACAGCGTCGCCGCCAAGGCGCGCATCGTCGCTGAGGACGAGCGCGAGACCACCGGCGCGCGTGCCCTGCTCAACCTCGGCCACACGTTCGGCCACGCGCTGGAGGCCGAGACGGGCTTTTC
>Ga0182738_1008030_pt1 | contig 10560 bp, 9 predicted proteins | sample eDN5th30CBELigMG_FD_128876 | JGI IMG/M metagenome (GOLD analysis project Ga0182738, IMG submission 128876) | Enriched Miracle-Growth compost microbial communities from Emeryville, California, USA - eDNA 5th pass 30_C BE-Lig MG (version 2)... ... | reverse complement strand
GCGTACCACCGTCAACGTGATGCGGAAGGTCTACGAAACCGGCCGCACCGCCACCAAAGAGATGAAACAGTTCCTGGCAGACGTCGTCCAATACGAACACCTCCTGCCCAAATGGAACTACACACTCATCCCGCAAATACGACAGTAATACTAAGGACGTGCCTTAGCTCCTCTGCAATCGCAGATCAATCTGAATTGGTCCCCTTGCCGAAGGCTTCTCTGAATTTGAATGGCTCAATTGTTCCTACGGACCAAAGCTTTTGCTTGCAGGGTGGCGAAGCCAGTCGAAAATGGATGGCGGCGGCGCGGCGTTGGACGCTCCTCACCCGTGTCTTGAATTACGTCATGGCCTCCCTGTCGCGACGACAAGTTGTTCGCTTGGTAAACCGATTGATGGTGCCGGACTCTCCGGGTCATGACGACCGAGGTCAATGATTTGAGAACAACTCCATCCCCATTCCGCCAACGTTGATGGCAATTTTTCTGGCGTGCTTCCCCAGAGCATCTTCTCGTTCGATAAGCTCAACATTCTGTTAATGAGACCAGATTGTCCACGAAAGCCAATCGGTAGTCCATTTGCTGCTTGCATCCATGAAGCAATGAGGCGACTGTGCTCGCAGGGCAGTTCCGCCAGCGCCTGCAAGAGGCGGGCAACCTCACTTTCCGGCAAGTACATCAGGACTCCTTCGATGACAAAGAGGGTTGCTCGGTGAGGATCAAACGCAGCGGTCTGTGAAAGCACCGTTTGCACGTCGTCGCTCATCAAATCGATCGCCAGCAATTCGATGTCAGGAGTTGAACTCTCAGCGTCGCCACCTGCAGGATCAGAGACCGTACTCAGGGCCGTTTTGACAGTGGACAACGTGGCGGGATGATCCGCAGAAATCACCTGCGCGAATGTTCCTTCCGAGTGCATGCGAAACGCCAGCGAATCGAAACCTGCTCCGAGGACGACCAATTGAGTGAATCCTTCGCCCGCAGCCATCCGCGTCAATCGGTCGATCGTGCGTTTGCGGTACATACAGTGTGCCACGATTCCCAGTAATGCAAAGTGCTCCAGTGTCCCCCAACATTTTCGGAAGGCTGTCAAACGTGCGCTCGCCAGCAACCACCGTCCCTGACGGGTCGTCCTTAAAAAGCGCGCACACCACGGTGCCGCTCCCACCGGCGGAGGTCGTTCGAGGTCATGTTCACACATGACTGTGGCGGCTGCGATCAGCGTGGCGGTCAGGCTGGTTTGCTTGGCATTCACGACTGCATCGCCGTGAACGACGGACTGTAATGGCGATACCAATCGCTTTGAAAAACGCCTGTCGGATCGAAGCGGTTCTTCGCAGCGAAGAACTCGCGAACATGTGGGTAACATCGTTCCAGTTGCTGTGGCGTGGCGAACCGGTGATAGGTCAGGTAGTAGCTTCCCCCGAGATCCGCCGCCAGATCAATGAGTGCGCGGAACGTCCCCGCGACGTGTTCGATATTCTCCGCAAAATGGTCGACATGTAAGTTGAAAATAATGCACGCATACCGTTGCGACGCCCAGGCCATTACAGTCTCCTTATCGGGCTGAATCAGGCGAATGGTGCCATAGATGACCGGAGTCTGCCGTTCAACCAGCAGGCGCGCAGCGGATCGCAAGAATTCGGCCAATCGCTCAGGTGGAACATAAAGTTCCGTAATGATTTCAGAGCCAGGATGGGATGCGCTGGTCCGCCGGTCCACTTCGCCATGATAATCCGCGAGATATTCACTGAGCTGGTGCAGATCGCTTTGATACAATTGCCCATCCGTCGCCAGATAATGTTGTGCATACCGTGTAAAGGCTTTGGCTTTGTCGGTATGGGCCAGACAAAGCAGCGAGGTCCAGTCCTCACGGGAGAGCTTAAGCGGGTCTTTCTGAAGTTGCTGTTTCCCTTCGACGGGCACATAACCGGAAAACACCCCTTTGGTCAAAAAATCGGGCGATTCCGGATCGATGTCGAACTGAAAATCCCCATACAAAAACCCTTCCTGGATTCGTCGTTCCGCCGAATGCAAGACATCCTCAATATCGATCACTCTGACGATACGTCTGAGTGTGCGACGAGGACTGAGGCGAAGCGTCACCTCCGTAATCACACCAAACAGTCCGTAGCCCCCAATGGCCAGTGAGAACAACTCCGCGTTCTCCTCGCGGCTGCATGTCTGGCGGGTTCCGTTGGCATCAATCAAGCAAAATGATTCCACGTCACCGACAATCGGACTCATCAACAGTCCACGGCCATGAACATTGGCTGCAAGCGCGCCTCCCAGAGTCAGATCGTCGGCACCTGTTTGCTTCTGCGCGATTCCCCAGACCGCAGTCGCATCGGCCGAGCGCGTCTTCTGCATTTCGATGATGCCGGAAATCAGTTCCGGCCATTGAATTCCCGCTTCGACCCAAACCAGCCCCTGGTCCATATCCAGATCGAGAATGCGATTCATCTCCCGCAGATCGATCAACTCCCTCTGACTGGAAAACTGCTGGCCGCCCATCGCATGCCGTCCTCCACAGATGGCGACGCACGATCCTGCCTGAGCTGCGTAATGAATGATTTTGCAGATCTCAGCAACATTCGTAACGCGATGCTGCCGAACCTGAGTCGGGTTCAGTTTCGAATGAATATCGTTAACACATTCAAGCCGGTCATTGAATGTTGAGGACATCGACGCAGTGTATTGGTCGGTTGCAAAAGGGGCAAGGATTGCATTTTGTAGCTCGTGAAACCATTCCTGACACGTTGTGATGCTGGCAACAGTCATGGATTTCCAGGGCCGTTGTTCTGCCTGCATGGGGGGCAGTCCCCCATTTGCATCATTCGAAACCAGGTTGATATGCTTTCGGACCAGCAATCCAGAATAAGGGCAATATGGTGATTCAGCCGAACGATACGGTTCCATCAGATTCATTGGAAACTAACAATCCTCGTTTTCAGTTCTCCAAAGGGGGAGAGGACCTTTTTGCAAAAGCGCCTGATGCCGAATTCAATTGGCAGAAATGTGCCATAGAGACTCGCGAACATCTCCGGGACGCGATGAATGCCCGAAATCTGTCGTTCCTGCTGGGGTCGGGATGTTCATCTTTGGTCAGAAGCGGGGAGGAGTTTGGCATCCCGACAATGGCACCATTGGCGAAGGAGTTTCTAAACAGCCCGAACCCTTCGGCTCCCACAATCTACCTGACTGATGATGATGTGGAATCGCTTTTGAGTATGCTGGGTATCAACATCAAAGGCAAAGAATTTGAGAACAACCTTGAACGGCTTATGGAGGTCTTGTTCAGCGCCAAGTTTCTCCTCGAAAAAAGTAGCAACCTCTCGTTTGCCGACTGTAAGACTCGCATCGACTCGCTAATTTCTCGTGTCGTCCAGTTCATCTACAACAAATGCAATACCGCTCAGGCAGAACCGGAAAAAAGCCCGGTGGTATCGCTTTATCAGACATTCTACCGCCGCCTGACTTTCCGTGAACGCACATTGCCACGCCCTTGGGTCTTCACCACCAATTATGACCTCTTCAATGAGATTGCGCTCGATCGACTTGGCATTCCCTACTGCAATGGGTTCTCGGGGTCTGTGGAGCGGCGATTCAATCCATCGTCGTACCGATATGCGCTTGCCGAACAGTTGGACATCACGAGCAGAAGATGGACCTCAGTCGACGGATACCTCTACCTCTGCAAACTCCATGGCTCGATCAACTGGATTGAAGATGGACACGGCTTATTCCCAATAAGGGAGGTACCAGCCGCCAGTAAGGCTGCAAGCCGAGCAATGATTTACCCCACTCCAGCAAAACAGAATGCAAGCTTTGGTTCTCCATACTCGGATCTGTTCCGCGAATTTCAATCGCAGATTGTTCGTGAGCAGAGTGTGCTGGTCCTTCTGGGATACAGTTTCGGTGATGAGCATGTCAACAACATCATCTACCAGGCTCTCACCATTCCATCGTTCCGAATGATTGCTTTCGTCAACCCAAACATAGGGGGAGTCGTTGAAAGACTCCGAAGTCTTCGAGACCCGAGAATTTGGTTGATTGGCGGGAAGGGGGCCGATTCAACGAGTAATGCACATTACTTCGATTGCTTTGTCGAGAACTTCATGCCAGCCCCTCCGGGAAACAAGGTCGAAACCGCAGTCGAGTGGGTTCTCAAAGAACTGCTTGGCAGATCCAGTGCAGACCCACAGACGGAGTCAAGCAATGAAGAACGATGACAATCGCCGTGCCATTGGGAAATTGATCTCAGTCGCGTCAGATCGATTCGTGGTGGAGATGCACAGCGGGGCTGAAAACTTCACTGTCGTTGGATTCGACGATATCCATTACGTAGCCCGAATCGGTTCCTTTGTGATTCTTCCAGTACCGCCTGGATATGTCGTGGCGGAAGTGGTGGGGCTGAGAGACAAGGACGCCTTTACATCAGCTCGCACTTCACCCGGTTCAGGAGCAATGGAGAAAACGACTACAGCCAAGTACCTTGACCTTGTTCCTGTAGGCACTTTGCCGCAGGAAGGGGATGGAGACTTCCTATTTGGAGTCTCTATTTTTCCGTCACTGTATGCGGACGCTCTGTACGTCCTGGATTCGGAACTCGACAGAATTTTTGACGTTGCCAAGGCAACTGAACCCTGTGATGCTGATCATCCGGATGGCCCCACACGGTATAAGGCATTGACCATCGGGAAGTCGGTGATCTTTCCAGACTACGACGTGAAGGTTCGCGTGGAAACTTTTTTTGGTGGTCATTCTGCGGTACTCGGGAATACCGGAAGCGGAAAGTCCTGCACAGTCGCATCCATACTGCAATCATTGTTCAACAAGCCCGACAAGAATGCAGCACTGGGGGCAACGTTTGTGATCTTCGATGTCAACGGGGAGTATTCGAACGCATTCTCCGAGTTGCCTGAGAACATCCGTATTAGCAGCTTTCACGTGAGCGGCTCGGTCGATGCTCCCGCCGACGAAGAAGTGCATCCGTTTCGTCTCCCCCACTGGTTTATGTCCGTGGATGAATGGGAGTTACTCTTGCGTGCAAGCGAACGCACCCAACAGCCAGTGCTTCGCACAGCTCTGGGACTGACCACTCTTTTCTCTGGAAAAGTAAATGATGAGCTAAATAAAATAAAGAACCACATATTGTCATTCTGTTTCCAACATATATTGGCTGGTGATCATATACCTGCGTCTAAATCAGATCGGATAGCAGGAATATTGGCGATTTACAACACCGATGGCATAAGCATCAAGACTATGAAAGGATTGATAGAAACAAAATATAATAATTTTCAGAATCTCGATGGATTAAATGAATTTCTTGCTTCTCACGTTTTGGAAAGTGTGACACTGCCGGGTTACGCTTTTCGGGAGTTCGAGTTCGCGACACTCGAAGACGCTCTTGAGCTTGCAATTTTGTATGAAGAGGCACATGGCAATAAGCAGATACGAGATTACTGCTCCTCACTGATGACTCGTTTCAAGTGGATCAAAGAACGTGAAGAGTTCGCATTTCTGCGATGTTCAGTGGAAGGCATTTCGAAACATCAATCAACTCAAGAGATATTTGTTGATTGCCTTATAGGGAGGAGGCAATTCAAAGAAGATGACGCCACCCCTTCGCAGATAATCATACTGGATATGAATGATGCTGCTGATGAAGTCGTCGAAGTCGCCTCGGCCGTTATTTCTCGGCTGATCTTTGAGAGACTCCGGAAACTTGACCCTCGCAATAGCTATCCTGTGCACGTCATTCTGGAGGAAGCACATCGATATGTTGCGGAGCAGAAATCCAGATTCGCGATGGATGCGAGCAGAGTCTTTGAGCGAATTGCCAAGGAAGGGCGTAAGTATGGACTTTTTCTTATGGTCGCCTCACAACGACCGAGTGAGCTTTCCTCAACAGTCCTTTCTCAATGCTCGAATTTCGTCGTTCACCGAATCCAGAACCCGGACGACTTACTACACATTAGACAGATGACTCCATTCATTTCGGAGAGCGTTCTGCGACGGCTTCCCTCGCTTCCCAAGCAGCATGCCTTGGTGTTTGGGAGCGCTGTCAACCTGCCAACGACCTTCAAAGTCAGGGACGTTTCTCCCAAGCCAAAGAGCGACGACGCACGCATTCGAGACCTGTGGTTCAAAGAATGACGAAGCTGAGAAACCCATTGAACTTTAACGGCAACCATATAGCCGACCTTTGATATACGGCGGCTCCACCAATAGCTGTGTTGGAAACATCGGGAACCCGACCCATTTCAGGAATCGGTTTCTCTTGCTCAACGGCATAAAGCCTGGCCAGATTTTCAGCCCCCACAGGGATTTCGATATCTCGACGCTCAGCAATCTCAATTGATCTACTCTCACCTTCCTCAAAAGTTGAAGAGAGCAGCATGACCGGCCAAAGTGAATCCATTGGGTGAGGCCGGATATTTAGTGCCACTTTTGATCAATCCGCAGAAGAACCGGTGATACGAATGGTCATCGTGGCACGTTGGATTCACGACGTGCTTGTTATTCATGCGGGGAGTTGCGATGGAAGGTCGATCGAGCTGTCTGTCAGGAGGACAAAGACCTTTCGGGATCAAAGTCGGAACAGGAATGAAATATCATCGATCACCAGATGATGATCGGGATTGCAGGTTGATCCGACCAGGTAGCAGGTTGATGACGGGCATGACAACCCTGACCTGCACTTGAAGGACTGATCGCAACAGTCCTTATTCTGTCACCTCCCAGTGACCGCCGTGAGCTGGACCGATCCGGCGAATGACCTGATTTTCTTTGAGCTTGTTGATCTGCAATTCGATGGCCCGTTCCGTTCGTCTCAGTTTCTCAGCCAGCTCTGGGATCGTGATGTCCGGTGTTTCGACCATCAGATCGACGATCTTTTGATCTGTCTTACCGAGTCGCATCCCCGAAGTTTTTCCCGAAGTTTTTCCCGAAGTTCCTGATGGAGCCGTCCGTTGCACCAGTTCCTCAGAGAAGGGGAAACAGACCCAAAGCCCCGTCGTTTCATATTCGATGACCGGTTCTGGAAATCCTGCTGCCCGGCATGCTGTGAAGATCCGTTCGATGCCGCGTCCCCAGGCTTCAATCTCACCGGCACGAAAGAAGACATTGGCGACGTTGGGGTTGAAGGGCTGTGACGAATGAGTTCCCTTGAGTTTCGCGACGGTCCAGTCCGGTGGAAGCTGGCCCGGATTCCAGATCTTCAATGGATCCGCATGAACGCGAATCTGGACCGGTGCTCCAATCGCGTAATCCTTGTGAACGATCGCATTCAGCACCGCTTCGCGTAATGCCGGTTCAGGAACGGGAAACGTCTCAATCCGTTGGATGTCTCGATACGTGATCGCGGCCTTGAGATATTTCGTTCTCAGGAGACCCATCGTATTGCCGACCTGGTTGAACAGATCACCGTGAACTTCGCCATGGTAAAGCAGATCGTCATCAGTCCGGAAATAGCCAATCTTGACGAACGCTCTTTAATCGCCAGGATATCTGTTGATTGGCGCTCCATGATCCGAATGGGAGGGATCAGCAGATGCGGTTCCTCGGGAGATCGTCCTTCAAGAATTGCCTGCAACATCTTCACGCTCTGCACGCCGATCTGTTCGCATCCCAGCAGAATACTGGAGAGGGGGGGGATCGGCGATATCGCATATAACGTCATCGGTATCTCCCGCCAGAATTGCCACTTCTTCCGGGATGTGAATACCAGACGCTTGACAGATCTGGGTTAACTGCAGCGCCGGATGGGGATCGGCAGTTTCTCTGCGGAACGTCGAACCGACCGGAGGACGGTCGCCTTGTCTGCTTCGAATCAATTGTTCGTATGAGTCCAGGAATTGATGAACTGGCCGATCTCCCCGCTGGTTGGAACGCTTCGCGTGATGCACCAGGTTCACCATGGAAGCGAGCCCGATATTAATGAGCTTTAAAAAACACCTTCCGAAGGCAGAGCGTTCGCCGATCACACGGACGAATCGCGGAGTGCGGTTGAGTGAACGTCTCCAGCGGCATCCTGGCACTTCCACGCCGATGTTCTCTGAATGGTTTTCCGAAGAATTCCGATCAGATAAATGTCATGGTGTTGTTGCCATTCAGCCACTGAACGACGAATGCGATATCCCCGCACTACAGAGCGTCGTGACGTGCTGCCGGAATGCCTTTTCTTCTGTGAATCATGGGTGATTCGCAGGAAGTCCATCATCCCGGCTGATCCAACGGACGTCTGCCTCCTTCAGGCTTCATGGTCAAGACGTTTGCAGCGTCTCGTGGAGTCGGTTACCAGCCGACGGGTTGGTGGTCGGTACGGGAGTCGAACCCGTGACTTCCAGATCCTTTATCTGGTGCTCTTACCATCTGAGCTAACCGTTTCTGACGCCGTCGTTTCAGAACCCATTCACGGAACAGGCAGTACCGAACTCTGCCGAGTGGTCTGCACGCCGCTGGACGAACGACATCAAGGAACCTTGCTTACAAAAGACGCCGGTGGGAGCCGAACCCACTTGAGACTGCTTTGCAGGCAGCCGCCTGACCGTCCGGCTCCAGGTCATTGGGGAATTTATCGGAAGGTGTTTTCATGAACGCACCCCCTTCCGATATTTCTCCACATGGCGATGGTGGTGGTCGATCAGCAATGGAAGCCACCAGAGGGTCACTTCCTTCTGATAGTTCACACCACCCCCGGCGCAGGGATGGCCCCGCCAGTGCCAGAACCAATCGAATTTACGTCCGATCGACTCCCTGCGGAATCTTTTCGTAATGAGCGAAGATCGGTGAGAGGTCGATCTCACCAGTGACGTCCATGAGGAAATAGACCAGATGCCCCTCCGGCAACCAGTCCATGGGCGAGGGAGCCACATCCACACCTGATCCGGCGACCATTCCCAATACCGCATGCTTATCCCGAAAACCTCACAAAAACAGAATGCCAGCCAGCCCCAGACACGCTGTAGCGCATCCGCCAATCCTTTTCCAGTGTCAATGGAATTCTCAGATAGACTCCTAGCGGTCAAATTGGATCTATCTGCACGACCATATTGGGTCGGGATGTTGGATCAAACAGACGTTCCAGACGGGTCATCTGGTAATGGGTCATTGAAGATCACGAATGCCGAGTGCTGGACCAGAGAGGGACCGGCCTCAAGTTCTATCGCGAACTCTTCGGGAACAGCGATCTAATGCAACCTGCCAAGATAACTGAAATTGTCTATTTTCCCGGTGGATAGCCATTGATCCAAGGACCGGCCAGCGACATGTATGTGGGATCTTCAAGCGTGCTACCATAGTCACCCGCCTTCCACCCTGGGACATGGCGGGGTTTGCCGCGAGCGGCGGACAGGTCTTCCCATTGCCTCGCCCAGCTCTCTCCATGTTTATGGGCTTCAAAAGCGTTATATGGACCGCGTTCCTGATTATAATAATAGACGATGCCGTTTCGATAACTCTGGGCGCCCAAGATCATCGTGATCGTCGCGGCGGCAGCCAGTTCCGGATCATTATTGGCCATCTCCGGCTTCCCGGCCTCAATGGCGTCGAGCCAATTCGAGAAGTGGGCATGGTCCAGGTCTTTTACTTTCTCCACTTCCAACGTTTCCGTCACAAGTTTGCTGTTTTTTGTCACCTGCGGACGTTCGGGGATGAACTGGACTTCTCCTTTTCCTTTATCGATGGCAAAACTGCCGAAGTGCCCCCGAATACATTGCTGCAAAGCGGTTTCCTGAGAAGCCAGAGTCGAGGAGACGAGTCCTTGAACTCCTTCGGGGTAATCGGCAACGACGGTAGCGACATCCGGCATGGTCCGACCGTCATATTGCATGTAGATTCCACCAGCACCAACGACCCGTCCCGGAAACCGCAGTCCGGTCGCTTTCAGCATCTCCGTCACCCGATGGACGAACAGGTCGGTGAAGATTCCGGAGCCATACGGCCAAAACCGCCGCCACTGGGCATAGACTTCCCGATCGAATGGGCGTTCTTCGGAAAGTCCTTCAGCCACTCCCATCCAGCGTTTCCAGTCGATCGTCTGGGGTGTCATCTCCTTAGTGAGCTTAAAGCCCCGCCAAGCACCGATCGTATAGTTGCGGGAATAGTCGGTCTGGAACATGACGACTTTGCCGAGTTTGCCCTCATTGATCAGCTCGCGGGTACGGTTCCAACAAGGGTCGCTTGTTCCTTGAGACCCGATTTGCAGGACCTTACCGGATTTTTTCCAGACCATGAGGACGTCAAGCGTCTCTTCAACTGTCTTGGCCATCGGTTTTTCGCAATATACATGCAGACCGGAATTCAGCGAATCGACAATCTGCCTGTGATGCCAGTGATCCGGCGTGGCAATGGAGACCGCATCGAGATTCTCCTTCTCGATCATCTCCCGATAGTCGAGGTATTTGGCAACATCATTGCCGTTCTCACTCTTGATGTACGCGTTCACGGGGTGGTTGAATTTGACGGGAGGAGTGAGGTGGGTGTCTTTGTTTTCAGGGCCGTGGTGACGTAGGTCAGCACGCTCTGGTTCTGCTGCCGGCAGGTTTCGATGATGCT
>Ga0182738_1008029_pt1 | contig 10560 bp, 16 predicted proteins | sample eDN5th30CBELigMG_FD_128876 | JGI IMG/M metagenome (GOLD analysis project Ga0182738, IMG submission 128876) | Enriched Miracle-Growth compost microbial communities from Emeryville, California, USA - eDNA 5th pass 30_C BE-Lig MG (version 2)... ... | reverse complement strand
TGGAATTGGAACCATTTCATTATTTTTAGCAAAAAAAGCTAGCCAAGTATTCGGTGTTGAAATTGTTCCACAAGCGATTGAAGATGCTAGAAACAATGCACGCTTAAATGATATCCACAATGTGGAATTCGCAGTAGGAGAAGCAGAAGTAGTTATCCCCAACTGGTATAAAGAAGGCAATGAAGCAGATGTTTTAGTAGTAGACCCACCAAGAAAAGGCTGTGATGAAGCATTATTACAGACCATTCTTAATATGAAGCCGAAAAAAGTTGTCTATGTGTCCTGTAACCCAGCAACTCTAGCTCGCGATTTGCGGATATTAGAAGACAGGGGCTACAAGACAGAAGAAGTGCAGCCTGTGGATATGTTTCCGCAGACAATGCATGTGGAGTGTGTTGCCTTGATGTCACTGGTTGAGTAATAGAGGGGTTTTAAAAGTCTGTAAATAAAGGGTTTTCGAGATTAGAGCGCTATCTGCCGGTTGTTCGGTGGGTGCTATTAGTCTTGAAAACCCTTGTTTTTGTTTATAGGAGGGATATATCAACGGAAGAAATGGCGGTGGAGTTGAGGAGATAGAATGGATGATTTTGTAGGGGTGTGGAGAAAGAGAAAGGATGGATGGAATAAATAGTAGAAAACAACCTAATCATCATATAGAATGTCATTAGGGATGTTGAGTAGTCATTATGTTTTTTTTCGAGGAGGCCCGTTATGTCCAATCATACAAGAGTGCATTTTATACCTGCAAAACCGACCAAACGAGAAAAGCGTGTTGGCATTTACTGTCGCGTTAGTTCAAATAGCGTGGAACAACTAAACAGCCTTACAGCGCAAGTATCCGCATTGACAAGAATGACAGCTACCGTACCAAAGTGGCTTCTAGTTGATGTTTATATAGACATTGCTTCTGGCAAAACCGGCTCTTCACGAAAAGAATTTATTCGTATGTTGGACGATTGCCAAGCCCGCAATATCGAAATTATTCTAACGAAGAGCATAAGCAGATTTGGTAGAAATACAGTTGAGGTGCTAGATGCCCTGAGTAAATTAAAGGAACATCATATTCGCGTCATATTTGAGCAGGAAGGTTTGGATACTGCTGATACAGATAGCGATTTAATGATTTCCATCATTGAATCGATTGCACAGGCAGAAAATGAATCTAGAAGCGATAATATTAAATGGGGAATCAAGCAACGAGCTGCTCAAGGCACCTTCAAACTCTATAACCGCAAATGTTATGGCTATAAAAATGATATTGATGGAAGCCTGATCATTGATGATGCCGAGGCTAAAAATGTACAGCTAATTTTTGACCTTTATCTTCAAGGGAAAAGTATTATAGGTATCTTGGCAGAATTAGAAAAGCTTGAAATCAAATCTCCTACTGGAAAAGAAAAATGGAGTAAGAGGACGATAGAAGTTATGTTAAGCAATGAAAAATATATCGGAACAGTACGGCTTTTAAATTCCGGGGAACGTGAGGCACATTATGTCTCTGAAAATAATAATCCAGCTATTATTAAAGAAGAAATATTCAAGGCGGTGCAGCTTGAAAAATCACGACGTAGTAATGTTGTAAAAGGTAAAGATGGTAATCAGAGAAAAGATAAAAAATATAGTTCAAAGAAGTAAAAGGACTAGAATTTTGGGAGGGAACTATGGGGAGAATTAATAAAAACAACTTTAATGGAGAAACAAGTTTTAATGGTCCAACACAAATTGTTGCAGGAAATGTAATTAATAATGTAGCGGATTCTAATGAGAAAAAGGCTATTTATAATCCAGAACCTGTATGGCGAAGTCCATTCACCATGGGTGTGTTATCGTGGATTAGTGTGGCTATTGGGATGCTTGGAGTATTTCCAATTGGTAAAGTATTAAAAAGTGGTGTGCATTTCTTCAAATCTCAGGATGTAACATCTACCCTTGAAGTTCAACCATATACAATAATGATTATAATTTTGATGCTCTTATTTGTAATTTTTCTATCCCTTATGAGAATAACTAAAAATCAGACAAGACACCCATTGCTTTTTAATTTTGCTATAAGCGGTTATGGTAGAAGACTGATAATAGAAAAAATACATATTGATAAGTGTCCTCAATGTGGTGGAAATATGAAATATTATAATAAGCCCACGGAATGGAGAGAAATTCTCCGTAGTGATGGCAGTATTAAACGAAAAATCACAAAAAAGGTACCGGCATTAGAGTGCAAACGAAATACAGAGCATTGGTATGTGGTTGACCCCGCTGAAGATGGGGTATAATATTATTTGTTAATACAATCTAAGTGCATTTTTTAGGTTATTTTAAAAATAGCCTAATTATCTGTATTCATTTCGATGTGACAGGTATACTTGTGAGCCTGCATAAATACAGAGTTTTTTCTGTATTTATAATAAAGAATGAAATAGCCTAAGTACCTCATGTGGAGGAAGTGGCGAGACTATCGTTGGTATAACAAGGGGTTTTTTAGGCAAGGTATGTACACATTGACCACAATTTGACCACATACCTTGCAAAAAACTTATTTTGAGATGAATTTCTCAAGTAAATCAACTGATTTTTCTTTCATTGATTCAGTGACATGAGCTTAGACATCTCCGGTAGTTTTTATGCTGCTATGTCCTAAGCGTTCCTGAACTTCTTTTAATATCATACCAGCTTCTAGACAAATAGTTGCGTGAGTATGTCTAGTATCATGAAAGCGAATTTTGGGAACATTAGCAATTTTTATTGCTTTATTAAATTCTGTGGTCAACGATCTAGGATAAATAGGTTTTCTTGCTTGTGTAGCAAAGATTAAATTAAGGTCCTCGTAACTGTTACGAAGGGCCATTTTCATTTTGTTTTGCTGCGCTGCGCTTTCTATCCCTTTAATACATTTATTGCGAAGTCACCAATTTTAATCAATCTGTTAGAAGATTGCGACTTTGTTGTGGAAAACTTATAACCATCTTTATTATATATCAATGATTTATCTACATTAAGATACTGGTTCTCTATGTCTAAATCATCCCAAGTGAGGGATAAAATTTCACCGCGACGGCAACCAGTGAATAATGCGGTGTGGATAAGTTCATAAAGACGAGGATTCGTTAATTTAGTTACATCTAAAAATAGATGCATCTCTTTAACAGATCACGTTTTTTGTTCTACTCTTCTAGGTCGTGGCTTATCCACATCAATAAGGGGATTAGTCTGTATGATTTTCCATTTACGAGCAGCATCCAATGCGCCATAAAGAATGGTATTAAGATACTCTATATACCGAGGGGCAAGACCTTCATCAGTTAAATCATTTATAACCTTGTTTATTTTTTGCGGGAACCTTTGTAAAGTAAGCCATAATTATTCCCCCATAGAAATTGTTATCTGGTATTCTAATAAGTTCATCTGAAAATATAGTCACATTTACAGCTAGCTCATCTATTCCAATCATATCTTCACTAATATTGATATTAGGCAGAGGGAAGTGGTTTATATTTTCAGTCCAATTGATTTTGGTAGAGGGGATAACAACAATCCGAGGAATTATCTCACCATCGATAAATTCATGGAAAACATTCAATATGTCCCCCCTACTTTCCTTTAGTTGTATTGCTAGGTTAGCCAATTCCTGAGCATGCATAGATATCTTCCTAATTGGTTCGGGAAGTTTGGAAGAAGTACTAGACACGTATAACCAAGAGTTTAGCGAGAAGGAGCAAATAGTTGTTACAGAACCAGTTGTAAATGGATATGAAAAATTATCTCTATTCGATTTTTGAAAAGGAAGGAATATCGAAAGAGTCATGGTGAGTTTAAGTGGGAAAGAAGAAATAGAATAAGAGACTTAAAAAGCCTCCTAAAATAGAACTGGTGTTTGTCTAATGCCTATTATACATCTAAATAGAAGATGGGTAGGGTTTGAATTACAGAAAGAATATTGTGAGATTGGATTAGAACGCATCAATGAAAATAGAAAAAATCTAGGGTTACCTAAAGTAAACATAGAAACACATATTTAATGAAAAGGCATATCAAGTGATTTTATCGCTTGATATGCTCCAAAATTACTGAGGATAAAGAATTAATATGAAATTCTAATATGTTAAACAGTTTTATTTATTGACCAGGATGCAAAACATTTGTCGCACCAAGTAAATTTCCGTCAGGATCTTGAAAACTAAAACCTCCATAGCCGTGATTAGGATCAATATTCAATGTACCGACAAGTACGTCTTGCTCTTTAAGCCAACTATGAAAATCGGCTAAGGAAGGAGTGAAGAAGTCGATTATGCTATGTACGTTTTCTGTATGTGTATTTTTGAATGATAGGTTGTTTAACTCTTCTGTTTCTACTAAGTAGATGGTAGGTACACTCTTAGATTCAAAAGTGAGCATAGCAGTAACACTATCTTGATAATGAACTTTTACTTCAAAGATAGCTAAATACCAATCTAGTGATTTTTTTAGATTCGAAACCGGAATTTCCAAGGTTGCAACATGTGGTGTGAATTTACCCATTAAAATACCTCCTAAAATATTCATCATTTAATTATTAGCTAAGGAGATAAAAATTCCTTTTTGTTTTAAAAATTTTTTCCAAAATCATTTTTTTAGGAGGAAGAAATTTTGCGGATCGATCGACAAGCAATTTCCATCATGTTGGAATGAAATTCGATAAGCATTAAGAAAAGAGATGTCTAGTGTCCTAGATCATCTCTCAAAAAATTATTTAGGTAATGGACTTAAATGCTCGTGAATTAGAAGCCATTCATCTGCTTCTTTGATGAATACATTTGTTGCTCTTCCACGACCACTTGTATATTTACCATTGATATACCCTTCATAGAAATATGTATAAATACAAGTTGCTGAGTGACTTTCCGTATATAGCCATTTCACATCGTGCGCTTCATAGTTTTCGTTTTTTACAACTGTCCAAGCGTTTTCAAAGTATGCCTGTATTTCTTCGTGAGTGGTACAATTTTGATCAGTAAAAAAGTAAGTTGCATTAGGGTGAAGCATCTTTCTAACTTCGTCAAATTTATGAGTATTTGTTGCTTTAATGTAATTGCGTAATACTTCCATTTTTAAAGTCTCCCATCTTTTTTTTATGGAAATAGTTTAACACAATTTTATAGGGAGAAGGGTGGTCGAGAACGTGAACCCTTACTATAATGATTGAGCCAAATATGTATAATGCGAAATTATTGTGAAGGAGGTATTTCAGTTGAAAGTTGAAGTTAATGAGCAACCAAAAAGATTTTATTTAGCATTTAGTGATAAATGGGTTTCAGTAGTTGGTCATGAAATTACTGTAGGTGAGTATAAGTTCTCTGCTGTCGCTACTCCAAAGAATATTATTTTTTCCGAAGCGACTTCAGGAGTGAAAATTATTTCTATGCCAATGAGTTTTCCTATTTATATGCTAACTACTACCAAAGAAGATACAATTAGTTTTTACCAATATATAGGAAAAAAACTAAAGAGGATTATTGAAAAGGATAGCAACTTTAATTCTAAAATAGAGGTATGGAAGAATAAAGCATTAGATCTCTTAGGGGAAATGCCACCAATTGAGGATGTGGATGAAAGAATGATATTGGCTGGAAAGAGTGACGAAATACATTAACGTTCGAATCAACTTTTTACCTATTTATTATTTCAGATACTCATCTATATAAGTAGAGAGTATCTGAAGTGGTCTATTTAAGTATTGTTTTTTCTAATGAATTTTAAATGCCATGGTAGTCCAAAGAAAAAAACAATGGTATAGATGGGAATGGAATACCATGCATGCCAGCTGATTGAAGTCATAATGCCAGTTTTTTCAGCAAGTAATTCTAATATAAACGAGATAAAAATAAACAAAAGCATTAGAGATTTTTTACGAGACGTGTTTTCATACAAGTTTAAAAAGATAACAGCGATACATGATGGAATAAATCCATAAAGTAGTAGTTCAGGTAATCCATCTCTTTTGGTACCAATATCAAAGATATCAAAAGGTGCAGCAATAGTCATATCTACCATCCACACTATATACCCTATAACACCAAATGTGATATAAAATTCCTGTTTATTAAGCTTTTTAGGGATAAAAATAATAATCAATGACAATAAGATACTAAGAACAATAGGGTACCAAATACCATGGACAAGATCAAAATCCGGATTCATCAACTTTAACCACCTTAATTAGATTCTTCTATCTATAATTTCCAATTTTTAGTTAGTTATACCGGATGTATGAAAGGGCTTTTATTATATTTTTTCATTAATAGAAATGGGAGGATAAAGCAAATGGTAATCCATCAATTAAAAATATTTCCAGAATATTTTAAGCCGGTTGCAGAAGGAAATAAAACTTTTGAGATAAGAAAAAATGATCGTGATTATAAGGTGGGAGATGTATTGCTACTTCAGGAATACATCCCCTCAGAAGACAAGTTTACAGGTAGAGTGCTAGATAGAAAGATTACTTATATAACAGATTATGCGCAGCAAGAAGGTTATGTTGTGATGGGAATAAAATAAAGGAGGGATAATTTTTGGCCACAATTAGAACATATCCCAAAATGAATAAAACAATAAAAGAGTTGCTGAGAAAAAGCGAGGATCCATTTAAAATGTATATTCTGCAAAGAATTACGGAATTGGAACAGCTGGTGCAAAAACAGCAAGAAGAAATAACAAGATTAAAAGAAACGAAAGTAACATGAAGATAGAAGATTTAGAAACTAAAAAAACTAGTATCTAACTATAAGTGAGTGAGCAAGTTAGATACTAGGTAAAAAAATCCATCTAAACTATTATAAAACATATTCATTTCCATTTTTTATATTTTTGTAAGAAAATGTATATTTTAATTTGTGTGTTGATTATTTATTAAAAATACTATATAAAAAATGATGGGGGAGTCTATCATTTGCTAAGGGAAGTGATTCTCATGAGATTGAAAGAATTAGAGATTAATACTAGTACAATGCGACTAGAAGTTGATATAATGGAACAAAAAGGAAGCTTTGACATTGTGGTGTGTGATGGACGAGCTAAGCTTACTCAACTGCCGGAACATGGGGAGACGAAGATTGTTACACATCAAGGGAAGGTAAAGCGGGTTAAGTTTGATGAGGGGGAAGATTTTTGAGAAGTGAGTATTGGAAGTTTAGAAGGATTGTAGATAAAGCAATTAGAAAATACCAATCCAAAAAACTTCTAAATAAATTTTTAATTATCTTTATCATATTAATTGTTACCATAATCTATCCACCAGTTGTAAAAGTATTGGTAAAAAACCAAAATATTTATTCCTTGTTTATATTTGTCTATGTTTCTTTTTTAGCTTCAATTTTGATAATATTAATTTCTTTATACTCAAGAAATGTTGCGCAAGTAAGCAAGAAAAAAATATTAGGTGATTGGATTGATAACATTTATGATGATAATCCAATCTACGATCAAGTAAGAAATAAAGTATCCAAAAATACGGCAATGGAAAATATAGAAATAATAAAAAAGGAAATACTTTCTTATTGTGAAGACAGTGAAGAAAAGCTCAGGCTTTTAAAGGGCTATTATTCAACTTTAGTGAATAATGATAGATTGAATTTTTGGTATACCTTCATCGGATTAATTGTGCTTATGGTTGGATATTTAATAAATGCAGTGTTGAATAAAGATTATGTACTAACATTTTTAGATGCTGAATTTCATCTTTTTCATGTGATTATGTTAGCAAGTGTAATAATCGTAGTCATATATAACGAGCTATCATCTCATAAAAATAAGAGTTTATTAATTCTTAACTTATTGGAAGAGATAGTTGAATTAAAATCGAAAGAGAACAAATAAGTTCTACCAGCCAACTGGAGGACACTGAACAAGCGGTTAACACCGTTTCGTTTGGTGTCCTTTTTTTATTTATCTAAATGAGGTGATAATGATGAATCCGCCATTAAATACACAGCTTAAAGAATGGAAAAAACAACATCTTAAGAATCAATCACCTAAGAAAAAATCAGTTGAAAAAAAGAAAGAACTCCTTTCACAAAGTGATTTGGAAGAACTAATGGGCATAAGAAAACCTACATATAAAAGACATAACGGTGCATTAAGACAAAGGGGGTAATCGTGAATGGAGATAAATATCGCAGAATTAATTAGGGATTACCGAATGATGAAAAGAGAAATTGAAAGGCTACAAGGAATTATTTATGGGAAATCTGTACCTATGCGATCATGGGGAGTGGCTCAATATGGGGTTGAAGCAACATTACCTCATGGGAGTTCTGGCAAAAGTCAAGCTGAGTTAAGAGATATGGATATTCGAGAACAGAAGCAAATTAAGAGATTACAAGAATATAGACGAAAAGTTTTTGCTATTGAAAGTGCAGGGGATTTTTTAGATAAAGAAATACTCAAAATTGTTTATGATTGTATGCTTAGCGGAATGACTAGGCAGCAAATAGCGGTCCATTTAGAGATTTCTAGAGTTTCTGTTGATAAATTGAGAGCTGACATAAAGACACAGATTGAGACAAATACGACTTTTTCCAAACTTTTGCATGGTGAAAAAAAGGCAGTGTAAAATGGAAGGCAGGCCGGGGAGGCAGTTAATAAGCTGCTTCCCCTAATTTTTATCTATAAGATTTAGAATCACTTAAAGCCCAAATTACAACCCATACGATGACCGAAAGCAAAATAAATGAAAATAGAAGTAAAATAAAATATGGTTTATTTGAAAGAAAGATATTTTTGTAATGTTTTGTCGGAAGTTGTCGTTAATAGGTTATTGTATCTAGCTCCAATACCTGTAATAATAGGTAAAAAGGAGTGCTTTTTATGAAAATAATAGCTTTGTTTAACAACAAGGGCGGAGTCGGAAAAACAACATATCTTTATCATTTGGCCCATCTATTATCATCAAATGGTAAAAAGGTATTAATGGTTGATTGCGATAGTCAATGCAATTTAACAGCTTATGCGTTGGACGATGAAACAATTGATCACTGTTGGAAAAATAAGAAAAATAGCATTTATCAAGTAATTCAAAATGTTGAGAGAGGTATGGGGGATATCAGTCATGTACCTCCTGAGAAAATAAAAGATAATTTATTTTTGGTACCAGGGGATTTATTATTAAGCAATTATGAAGATAATTTGGGAGAATCATGGACAAGAGCCTTGGGAGGTGCTGAATCTAGCTTAAGAATGCAATCAGCCATTTATAGGTATATTAAGTGGGCAGCAGAAGAAATATCTGCTGAAATTGTTCTTGTGGATTTAGGGCCAAATTTGGGCACATTAAATAGAGCGGTATTAGGCGGTTGTGATTACTTTATTGTACCTATTGCACCAGATTTGTTTTCTATACGAGGCACAGAAAATCTAGGAAATAAATTGGTGTTATGGAGAAAAGAATGGGAATTGTGTAATGACAGAAATACTAATGATGTTGAAATACCAAAAGGACGTCCGGCGTTCCTTGGGTATGTTATGCAACAACATACTCTAAGGAAAAATAAAGAAGGAATGACTAAAGGTTGGAGTATTTTTGGTGATGAGTTAAGAAAAGCTGTTCAAAAAAACCTTTATAATAAACTAGCACCAATTGATCAAGTGGTTACTAATGATGATGGTAATGATTTAGAATTAGATAAGATACCTAATCTACATAGTTTAATTCCATATTCCTTATCAGCAGGAAAACCTATTTTTGAATGCGTAAGTTCGGACGGTCTAACTGGAGCACATATAACTACTGCTAGAGAAAGTGTAAAATATTTTACCAAAGGTCAAAAGAAAATACTAAGTCTTTGAATGTAAAAGGAGGGGTATGAACTGGCACCCATGTCAAGGACACAATAAAAAAAGAGATTAAGCAACGAGAAGATGGTTCCTATATTGAATAGGGGTCATCTTTTTTAAGTTCCACTGATATCGATAATTGTTATAGTAAACCATGTAATGATTTATTTTTGCCTTTAGTTCTTTTAAGGATTTACAAGATTGATAGTCCACATCATCTTTTAAATGACCAAAGAATGACTCTTGAGGCGCATTGTCCCAACAGTTTCCTTTTCTAGACATTGATTGGCCTAGACCATATTTTTTTAATAACCTTTGATATTTTGGGCTCGTATAATGACTTCCTTGATCTGAATGAATAAAGGCATCTTTATGTATAATTACTTTCTTGTTGTTCATCAATTTCTGGATTGTCTTCGTTGCGATATCTAAGGTAATACGGTCAGAAACATGATAAGCTAGGAGTTCGTTTGTGGAAGCATCTTTTACGGTCGACAAATAAGCCATACTATTTCCGTTATATGGCAAATAAGTGATATCCGTTAATAAAACTTTCCCTGGTATACCCTGCTTAAACTCTCTGTTTAGCTTGTTTGGTACGACTTGATGCTCCTTTGTAGCTTTAGCGATTTTTTTATAAGGATTTGCTTTCCTATGAGGACAGACTATTCCATATTTCTTCATGATTCTTTGGATCTTTTTACGACTAAATATAATGTTATATTCATTCTCCAAGATCATTTTTATGGACCGGGA